>Ga0070659_100002767_pt1 | contig 12486 bp, 10 predicted proteins | sample KBSC23metaG_FD_64666 | JGI IMG/M metagenome (GOLD analysis project Ga0070659, IMG submission 64666) | Corn rhizosphere microbial communities from Kellogg Biological Station, Michigan, USA - KBS C2-3 metaG | ecosystem: Host-associated > Plants > Roots > Rhizosphere > Soil ...
GCGTGGAAACGGATGTAGCGGAAACCGAGCTCGTCGACCGCGGGCTTGAGCTGCCGCTGCGCGTCGTCGCGGCTCATGGTGCCCGAATAGTCCGAGCCGATCGACAGGTCGAAGAAGCGGTCGAGCGGCTTTGTCGCCTTCGCGACGTCCACTGTCACCTGGCGCGACGCGGCCGCCGACGGGGCCAACGCGGCGCACAGACCCGCAATCAAGATCCAGCTACGCATGCCCCCGCTCCCCCAAAAGTTGTTAGCGCTACCATATCCGGCTGTAGCTCAGGGTCAATCCAGCGGCGGAGGTCGCCGCAGGCTTGCATCGAAACCTTTCAGCCGTTTAGTGCAGGCCATGTCGCGTTCCTTCAACGCCAACGCCATCGTCGACCAGCTCGCGGTCATCTACCACGAGTCTGTCGCCAACCTCCGCCAGGCGCTCGCCCGCTATATCGAAGACCGGACGACGCCCGAGCTGGGATCGCGCAGGCAAGGCGCCTTCGCCTATCCTGAGCTGAGGGTCGACTATGGCGGGAAAGCGCCCGTGCCCGCTCCTTCGAGGGCGTTCGCGCGGCTCAATCAGCCCGGCACCTATACGACCAGCATCGCGCGCCCGGAGCTGTTCCGCGACTATCTCGTCGACCAGCTCGAGCATCTCGAGCGCGACTATGAGGTCAGCGTTTCCGTCGGCCGCTCGGCAAGCGAAATCCCCTACGCTTATGTGATCGAGAATAGCGGGATCCAGGTCGGGAACATCGGCACCGCCGAGCTGTCGCGCTTCTTCCCGTCGAACGAGCTGGTGCATCTCGGCGACGAGATCGCGGACGGGGTATGGGTGAATGGCGCCGACGAGCCGCGACCGCTTGCCCTATTCGACGGGCCGCGCACCGACTTCAGCCTTGCGCGACTGCGCCACTACACGGGCACCCCAGCCGAGCATTTCCAGCAGTTCGTGCTGTTCACCAACTATGTCCGCTACGTTGACGAGTTCGTCGGGGTCGCGATCGACACGCTGCGGCGGAAGGATTCGCGTTTTACGGCACTGTCGGTCCCGGGCGCGCTCTACGAGGAAGGCGAGCTGACCGACGCCGAGGCGCAGATCGCGGCGGGTCAGTGGCGGCGGCATCAGATGCCGGCTTATCATCTGATGGCCGAGGGACGGACCGGGATCACGCTCGTCAACATCGGCGTCGGCCCATCCAACGCGAAGACGATCTGCGATCATGTCGCGGTGCTTCGCCCTGAAGTATGGCTCATGATCGGCCATTGCGGGGGACTGAGGCCCAGCCAGACGATCGGCGACTATGTGCTCGCGCATGCGTATCTTCGCGACGATCATGTGCTCGACGACATGCTCCCGCCCGAGATCCCGCTGCCGGCGATTGCCGAGGTGCAGAACGCCTTGTTCGATGCAACGACGGCGATCACCGGTGAGGATGAGGACAGCGTGAAGCGGCGCCTCCGCACGGGCACAGTCGTCACCACCGACGACCGGAACTGGGAACTGCGCTACGCTGCCTCGGCGCTGCGCTTCAACCAGAGCCGGGCGGTTGCGATCGACATGGAATCGGCGACGGTCGCGGCACAGGGCTATCGCTTCCGCGTCCCCTACGGGACCCTGCTATGCGTCTCCGACAAGCCGCTGCACGGCGAACTCAAGCTGCCCGGCCAGGCTAACGCCTTTTACGAGCGCGCCGTCAGCCAGCACCTCCGCATCGGCATCGAGGCGCTGAATCTGCTGCAGCGCGAGGGCGAAGGTCTGCACAGTCGCAAGCTCCGCAGCTTCGACGAACCCCCGCTGCGTTAGCTGACGGAGAGGATTTGCCCTGCGCGGGTGACCTCGACCTGGGTCGCGGTGGCGGAGGCGCGGCGGCCGCCTACGGCGACGCGGCGAACCTGCCCGATGACCTTGATCGTCTTTCCGACGAGCGCCGCTTTGAGGTCGCCGCCAAATTTTCTGGTCAGCTGCTGCGTGGCCGAGGGGCGGATCACGACGCCGAGGTTCTGCGCCGAACGAAAGTCCTTCTCGCTGTCGAGATAATAGCCGCCGCGCGACTTTGCCGCGCTCTGGACCTTGAACTCAAAGACCGCGCGGACCGGTCGCGGTGCAGAAGCAGCGCGGCTGATCGCTTGCGCGGAATTAAGGACGGGCAGCTGCTGGCGAGCAGCGGCGGCGGGAACCGAGAGGGCGAGAAAAGCGACGAGAACGGCAATACGCATCGGGAAAACTCCGACCAGAATCATTTCCCGAGCGTTATGAACATAACGGGAACAGAGTTGCCAAGCAAGGGGTCAGTGGAGGCCGATCAACCTAATCCGGTTCGGCTGAGGCGGCGTCCGTCCGGGAGCGATCCAGGCGACCAGCGCGTCGAGGTCGATGATGCCCTTGTCGGTGATGTCGGTTCCGCCGATGAAAGCGCTCAGACTGTCGCCTCCCGACGCCAGATAGTTGTTCACGACGACGCGGTATTTTGCCGCCGGATCTACCGGCTTTCCGTTGAGGCGCATGTCGACGACGCGGCTGCCCGCCGGCTTCGACAGATCCACCCTGTAGGTGAAACCTTCCGAGGTCGCGAGCGCGGCGGGCCGCGTCAGGCCGGCGCGGATCGGCTGGGCATATTGCTGCTCGATCGCCTGCTTAAGCTGCGCGCCGGTGAGGGTCATCACGACGAGGTTGTTGCCGAACGGCATCATCTGGAACGCGTCGGCATATTTGATGTCGCCGGCGGGGAGGCTAACGCGGACTCCCGTTGCGTTCACCAGCGCGAGCTGGGCGCCGCCCATCTCCGGCGCGCGCGTCGCCGCCAGCATCGAGTCGGCGATGAGATCGGCGGCGGGGCTTTCCGAATCGTCGACACTGTTCGGCGCTGGCGCGGTCAGGCGACCGATGATGCGATTGGCGATCGGCGTGACCGCGGTTGCGTAGCGGTCGACCAGGTCCTTCTCCGCTCCATCCTCTCCATGCTCGCCATTACCGACGACGATGTTGCGTGCGTCCTGGCTGAGGAGTCGGTGCGTCGCGGGATCGAACTCGAGCATCAGGTCGGTGACGAAATAGCCGTACTTGCCCGCGCTGGTGAGGAGGCGCCCGGCGCCGACCTGAGGCGTTCCGCGGCAGACGTAAGCCCAATGCGTGTGGCCCGAAACGACTGTCGTGATCACCGGGTCGAGCTTTCCGAGGATCGGCAGGATCTCGCCGTAAAGCCCGTCGCAGGTGTTGCCGGTGGTGAATTTCGAGGTCTTGCCGCCCTGGTGGATCAGCAGGACGATTGCGTCCGCGCCTTGCGCTTTCAGCTGCGGCACGAGCGCGTTGGCCGTTTCCGCTTCATCCTTGAAGGTCAGGCCCTTCACGCCGGAGGGCGTGACGAGATTCTGAGTCCCTTTGAGGGTCATACCGATGAAGCCGATGGTGATCGGGCCCGCGGGGGTCTGAAAGCGCTTCAAGCCTGTTGCAGGGAAGATCGTCGAGCCATCCGCCTGAACCACGTTCGCCGCGAGGTAGCGGAACTTTGCGCCGCCGAACGGCTCCACCGCGCAGGGGACGCGGCGCGTATACTTGGCGCAGCCGCCCGCCTGCATGCGCTTGAGCTCATCGGCCCCCCGGTCGAATTCGTGATTGCCGACCGAGTTGAACTCGAGCCCAAGCATATTCATCGCGTCGATGGTTGGCTCGTCGAGATAGTTGGCCGAGATCAGCGGCGAAGCGCCGATCGTGTCGCCGGCCGAGACGGTGACGGTATTCGGATGACCGGCGCGTAGCCCCTGCAAGGCCGCGGCGAGATGCGCGACGCCGCCGGTGACGATCTTGTGCTTGGTGCCGTCGGCTTCCGTGATCTCGACCGGCGGTGGCGTTTGGAGATTGCCATGGAAATCGTTGAAGGCGAGGATCTGCACCACGACCGGCGCTTGCGAGATCGGTGGAGCGGGCGGCGCGACCTGTGCGGCGCAACCGGCGAGAGCAAGGGCCGCGAGCGCGGCGGCGAAGCGGCGGATCATTTGGCGGGAAGCGGCTGCGGCTGGGCGAAGATAGCGTTGAGATAAGCGGCGAGCCGGACGCCAGCCTGGCTCAACCGCCGCTCCATCACCGGCGTGAACTTGTAGACATACGAATAGGAGAGCTCAGGCACCTTCTTGTCCTTGCCCTTCGCGCCTTTCTTCGGCGGCGTACCGGGACGCGGATAGAGCGTATCGCGAGTCTCCGCGCTTTCACTGATCCAGTCGCGCGGGTTGATGTCCCACCACTTCACCACGTCCTCAGGGCTGATGTGCCGCTCCAGCTTCGCGGCGAGCTCGGTGAAGGACAATTGCTCCTCGTCGACGATCTGCGAATCCCACACCGCATGGAGGTTGGTCGGCTTGCCGAACCAGGTGACCTTCACGTCATTGCCGCCCTTGTCGCAGCATTTGCCGACGTGCAGCGGTTGGTGGAGGTCGCCGACGAGATGGACGATGAAGCGCAGCGCGAGCTGCTTGTCGGCGAGGCTGGCGTTCGGGTCCTGCAAAGTCTTGCTGAAGCGGGCCAGGGCGTCGAGTGCGTCGCCTTCCGGCGGCGCATGGTCGTAGATGATTCCGTTGAGCGTCACGTAATGCCACGGCGTCGCGGTCTTCTGCCAGAAGGGCTCTGGCGCGGAGCGCATTTCGTCAGGCCAGTTCGCGGCCTCGTCGAGGCTCTCGCCAGGACCGAGGATCTGCTCCACATGCGCGCGGGCGAGACCGCTCAGCTGTGTGTCGGCAATCGCGGCAACGACGCGGTGCCCGGTCTTGCCCCACGCCAATGCTGGCGACGGGAGCAACCCAAGCGTAGCAAGTAAGGCAACAGCCCAAGCTCTCATCAGCACCCTTCCGTCATGCTGAACTTGTTTCAGCATCCATTCCCGAACCACGCCGCGGGTGGAGGAATGGACCCTGAAACCGAGTTCAGGGTGACGTCCTTCGAGTCCCGAGCGCCGTGCTTTTCCTAATCGCCGCAGCTAAAGACAAGAGCATGACGGATGAACAATTGCTCGACCTCGCCCGCGAAGCGGCGGCGAAGGCCTATGCGCCTTATTCGAACTTCCACGTCGGCTGCGCGGTGGAGTCGATCGACGGCGAGGTGGTGACCGGCGCGAACATGGAGAATGCCTGCTACCGCCTCGGCATCTGCGCCGAGCAGAGCGCGCTCACCGCCGCGCAGCATCAGTTCGGGCTCGACAAAGTCGCGCGGATCGCGGTGGCCGGCGGCAGAGGCGATGTGGTTTGCACGCCCTGCGGCGGCTGCCGCCAGGCGATCCTCGAAGCCGCCCAGCTCAGCACCCGCGACGTCGAGATCCTGTGCGGCAGCGGCGACGGCTCGGCGGTCGAGCGGCACAGGATCGGCGAGCTGATCCCGTTCGGATTTGGGCCGGGTAATTTGAACCATGCCGACTGAGTCCGAGTGTCCTATTTCGGTGGAAACGGCACGTTAGCGAAGAGCAGGTAGGGAGATTTGCACCAGCTGAGCGAAAGTTCACCAGATGAGGGAAATGCTCGATCCGAGGTACAGTGAGTACCGGCTTCGATGGCAGTCTAGATTTTCACAAAACCGCAAAAAGCGCGGGCCGGAAGCGCAAATTCACGCGCAACGGTATGTGACACACCTCCGAGTCATGCGACGCAGATTAGCGCTTGGACGCAAACCGTCGTTCCGTGATTTCAAGAGTTTCGGAAAGTCGCATCCCAGTCGTTTCATCGAACATCGCCGTAATGAACGGTTCGTGCGTGCAATCGAACGAGGTGAAACCGAGGGGGCAATGATCCGCCGTGGTTTGCTTAATCGTCTAAGACCCTAATGTTCGCCACGCGCGAAATCGGACATTCGCCTCAAACCAACTTGATTTCGCGCAGCCGCTCCTGAAGGTAATCGTTGGCCGTGATGGGCGGCCACTTCGGCTGCTCGCCCGTGGGCACCGTTTCGGGCAGCGCCTCGATCAGGAAATCCGACCTGAAATGCAGGAAGAAGGGCATCGAGTAGCGCGCCTTGCTCGCGCGGTCGGGGGTCGGGTTGACGACGCGGTGGGTGGTCGATCTGAGCTTCCCGTTGGTCAGCCGCTGCAGCATGTCGCCGATGTTGATCACCAGCTCACCGGGCTTGGGTGACACCGGGATCCAGCGGCCGTCGCGGGTCAGCAATTCCAGCCCCGCTTCCTCCGCGCCGAGCAGTAACGTGATCGCGTTGATGTCCTCGTGGGCGCCGGCGCGGATATGCTCGCCGGTCGGCTCCGTCTGCGGCGGATAGTGGAGCGCGCGCAGCACCGAATTGCCGTCCCGGACCGCATCCTCGAAATAATCCTCGTCGATCTTCAGGTAGCGCGCGATGGCTTTCAGCACTTTGAGGCCGGTGCGGTCGAAGGTCGCGAACAGCTCCTGGAAGGTGTCCTTGAAGCTGGAGACTTCGGACGGCCAGAGATTGTCGGGCATATGGTCGCGGAAGCGGTGGCCCTGCGGCAGGTCGCGGCCGACGTGCCAGAATTCCTTGAGGTCGTGGGCCTTGTGGCCCTTCGCGGTCTCAATGCCGAACGGCGTGTAGCCTCGCGCGCCGCCGCCGCCGGGAATGAGGTACTTGCGCTTCGCCTCCTCGGGCAGCGCGAAGAAGGCCTTGGCCTTCTCCTCGGCGCGGTGGATCAGCTCGTCGGGAATGCCGTGATCGGCAATGATCGCGAAGCCAAATTCCTCGAAGCTTCGCCCGAGCTTCTGGGCGAAGCCGTCGGGGTCGCAGTCGGCGTCCTTCAGCGAAACGGACGCGATGTGGTCGTCGGTGATCGTGGCCATGAGTGAACCTTAGCAATTCCTCCCCGGAACGGGGAGGGGGATCGAAGTGCGCGGCATGCCGGGAGCATGCCGATAGCGCGAGATCGGACGCCAGAGGCGTCCGTGGGCGAAGCTGGTGGAGGGGCCGTGGTGCGGGGCTCTACGGCCCCTCCGTCAGCCTCCGGCTGCCACCTCCCCGTTCCGGGGAGGATTTTAGGGGAGCATCAGCGACGCTAGGGCTGCGCTCATCAGGTTCGCCAAGCTGCCCGCGAGAAGCGCGCGGATTCCGAGCTTGGCGATGACGGGGCGCTGATTGGGCGCGAGGCCGCCCGTCACCGCCATCTGGATCGCGATCGAGCTGAAGTTGGCGAAGCCGCACAAGGCAAAGGTGACGATCGCGCGGCTGCGCTCGCTCAGCACCGCAGGACCCATCTGACCCAAGTCGATGAAGGCAACGAATTCGTTGAGCACGAGCTTGGTGCCGAACAGGCCGCCTGCCGTCCCCGCCTCGTGCCAGGGCACGCCGATCAGGAACATGACCGGGGCGAAGACGTAGCCGATCAGCCGCTGGAAGCTGAGGTCGGGGATGCCGACCATGTTGCCGAGCCCACCAAGAAGCCCGTTGGCGAGCGCGACGAGGGCGACGAAGGCCAAGACCATTGCTCCGACGGCGACCGCCAGCTTGACGCCAGTCTGAGCACCTTGAGCAGCGGCCATGATGATGTTCGCAGGCTTCACCCCCTCCTCGAACGTCTCCGCGACGTCGACCTTTGCGTCCTCGGCCGCATCCGTGTCCTTTAGATCGTCGGGCATGATCATCTTGGCCATCAGGATGCCGCCCGGGGCGGACATGAAGGCGGCGGCGAGAAGGTAGGGAAGATATTGCTGGCCGAGGAGGCTCGCATAGGCGGCGAGGATGGTGCCGGCGACGCCCGCCATGCCGACGCACATCACGGTGAAGAGGCGCGAAGGCGGAAGCGCGGCGAGGTAGGGGCGGACGACCAGCGGCGATTCCGACTGGCCGACGAAGATGTTCGCTGCGGCGCTCAGCGATTCGACGCGGCTGATGCCCGTCACCCAGCCGATCGCGCCGCCGACCCAGCGCACAATCCGCTGCATGATTCCGAGATAATAGAGAATCGCGACCAGGCTGGCGAAGAAGATGATCACCGGCAGCGCGGCGATCGCGAAAGTGTGGGCGAGCGGATTGCTCTCGCTCGGGCCGAAGAGGAATTCGGTACCCTTATTGGCGTAGCCGAGCAGATTGGCCACGCCGGCGGACAGGGTGTGGATCCCGGCGCGTCCCCAGCTCGTGTAGATGACTAGCCACGCGATCGCCGCTTGCAAGGCGAACGCGGCGCCGACGACACGGATGCGGATCGCCCTGCGGTTGGCCGACAGCGCGAACGCGATGCCGAGAATGACGAGAATCCCGGCGACGCCGAGCAGCTTTTGATTCACGAAAGAGTCCCTCCCCCGAGGAAACTTACCAGACCATGCCTTGCGTAGCGGCTGCGGCGGCTTCGTCCAGCAATTCCAGCGCTTCCTCAGGCGTTTGTGCGACCAGTAGTTGTGCGCGGCGCTGCGCGGACAGGAAGCCGCATTCGGTCGCGTGATCGATGAACTCGATCATGCCGTCCCAATAGCCTTCGACGTTGAGCAGGCAGAAGGGCTTGGCGTGATAGCCGAGCGCGTTCCAGCTCCATGCCTCGAACAATTCGTCGAGCGTTCCGATTCCCCCCGGAAGCGCCAGAAACGCGTCGGCGAGGTCGGTCATCTTCGCCTTGCGCTCATGCATGTTGGCGACGGTGTAGAGCTCGGTCACGCGCGTGTGCGCGACCTCGATGTCGACAAGCGCCTGCGGGATGACGCCATAGACGTGGCCGCCGAGGTCGAGGACGCTGTCGGCGATGAGGCCCATGAGGCCGAGCCGCCCGCCGCCGTAAACCAGGTCGACTTCGCGGCTGACCATCGCCGCCGCCGTCGCGCGGGTCGCCTCCGCAAACACCGGCTGCGAGCCGGGCGCGGACCCGCAATAAACGGCGAGTCGTTTGACGTTGTTCACAGCGCGGCGAGCTCCCTCAAATCCGCCTCCGGCCGCGCGCCGAAATGCGAGATCACTTCCGCCGCGGCGATCGAACCGGTTTCGAGGCAGGCCTTGAGCGGCTTCCCGCGGCAGCGCGCGGCGAGGAATCCCGCAGCGAACAAGTCGCCGGCGCCGGTGGTGTCGACGATCCGCTCGACGGGTACCGCAGGGACCTCGACCATATAGTCCTTCTCGATCGCGACGGCGCCGTGCGCGCCGCGGGTGATCACCAGTGTCCCGACATGCTGCGACAGAGCGACGATGCATTCGGCCAGGTCGCCGCAACCGGTCAGCAGCCGCACTTCGTCCTCATTGCCGAAGAGGATGTCGGCAGTCCCAGCCTCGATCATGCCGAGCACGCCTTCGCGGCGGTCGCCGAGGCACAGGCTCTCGGACAAGGTGAAGGCGACGGTGCGCCCTGCCGAGTGCGCAATCCGCGCAGCCTCGATCATCGCCGCGCGCGGACGCTCGGGCCCCCACAAATAGCCTTCTAGGAACGTAACGCTCGCCGAGCGCATCAGGTCGGCGTCGAGCGCAGCCGGAGTAAGCTCGTGGCTTGCGCCGGGACAGGTGCTCATCGTCCGCTGCGCGTCGGGGGTCACCAGGATGAGGCAGCGCCCGGTCGGTGGGGGCCCGGGGATCGGCGGGGTCTCGAAACGCACACCGAGCGAACGCATGTCGTGCGCGAAGATCGCGCCGAGCTGATCGTTCGCGACCTGGCCGACGAATGCCGCGTTGAGGCCGAGTGCGGCCGCTCCGGCCATGCTGTTCGCCGCCGAACCGCCGCTAATCTCCCGCGCCGGTCCCATCGCTGCGTAGAGGTCGCGCGCTTCTTCGGTCGTCAGCAGGCGCATCGAGCCCTTGGCGAATCCACGGCTATCGAGGAACGCGTCGTCGCAGGTGGCGATGACGTCGACGATCGCATCGCCGATCGCCACGATGTCGAGGCTGGAGGATGTCACGGGCCGCGTGGCTAGCCGCGCGGGTGAGCCGCGGTCAACGGCAGTTGCATGGTGGCGCAAAGGCTTTACGCCTTCGCCCATGACAACCGAGATCGAAGCGGCCGCCCGCGACCCGCAGCTTGCCGCGCCCGCAATTTCGCCATCGCTGCTGGCGCTGTCGATCTTCTACGGCGGGATGGTGTGCATTGCCGGGGTGCTCGGCAACAAGCAGGTGGCGCTCGGCCCCCTGGCGGTGGAGGCGGGGATTTTCGCGTTCCTGTTGCTGGTGGTGACGTCCAGCTCGGTGGCCGAGCTGCACGGGCGGCCGACGGCGAATCGGCTGGTGCTAATTGGCTTCGTCCCGCTGATCGTGTCGCTGCTGCTGAGCCTCGCCGTGCTGGCGCTGCCCGCGTCGCCGCAAATGGATCCGGCGCGCCTGTCGGCGTTCGAAACGGTGATGGGCGGAACGCCGCGCATTTGGCTCGGCGGGATCACCGCTTATGGCGTCTCAACATTTCTCAACGTGACGATCTTCAGCCGGCTGAAGGCGCGCGAAGGACGAGGCCTTCTCTGGCTCCGCGCGGGAATCGCGAGCGTGCTGAGCCAGATCGTCGACACGCTCATTTTTATCACCATCGCCTTCTACGGAGTCTTCCCGATCGGCGAGCTTCTCCTCGGCCAGATGCTGGCGAAAGTGGTGCTCTCCGCGGTGCTGGTGCCGCCGCTCGTCTATCTGTTCGTGGGCCTCGGCCGCAGGCTCGACGCACCTGGCAACGGATAGACGTGGCAATCATGCAACGGTCGGAAGAGATTCGTTAATTTCGGGTCCACGGCTGTAACATCGCTGCCTTAATCGGCTAATAGCGGCGCTGGGGTTTCCACTCACATCCGGGGTTTCGGGGGAGTTTCTTTCCGTGAAAAAATTCGTGCTGCTTTGCACGACGGCGCTGCTGCCGTCGGCCGTTTACGCTCAGTCGACCGGTACCGTCGAAACAGAGAACCGAGAGATCATCATTACTGGTTCCAAGGCAAGATCGGTGGGAGGCGTCCAGACGCCAAACACGCCGAAAGCGAAGGTCGTTCTAACGCAAGAGATGATCGCTCGTCAGGGCGCGGGCCAATCCATTCTCGATACCATCAACCTTGTGCCTGGCGTCAGCTTTCAGAACAACGACGCCTATGGCTCAGCAGGTGGTACGCTCACGATTCGCGGCTTCGACTCGAGCCGAATCAGCCTCACCTTCGATGGCATTCCGCTCAACGACAGCGGCAACTACGCGATCTTCTCTAACCAGCAGCTCGACCCCGAGTTGATCGATCAGGTCAACGTTAACCTCGGCACGACCGACGTTGACTCGCCCACCGCGTCGGCCGTGGGTGGAACTGTGAACTACCGCACGATTGTTCCGTCCGTTAACCCAGGCGTCCACTTTGTCGGTTCGATCGGCGACTGGCACATGTGGCGCGGCTTCGGACTCATCAATACGGGTGAAATCGGGCCATTCGGAACCCGCATGTTCTTCTCAGCGTCACGCGAAAAATATGACGTACCGTACAACGGCTACGGCAAGCTCAGCAAAAAGCAATTCAATGGCCGCATTTACCAGACCGTCGGCAGCAACGGTGACTTCATCTCGGTCGCGGGCAATTACAACGAGAACCGTAACAACTTCTTCGGCTCGCTTCCGCTTCGTACGGACACGACGCAGTCGGCCACGGACAGCCGCGCCCGCAACGTGGGGCCGAACTCGCAGAACCGATATCCGACCAATCGGGACGAGCGCTTCTACAAGATCAACTTCCCCTGCACGACTGCGACTCCGCGTGCCGGCGTTCGCGACACCGTTGCTGGTCCAGCTTTCGACGTTGCGGCATGCGGCACTGAGTTCGACCGCCGTTACAATCCGTCCAACACTGGCAATATTCGCGGCGCTTCGCGCTTCACGCTGGCGGACGGTCTCGTTCTTACCGTCGACCCGAGCTATCAGTATGTAAAGGCAAACGGCGGCGGGACCGTTAACGCCGAAGAAGGCAGCGTTCGTGACGTCAATCCGGCCGGCGGCACCGCGCCGACGGTCAGCGGCACTGGAAACTGCCTGACCACGCCGAACAGCGCCAACAATACCTGCATCGGCGGCTTCCTCGGCGGAAATGCGTACGCCGGACGCGATCTGAATGGGGACGGCGACAAGCTGGACCAGGTCACCGTCCTCGCGCCGAGCCAAACCCATACAGACCGCTACGGCGTCATCGCCGGCCTTCGCTGGGACTTCGGCCGCGGGCAGATGATCCGTGGCGGATACACGCTCGACGACGCACACCACGTTCAGACCGGGGAAGTCGGATATCTGAGGCCCAATGGCGAGCCCCAGGACGTCTTCCCGATTAACGATCCGATCATTGATGGTAAGGGCTTCGCGCTCGAAAAGCGTGATCGTGAATCGTACGCGGTCCTGCACAAGTTCTGGAGCGAATATAGGGGCAATTTTGGCAATCTGACTGTCAATGTCGGCCTCGCCTATTCCTACTTCATCCGGAATCTTAATAACCATTGCTTCACGTCGAGCGCATCCGGCTTTGTGGAGTGCACGGGCCGCGATCCTGCTCGTGATGCCATTCTGGCCACGCTGAATCCGCAGGTCGTCGATCCCACGACGGGCCGCGTGCTGAGCGGATGGTCGCCGCCGCAGAAGCGGCGTTTCAC
>Ga0070659_100002774_pt1 | contig 12470 bp, 11 predicted proteins | sample KBSC23metaG_FD_64666 | JGI IMG/M metagenome (GOLD analysis project Ga0070659, IMG submission 64666) | Corn rhizosphere microbial communities from Kellogg Biological Station, Michigan, USA - KBS C2-3 metaG | ecosystem: Host-associated > Plants > Roots > Rhizosphere > Soil ...
AAAGGTAATAAGTATCTGTTTAAAGCTGTTCGATGCTTCCTTCTGACTAAAATGCGTTTTGTCCATAGTAAAACGATAAAAAGTCCCCTTTTTTATCCTAACTTAAACATTTTGAATCATTAGCGTAATATTTACTGAATATTTCCGTGAGATTTTTTTTGTTAATTTTTCAATTAACCGAAGCAATTGGGTTTTTTAGCCCCGAAAGTCATATTTGATTTTATTAGAATGTTCATACAAAGTTAAAAGCCCAGTTTTCCCATCGTAAAAGGCAGAAAAGACTGCCTTTTTATTTCAAAAATCGGCTGAAATGCCCTAAAATAGAGTGCTCCTGTAGAAACAGGAGCACTTTACCAAAACTAACTGCTTATGAGTTGGGCCGAAAATTAGAACTTTTTTGATTCATAAAATAATTTTGAACACTATTTTTAGAAATTTTTTTCAAATTTAGATTTACCCTTCGGATAAATCGTTTAGATTTAATTTTAGTATCTTGAATTTTAATTTATTTAGACAGTTTATGAAAAAAAACGCAAGCTATCTTTTTTGTTTTTTATTTCTTATATTTTTATCCATGACTACAGATGCAAAAAATTTACAATCTAATGTTTCCGACTCTGTCGCTATCCAGGGTAGATGGGATATTACGATTGATATGGATGGGCAATTTAGGCCTTCATGGCTGGAAATACACCATTCCGGGTTAAGAACGCTCGTAGGGAGTTTTGTGGGCGTAGGAGGAAGTGCCCGCCCCATTTCAAGAATATTTTTGGAAAATGGAAAAATGAGCTTTTCAATTCCTCCTCAATGGGAAGATTTTCCTAATGATTTGAAGGTGGAAGGAATACTTCGTGGCGATAGCCTTTCGGGCATTATGACAATGCCGGATGGACATTCTTTCAACTGGGTGGGCAAGCGGGCGCCGGATTTGAATCGCAATAAAGAACCTAAGTGGGGAAAGCCAATTGCTCTTTTTGACGGTAAAAATATGAACGAATGGCATGCAATGGGAGAAAACCAATGGGTGGTTGCTGACCGAATTTTAAAAAGCCCTCATTCAGGTTCCAACCTTGTAACCAACCAGAAATTTGATGATTTTAAGTTGCATATAGAATTCCGGTATCCGGCTGAAAGTAATAGCGGAGTTTATTTACGTGGCAGATACGAAGTGCAGGTGATGGATAGTAAAGGAATGAAACCTTCAAGTGTATTGCTCGGTGGTGTTTATGGATTTCTTACGCCCAGCGAGATGGCAGCAAAAAATGCGGGAGAATGGCAATCTTTTGACATTACTTTGGTGGGCCGCATGGTCACCATATTTGTAAATGGCAAAAAAGTAATTTGTAACCAGGCAATCCCAGGCATTACCGGCGGAGCGATTGATAGTGATGAAGGCGCACCCGGACCTATCTTATTGCAGGGAGATCATGGCCCCATAGAATATAGAAATATCGTAATTACTCCGGCGATCTAAATTTGATACAAAAAAATTACCGAGAAGAGCGTTAAAAAGTACTATAAAACCTGCAACGAAAATTTGCCTTAACTAATCGCCCTGTCCAGATGAACATATCCGCCATCTACATGAATCAGTTGACCAGTAGTGTGGCTGGATTTGTCTGACAAAAGAAAAGCTACCATGTTGGCGATTTCTTCGGGCGTCGTCATTCGTTTTTCTAAGGGAATTTTTGAAGTTATAGATTTTAATTTCTCATCGGGATTTTCAAGCGTTTTAACCCAAACTGAGTATTGAGGTGTCCAGCATTCGGAAACAATTACTGCATTTACCCTGATTTTGTATTTCAATAGTTCCACCGCCCATTCGCGGGTGAGTGCATTTCTTCCGCCATTGGAAGCTGCGTAGCCCGAGGTATTTCCCTGGCCGGTTTCGGCCGTTTTAGAACCAATATTTACAATAGCGCCAAAAGATTGCTTTAGGTAAGGCAAGGCATGATGCGCCATTAAATAATAATGAACCAAACTATTGTGCAGAGAATCAACAAATCGTTGATAATTTCCGTTTTCCAGGCCAACCCCGTCATTCAAGCCAGCATTATTAACCAGGCCATCAATTCTTCCAAATTTATCTACCACCTTTTTTATAGCAGTTTCACATTCTTCCGGCTTTGTCAATTCTGCTACCACCTGAAATCCTTTGTTACCAATTCTTTCGAGCGTTTTTAAATTATCCGGTTCCTTTCTGCCAACAATTACAGGAATGGCATTTTCAGCGGCAAGAACTTTTACAATTCCCTCTCCTATTCCTTTTGCACCCCCGGTTACGATAATGACTTTATTGTCAAGATTCAAATTCATGTAAATAATAGTTTAAAAGATGTGCGTTCAGTCCGCGTGTATATTGTAAAATTCCATTGCATTTTTTGTAAAAATTTTCTCTTTATCCTCTTTTGAAAAATCGCGGACAAAATTCTCTACAAGCTGTTTCCATTTTGAATAGCCTCCGCTAATCGTTACTACAGGCCAGTCACTTCCAAAAACCAATCGCCCGGGACCGAAGGCATTCGTTACACATTCAAAATATGGATAAAAATCCTGTTCCTCCCAGGCAGTCCATTCCGCTTCAGTAGTAAGTCCTGAAAGCTTGCAATACACATTTTCATATTTGGCAATTTTTTCGATTGCTTTCTTCCAGGTATCTATACTTTTTTGTTTAACATTCGGTTTGGCAAAATGATCAATCATAAATTTTTGATCCGGAAATTTTTTTACAAACTCAATCGCTTCCTGTAACTGATTTTCATAAATCAACACATCATAAGTGAAGTTATATTTCCTTAATAAACCAATGCCTTCCAAAAAATTTTTATTCTCTAAAAATCCTGCGGGCTCCGCCTGCACTATATGCCTGAATCCTTTTACAACGGGAAACTTTGAATAGTAAAGCAATTTATTTTCAATATTTTTATTTTGAAAATCTACCCACCCTACTATTCCTTTTATAAATGGATTGGCTTCGGAAAGCCCGATTAAAAATTCATTTTCATTTTCGCTTTGGTCTGCCTGAACTGCAATTATTCCTTTGATATTATTTTCTTTTAAAACCGGAAAGAAATCCCTGGGGAGAAAGTCCTTTTGCAATATTTTCATGTCATCAGTGATCCAGGCGTCTTTTACTTTGTTATACTGCCAGAAATGAACATGAGTATCAATCATCTTATCTCATTTATTTTGACCAATTTCTTGCCTGTTGCTTTTGCGTTCCCAGCCCTTCAATTCCCAGTTCGACCACATCGCCTTCCTTCAAATACACTTGTGGATTCATTCCCAGCCCCACGCCTTGCGGCGTACCTGTAGATATAATATCGCCGGGCAATAAAGTCATAAACTGGCTGATGTAGGAAACCAAAAAAGGAATCTTGAATATTAAATCATTTGTATTGGAGTCCTGCATCTTCTTACCATTAACGGTGAGCCATAAACGTAAATTATTCGCATCCTTAATTTCATCCTTTGTAGCCATCCATGGGCCAAGCGGCGCAAAGGTGTCGCAACTTTTTCCTTTCACCCACTGGCCGCCTCTTTCTATCTGAAAAGCTCTTTCACTCACATCATTGTGAAGGCAGTAACCTGCTACATAATCCATCGCTTCACGTTCTTCGACATAGCTTGCACGCTTACCGATAACCACAGCCAGTTCTACTTCCCAATCGGTTTTGTTGGAATTTTTGGGAATGATGATGTCATCATTTGGACCGGAAACTGAAGAGGTAGCTTTAAAAAAAAGAATCGGCTCTTTTGGTATTTGGGCATTGGTTTCCCTGGCATGCTGTGCATAATTTAATCCGATGCAGATTATCTTGGAAGGTTTATAAACCGGGCAACCTAATCTTTGATTTGCCGCCACTTCAGTCAAACTATTTTGTTCAGCAATCTCCTGCAATTTTTCAATTCCTCCATTTGTAAAAAATTCTTCGTCATAATCTTTTACAAATCCGGATAAGTCATACCATTTCTCATTTTTGATGATTCCAGGCCTTTCTTTGCCGGCCTCTCCAAATCGTATTAATTTCATAATAATTTATTTTGTTTCAATTTCAATAATTGTGTCCGGTTCTACCAAAGCAATTCCATCAAGCCTGATAGTGACTTCGTTTTTATTCTGATCATATTTTACCTGTTCGCCGGTGCTCATTAAGCGGCAATTTTTTATTTTATTCTTGATTCCCGTTATTACTATAGGCTGAATTGAATCTTTTAAAATATGAACAAATATTTTATTTTCCTTGGAAGTAACTACGCCCCAATCCTGCGGTGGTATAATGTTTCCACGGGTTCCGTAAATGCTTTCTCCAAATTTATCCATCCATTTTCCTATCTGTTGCAACGTATCTCTGAATTGTTCCTGGATAATTCCATTGGGCTGTGGCCCTACATTCAATAAAAAATTGGCGTTACGTCCTGCTGCATTCACGAGGTAATGAATCAGCGTATTTACTGATTTGTAATGATCATCTTTAATATTAAACCCCCACGAATTGTTCATCGTTTCGCATGTTTCGAGAGGCAACTGGTCGGAAGGCTTTTGAAAACTCAGCCCGGATTTATTCTGTCCGGGCAAATCCTTTTCAAACATTTGAAAATCTTCTCCCGGAAGTGGAGACAAATGATGATTGTTGCCGATGAGGCAGGCGGGTTGCAGTTTATGAATTAACGCATATATTTCCGGAAGATGCCAGTCAATTCTCGGTGTTCTGTCCTGGGCACCTTCAGGAGCGGTCTGATCCCAGTATCCATCGAACCAGATGCCGTCAATTTTTCCATAATTGGTAAGCAATTCAGTTAACTGATTTTCCATGAATTTGATATAGTCATCCCAATTCCCATGTGCCGTTCTGCCTGTTCCCTGCCCGGTTCTGCCTGTCCAGTAAGAATAGTCGTCCCTTCTCCAATCGAGTAGTGAATAGTAAAGAAATATTTTCATGTCCTGCTTATGACATTCATCCACAATCATTTTCACTACATCTTTATGATAGGGAGTATTCATAATATTGAAATCGGAATATTTGGTGTCCCACATGCTAAAACCATCATGATGGCGGGTGATCAAAGTGATGTATTCCATTCCCGCATTTTTCGCCATCGCTACCCAATCGTGCGCATTGAATTCGGTAGGATTAAAAAAATGCATAAGGCGCGTGTAATCCTTTACTTTAATATTTTCATTTTGCATCACCCATTCGGCATCTCCTAAAATGCTGAAAACACCCCAGTGAATAAACAATCCAAATTTTGCGTTTTCAAATTGCTGCCGCGCTTCAAGATTTGCCGTCGTTGGAATATACGTTTGTGCATCACCGTTAGTAATGATACACGCAGTAAACAAATAAATAACCAGTTTTTTCATTTTATAGTTTTAGGTATTTAATGTTAAGAATCCTCCATCTATGGGGTAATCTGTGCCGGTAATGAATGAAGCTTCATCGCTGCATAAATAGAGCGCCAATGCAGCTACTTCTTCAGGTTTTGCCATTCGGCCGATAGGCTGAGTTTTAGCCAATTTTTCAAACATTTCTTTTTCATTTCCGGGATAATTCTTTTGCAAAAATCCATCCACAAACGGCGTATGGACGCGACCGGGCGAAATGGAGTTGCACCGGATGTGATCTGCAATATAATCTTTAGCCACTGACATCGTCATTGCCGCCACCGCTCCCTTTGCCATCGAATACGCAAACCGGTCTGGAATGCCTACCCAGGCCGCCACTGATGCCATGTTTATAATAACGCCTCCGCCATTTTTTTTCATTACCGGGATTGAAGCAAACAAACAATTATATACACCTTTTACATTCACACTCACGATGCGATCAAAATCCTTTTCACTGGTGGTATCTGCCTTGCCGATGTGAGCAATTCCTGCATTATTCACCAATATATCATGCGTTCCGATTGCCTCAATGGTTTTAATCACTTCCTGCTGCATCGCTACATTACAGGCGTGCGAAAATACATTGCCACCGTTTGCCTGAATTTCTTCCACTGATGATTTCGCACTTTCATTGCTCAATTCAATAATGTGCACTTCCGCTCCCTGTTCGGCAAATAAAATGGCAATCGCTTTTCCAATGCCGCTTCCCGCGCCGGTTATGATAGCTTTTTTATTATCTAAAGAAAACATGCTGTAAGTTTTTAGAAAATATTTTCAAAAATAACATTCTGTATGGCTACTCATTCAGGTCAAAAATCTTTTTCATCAAAACCCATTTTTCACCAGGCTCGCTGCCAGGAAGCCCTTGCTGATATTTCCACATCAATTGTTCCCATTCCTGCACTTTTGCATTCGCACTATCCATTTTTTCTTTTTCGGAAAATGAAAAATTTTCGCCGGTTTCCATAATCATAAACAGGCGATTGGAAACCCTGTATATTTCCATCCCTGTGATGCCGGCTTTTTTAATTGATTCAAGAATTTCGGGCCAAACTTTTTTATGGTAATTTTCATATTCTGCAATCATCGCGTCATCATCTTTCAAATCCAGTGCAAGACAATATTTCATTTTCTTATCGATTAAGAATGCTAAAAATAAATCATTATCGATAAAATTTCGAGGATAATTCCTTTGCCCTTTTCCGGCGACGATATTTTTTAGAATGGATTATCTATTTTTTTAAAAAAACTGATGAATACTTTCGCAGGAATTTTACAATCATGCTGAAGAATGAACAAAATAAAAAAGCTTATTTTTTATTTATTCACTGCTGACGCACTTATTCGTCTTTAAAAATTTTATCCAAAGGCTTTAAAAGCTTTTTCAGCTTGCTTCCACCATAAAATCTTTTGGCAATAGCCACCCTTAAATTGCCGGTGTTAAACCAATAGGCAGTATTACTTTTTTCGCCGGCAAAAAGCAAATTATCAAACACCCAATTGGCGCTTACATTCCAGCTATTTGTATTACAGCCGGTTGCTATACGAAAACGCGTCACGGGATTTAATGAGAAATGTGCAGAAGAATTATATTTCAGATGCTCATTTGCAAAACTAAAAGCAAGATTGCCGGTTATGGAACCTGTAATAAAAAAATGCCGCGCCATGATTTGCGTGTACGCATAACCGATACCTGGGCCAATGCTTAGATAATTTATTTTAGTCAAATTCTTTTGTGGATATTTTTCATTTACTGATTTTGGAATCAGATTGCTGTCTGCCTTCACTATCCCATAATACAATTCCAGGCCTGCCAGTAAAGTTCCGGCAGATTTTTTTTGCAATTCGTTTTGCTTAAACGAAGCACGATATGAAAATTTTTCAGAATTAAAAATGTAGTAACGCGATAAACCAAATAAATACAATTGCAGGTCTTTACGATAATAATTTTTAACAGGCTCATTGAAACTGCCGGGAAGATGAAACCCTTTGTATAACTGGCCATACACGTCCGTGACCCATTTCGGTTGATAAAAATGCGTCTGCAAATCTAAATACCTGCTTTTATTAGTTTTTTTGCCAGGATTTAAAAACCCAAAACCATAAGCAAGGTTTAATGAAAAATTGTGGTAGGTAGCGCCTATGCCCAAATTGAAAGTGGTATTTGGCAGATAATGAAGCGTAGGTGCATTTTTAGCTTTCAAATTAAAGCGGCTATATTTTTGGGAGGTGTATAGTCGCGCTGTAATGCTGTTAGGAAAATAAATGTAATAAGCGCTGTCGTTTCCACGGCCATTTTGCGCTTTCGCAACCAGCGTAAACAGCGACAACACTATCCAAAATATTAGCCGCCCAAAAAAATTTGCCATTCACAAAAATTTTATTAACTAAGATGTTTGCAAACAACTATAAAGCCAGAAACGGCCCTATAGCTTCAGGCATCAAAAAAGAAAAACGGAATATTTGTGGATTTACTACAAATAAAAAAGCCAACCGTTTTCAGGTTGGCCCTTTATCATTAACCATTTTCTTACACCAAAGCATTTTCCAGTACTTGTTGCATGGTTTTTACATAATGAATTTTTAATCCTTTGATATAAGCCGGATTAATATCATCAATGTCTTTTTCATTTTGTGCGCTCATAATAATTTCCCGGATACCCGATCTTTTCGCGGCTAAAACTTTCTCCTTGATTCCGCCAACGGGAAGTACCTGGCCGCGCAAAGTAATTTCGCCCGTCATGGCGAGATAAGGCTTCACCCTGCGGCCCGTAAAGGCCGACGCCAGTGCAGTCATCATGGTAATGCCGGCGCTTGGTCCATCCTTAGGAACCGCACCTTCCGGGACATGAATGTGAACATTCTTTTTATAAAACATGTCCGGATTGATCCCGTATTTTCTTGCATTCGACTGAAGATAGCTTAATGCGGTGGAAGCGCTTTCCTTCATTACATTTCCCAAATTTCCGGTCAACTTCAAATCTCCTTTACCGTTGTCGCTCATCGCCGATTCAATAAATAAAATATCGCCGCCTACATAAGTCCAGGCAAGGCCCACGGCTACGCCCGCCATGTTTGCAGTGCGATATACTTCGTTGCTGTATCTTGATTTACCAAGAATTTTTTCAACCTCATTGATGGTTACCGTTGGTTTTAATTTACCTTTTTCCGCATACTCTCTTGCAAGTTTTCTCATTACGCTGGCCAATTGCCTGTCGAGTTCTCTTACACCGCTTTCCCTTGTAAAATCTGCGATAACTTTTGCTAAAACCGAATCGCTCATTTTAAACGACACATTTTTTAATCCATGCGCCTCTTTTTGCTTTGGCAATAAATGCCTTTTTGCAATTTCAATTTTTTCCTCTAAAGCATAACCGCTCAGCTCTATAATTTCCAAACGATCGCGAAGTGCGGGCTGGATATTTTGAAGATTATTGGCGGTGGCGATAAACAACACTTTACTCAAATCATATTCCAGCTCAAGGTAGTTGTCATAAAAATTGTTATTCTGTTCAGGATCCAAAACTTCAAGCAAAGCTGAAGAAGGATCGCCCCGAAAATCAGTTCCCACTTTATCTATTTCATCAAGAATCATCACGGGGTTAGAAGATTTCGCTTTGCGAATGGATTGAAGAATTCTTCCTGGCATGGCACCGATGTACGTTTTACGATGGCCACGGATTTCGCTTTCATCATGAAGGCCTCCAAGGCTAACGCGAACGTACTTTCTATTGATGGCATTTGCGATGCTTTTTCCTAAAGAGGTTTTACCGATTCCGGGAGGGCCTACAAAGCAAAGAATCGGGCTTTTCATATCGCCCTTCAGCTTTAACACTGCGAGATATTCTAAAATCCTTTGCTTAATTTTTTCCATGCCATAATGATCGTGATCCAAAATTTTTTTCGCTTTTTTGAAATCGTATTGATCGCGGGTATAATCTTCCCATGGCAAATCGAGCATCAAATCAAGGTGATTGTAAACTACAGAGTAATCCGGCGTTGAGGGATGCATCCGCTCCAGTTTTTCAATTCCTTTGTTAAACATTTCCTTCGCAGCAGCCGGCCATTTTTTTGTTTCGGCTTTCTTTTGCATTTCCTTCACCTCGGCTACGTTATCTCCTCCAAGCTCTTCTTTAATGGCTTTTAATTGCTGTTGCAAAAAATAATCCTTCTGCTGCTTATCCAGTTCAGCGCGGGTTTTATTGGTTACTTTGTTTTTTAGTTCGGCGTATTGCAATTCTGTCTGTAATAAATTCAATAACATTTCGGCTCTGGCCTTTATGTTTTGAATTTCAAGCAGCTTTTGCTTTTCCAGGATATTACTATTTAAATTACTGCTTACAAAGTGTATAAGAAACGAAGGATTTTCAATGTTTTTTAAAATAATGGTTGCCTCCGAAGGCATATTGGGCGATAGCTGAATAATTTGGCTGGAAAGTTCTTTTATCGAGCCTACCATTGCCTCAAAATCACTGTCTTCCTTCAAATCCTCCTCGGTGAGAATTGTAATCTTCGCTTTAAAAAAAGGCTCTTCCATGGTAATTTCATCAATGCTAAAACGTTTTTTACCCTGGATAATGACGGTGGTTCCACCATCAGGCATTTTTATCAGCTTAAGAATTTTTGCAACGGTTCCTACTTTAACCAAATCTGTTGAAGCAGGCTCTTCTACAAGGCTGTCTTTTTGAGAGACTACACCTACCAATTTGTCAGTCTTGTAAGCCTCTTGCACGGCCTTGATGCTTTTATCCCTTCCCACTGTAATTGGAATTACAACGCCGGGAAAGAGAACTGTGTTTCTCAAAGGCAGCAGTGGTAATTCAGCAGGGATAGGCTGTTCATCATTTCCATCACCCTCTTCGTGAAGCGGAATCATGGGCATGAATTCCATTTCATCCTCCGGCACATTCATAAAAAATTTATTGTTCATATATTTTTTTCACTTGTCAATCTGTCAAAATTTTTATCAAAGAAACGAACATTTTCAGGTATTACTATATTGTTCAACATTAATGCCACGTTAAATACCACGACAGTAAAAGAACCTTTAGCTTTAATTTTTATTTTATCCTTACTTTTTACAAAACGAAATTTGCTTATAACTTATTTAATCGCATAAAAAAAAATTTCTTTTTTGGGGAATTGAATTAAATTTATTTACACTACACCCAAAGGATAAACATAAAAGTACACTATGCCTGAGATTTTGCTAGCTGACGATCATTCAATAGTCAGAAAAGGGCTCAGATTATTAATACAGGATTATATTCCTCATAGCAATATTGATGAGGCGTGTGACGGAAGTTCTGCCCTTGAAAAAATAAAACAAAAAAATTATGATTTAGTAGTGATGGATATCAACATGCCGGACACGGATTCGTTTATAACGCTTGAAACCATCCTGGCTATCAGGGCCGAATTAAAAGTTCTCATTTTTAGCATGAATTCGGAAGAGGTATTTGCCAGGAGATTTTTGAGAATCGGGGCAAAAGGCTATCTCAGCAAAGATTCATCTAACAATGAAATACAAAAAGCTATTGAAGTGGTTTTGGAAGGAAAAACTTATATCAGCCCGGAGCTAAGCCAAAAGCTTGTGGCGACGATAGGGCCTAAAAAGCAACCGGACAACCCGTTTGATAAATTATCATCCCGCGAGTTTGAAATTGTTCAGCATATGGCGCAGGGAAATTCAGTTTCGGAAATGGCAAAAAAACTGAATCTCCATACTTCAACTGTGGGCACGTATAAAGGTCGGATATTCGAAAAACTACAGGTGAAAAATCTGGTAGAACTGCTTCACCTGGCAAAGGCATACGATGTTATATTTCCTGACTGATAGCAGGACTTGTAGCTTTTTTATTACAAGTAATTGACCGCTTTACTACAACTAAACCAATCGCTATTGGGTACTTTTGAACTACCAGATATTACCATCAAAAGATAGTTTTTATCTATGATAGTTTTATGACTGGTTATTAAGAACCTTACGCCAAAAGTGCACCGTTGGTAACCTCAGGAAAAAAGCGACAGCTGTTGAACTGTCGCTTTTCATTTTATGCTGTTAATTTAAAAAACAAAGAATCACTGCTTGGTATTAAATTTTCTTCGCATTAATTCATACACCCTCCGCGACAACTCCTTCATTCTTTCACGAACCTTTTCTTCTGAAACCGGCGTCAATAGTGCAATTACATACTTAACTTCACCATCATCCACGATGCCTGCATCATTGGTAAAATAACTCCACCAACCTGACTTATGATAGAACATAACATTACGAGGAAGACCTCCTGATAATTTGGTTGTATCCAATTGCCGCCCCAACAAAACTTTCATTTGCTGGCTCACCCATGGGCTAATTAATGTATTCGTGTATGCCTTAAACATAAAATCAGCAGCATGCAGCGCGCAGGTTACAGTTCCTCTTATCGTATCATATCCGGCATCTTCAAATTTGCGTGGCAGATATTTTCTTGTCACTTCGCTTCCGGCCCATCCATTTTCGTGCATGGTTTTATTAATATTTTTTCTTCCGGCAATATCGATGAGGCAATTAGCTGCCGAATTATCACTTCTTGTAATCATCAGGTCCAATAAATAATTAATCGTAACGGTATCGCCATCATGCAGCAAGGGACGTGGATCCCAGCTTATTTCTTTCGCCATATCCACGTCATTGGGCGATCTTACAATGTATTGCTCAAACAATGAGTGTGTGCCTTGTTCAATTTGTTTCAGCACTTCCATCGCTACATACATTTTATAAAGAGAAGCAGGGTAAATAAAATTATCCATATTTACGCCACCAATCACCGGGCTTTTAGCGGCCAGGTCAATTACCGCAAAAGAAATTTTTTCCATTCCATCTTCGCCTGCATCATAAGTCCCATCGAGATTCACGTCACGAACAATCTGATACAAAGAATCAGTAAATTCTTTTTTCTGAATATAATAATCGGGTATTGTTGTTTGCGCCACCATCAGCAATGAAATAATATGAAATAAAATAAATAAGAATAATTTTTTCAAGAGTCAATCTTTATCGATAAAAAAATAAACATGCAAAAGGCAATAGTGTAAA
>Ga0070659_100002783_pt1 | contig 12447 bp, 10 predicted proteins | sample KBSC23metaG_FD_64666 | JGI IMG/M metagenome (GOLD analysis project Ga0070659, IMG submission 64666) | Corn rhizosphere microbial communities from Kellogg Biological Station, Michigan, USA - KBS C2-3 metaG | ecosystem: Host-associated > Plants > Roots > Rhizosphere > Soil ...
GCATCATGGCCAGAGCAATATATCGCTTGATGACAGGCCGCATAGATACGTGCAATCTTAACCAGTAGGCAGAATGTTGAAATTCTCCTTGCAAAACGGGTGGAGTCCATAGATACGCAGCGTGCCTAGATATTGGAGCGATTTGGCAAGCTGAACCACTACATATAATGGTTGCATCCAGGATCTGCGTAACATCAGTTATGAAGAGATGTGGACATTTGAACTGTTGTTCTTTTCGTATTGCGGGATGTTGTTTCACTTTAACTCTTATATAAGATAGAATATGTAAGAATTCCAAAAGCTTGGACGCTGCATGATAGCGCCGGGTAGTACAGCCGGTTTTCTCCAGTCTCTCAAGGGCTTGTCGACCGGTTTCTGACCGCAACCGCTAAGGAGAAAACCGATTCCATGGCCGATTCCAATAACGATCTCAAGAAGTCCGCCAACGAGTTCTTCATCCAAGGTATTACCAGCAGTGGCCGACAGTTCAGACCTAGCGACTGGGCAGAGCGCTTATGCGGTGTCATGTCCTGCTTTCGCCCGGAAGGATCGGGAGGACGGCATGCTCATCTTCAGTACTCTCCGTATGTCCGGCCGACAGTCTTGAATGGTGTTAAATCCGTGGTGGTGAGCGAGGAGTTGTGCCATATCGAGCCGCTGGCCTATCACTTTGTCCGGAATTTCGCCAAGGACAATGATCTGCAGATCATCGAAGCTTGCCTGCTGCCGGAGCCTGAAGAAAAGAAGGTTTGAGTCCGCTTGAGTTTGATTTCTTCGCGGTTCTTCGCTCGCGGAACGCGCATCTCTTCCCATGATCGAATATGCTGGTTTCTTGCAATGGGAGATCGGCATGACAGCAACGAGAATCGAACGCGATACCTTCGGCCCCATTGAAGTCCCGGCACAATGCTTGTGGGGAGCACAGACACAGCGTTCGCTGCATCACTTTCATATTTCCACCGAACGTATGCCCAATGAGCTGGTCAATGCGTTGGCTACGGTCAAACGTGCTTGCGCGAAGGTGAATCGCGAACTGGGTGCGCTTGAGGCTCGCAAGGCGGATGCCATCATGCGTGCGGCGGAAGAAATATTGGCCGGCAAGCATGAGGGGGAATTCCCGCTCTCCGTGTGGCAGACCGGCTCAGGTACACAGAGCAACATGAACATGAACGAGGTGCTGGCCAATCGCGCCTCAGAGTTGCTCAATGGGCCGCGTGGAGAGGGCAGGCTGATTCATCCGAACGACGAGGTGAACCGTGGTCAGTCGTCGAACGATATCTTCCCGACCGCTATGTATGTGGCAGCGGCCATTGCCATCCATGACAATTTGATCCCTGCGCTGCAGACATTGCGTACGACGCTTGCAGAGAAGTCCGCTGCTTTCGATGACATCGTGAAGATCGGGCGCACGCATTTGCAGGATGCGACACCGCTGACATTGGGGCAAGAGTTTTCTGGCTATGTCGCTCAACTTGATCATGCACTGATAGTGGTAAGGCAGGTGCTGCCAAGCTTATGTGAACTGGCGGTGGGGGGGACGGCGGTCGGCACTGGGTTGAATACGCATCCGGAATTCGGCAATCGGGTGGCGGCAGAACTTACACATGTGACTGGCTTGCCGTTTTCGAGCGCCGCTAACAAGTTCGCTGCGCTTGCCGCTCATGACGCGATGATAGCTGCGCATGGTGCGTTCAAAACTTTGGCCGCAGCCCTGATGAAGATCGCCAATGACATACGCTGGCTGGCATCGGGGCCACGCAGCGGCCTGGGTGAATTGACTCTGCCCGAAAACGAGCCAGGTAGCTCCATCATGCCGGGTAAGGTCAACCCGACTCAATGCGAGGCGCTTACCATGCTGTGCTGCCAAGTATTCGGCAACGATGTGGCCATCAACTTCGGCGGTGCTTCGGGCAATTTCGAGCTGAACGTGTTCAAGCCCATGATCGCCCATAACTTCCTGCAAAGCGTGCGGCTGCTGGCCGATGGCATGCACAGTTTCGACGAGCATTGCGCACGCGGCATTGAAGCGAATCGCGAGCGGATTGCGGAACAGATGGAGCGTTCTTTGATGCTGGTGACCGCGCTGGCGCCGCACATCGGTTACGACCGCGCGGCGCAGATCGCCAAGCGCGCGCATCGCGAAGGAACCACGCTGAAGCAGGCTGCGCTCGCACTCGGTTATGTCTCGAAAGAGGAATTCGATCGTTGGGTAAGACCGGAGGAAATGACAAGATCGCTTTGAGTGGCGGTAGTGCGTAACGATCAGAAAAAAGAAACGGTGCCGTGCAAGATAGTCATGCATCGGCACCGCGAGGAATTCGTGAGTGTCAGCCGCGGATCAACGTGGCGTGCCACGACGTAGCAGGTTGACGATAGCCAGCAATATGACCGCACCCAAGAAGGAAACGAGTAGCGACGAGATGCTGAAGTCGTTCTGGTTGATGGTGCCGGTGCCGAATAGCGGTGCAAGCAGCCAGCCGCCCAGCAGGGCGCCGACGATGCCGACCACGACGTTCAGCAGCAAGCCCTGCTGTGCATCGGTACGCATGACGAGACTGGCAAGCCAGCCGAGAATACCGCCGACAACGATCCAGATGATGAAGTTCATGGTTACCTCCGAAGTATTGGAATTGCTAGATGAATAGACTGACCGCTTGTTGAATGGTTCATCAGAGCCGATGTCCGGGCTGGCCTGCGGTGGCGCCGTCCGGCACGGGAAGTGGCGAAAATCCTTCGTCGTCCTCAACCAGGATGGTTGCTCTTTCTTTCGATTTGCTCAATTCAGTGGCATATGCATAGGCATCCTCCTTGTGTTCAAACGATGCATGCGGTACCTCTTGGCCCTTTTCAGAGACGTCCCATCTCCCATTAAGGCCGGGTGATATGCAGATTACTGGCCTTTCTTGCTGCTTGTATTCCATGTCTGTCGTTCCTTGTACAAACGTAGCGCGGGCGACTTGTGGTGAATGTGGCTGTTGTTGAATCGGTTGGCTACGCTTTCACTGATTGCACGACGATGTAGATGAGAAGGGATCGTGCAAATCCTGTGCCTATGCATTTTCCGGCTGTCTGAAGGGAGGTGCCGGTGCGGCTGGCTGCTTCCTTGACGTTGGGAAGAGGTGTTTGCGTGTAAATGTTCCAGCGCGGTTGAAAACAATACAGTGACGGTGCGGCATGAATTTGCACGTCATCGGGAATCTTCTCTGTCACTGCAGAATCTCAACCGCATGCATACGTCTTCAATCTGCTCTAAGTCGCAATAGGACTTACGCAAAATCGTCACAGCGGCGTTGCATCGCCTTGCCGTACAGCTCGTACTGCCTGCGTCGATACATCTTGCTGAAACAATTTTGGGTAAGCCCTAAATAAATAGCGCGGTGAAATATATTGAAACAATTTTTATTGCATCGGGAAACTTAATGGAGAACAAGCTGTCATTTGTTACACCTAAGTACCTATCATTTTTACCGAGGAGCACATGATGGCAGAGCACGCATTGGTAGGGCAGGAAACCTACGATCCGAACAGGTTATTGGACACCCTGCTTGAGAAAATGAACCTGAAGAATGATGCCGCGTTATCGCGCATGCTGGAAGTCGCGCCGCCGGTCATCAGCAAGATACGTCACCGCCGATTGCCGGTCGGTGCTTCGCTGTTGATCCGCATGCACGAAACTACCGGCATGAGCATACGTGAGTTGCGCGACTTGATGGGAGATCGGCGTACCAAGTACCGCCTCTCCGATGCGCAGGGCAAGCCCAAGCCCGAGCCCGGCGCACAGCAAGGGCAGCAGGGCGCATTGCATTGAAACTGATGGTTTGAACCTGTAAGAACCCCGGGTTCCGTTCCCGGGGTATCTCTCTTCTTCCTGTATGTCCGGTTTGCATCGGGCGTTATCATTTCTGCCCACATTCTTCATTTGTCAGGCAGCCGAGCGAATGGGGGCAATCCTGCAGGATCGATGTTCGTGATTAGTAGGACATGAGCACGGGTATCGCCATTGCATCAAGCACGCTGCGTGTTACTTCTCCCAGCACGATTTCGCGAAAGCGCGTATGGCCGTAGCCGCCCATGACGATCAGGTCAGAATCCAGTTCGGCAGCAAGAGACATCAGGGCTTCGCCTGTTTTGCGTTCAGTTCTTTTCTGCAGGATTTCCGCTTTGACACCATGGCGTGCAAGATAAACCGCAAGATCGGACGCAGCACTTTGGGCAGATGGTAGCAGGCGCGTTTCATGATGGAATGTGACGACTTGTACTAACTGTGCGCGATGCAGCAGCGGAAGTGCGCAGGTCACAGCCCTGGTGGCCTGCATGCTGGTGTCCCAGGCGACAAGCACGGATTTGCCTATGGTTTCGCAACGGCCCGCATGCGGTACCAGCAGCACCGGACGGCCGGAGTTCAACACGACATATTCTGGAAAGTCCGGCAACACCACTGGTGACAATTCTTCCGGGTCATTCTGCCCGATTACTACCAAGTCAGCATAACGCGCCTGCAGGCAGATGCCAGCACCGGCTTCATCATCCACCAGCCGTTTCTCGCAGGATGACAAGGGAAGGCCGATGCGTTGCACGGTGAGGTCGAAATCCTGCAGACCGCGTTCAGCGCGTTCGCGCAGGAAATCGAGATGGCTCTTCAGGTTGAGATAGTGCTCCGCCTGCATGCGCGTCTGCATCAGATAGCGCGAGGCGCCGGTCACCGCTGTCCCGATCAGGTGCGCATGTTCCGACATCGCAATGGTGGCTGCGAGCTTGATGCGCGCACCTGCATGTTCGGATTCGTCCACATGCACGAGGACGGTCTTGTAAGACATGATGCGCTCCATAGGGTAAGCAACTGACCTCGTTTAGACCGGACGAGATAGGTCAGGAATTTTGAGCGGCATCAAAACATAGGCATGGGATGAGGGCGCGTCCTAAAATATGGAAACACTCTTTCCTTCAAAGGAGGAGGCGCAAGTGGTACATGCTCGTTTCCGGTTCTATGCGGAACTCAACAATTTCCTGCCGTTTGCACAACGCTGGCGTTTCGTGCGTCATGCCTGCGCCCGTGAAGCAACGGTCAAGCACATGATCGAGGTGCTTGGTGTGCCGCATACCGAGGCCGATCTCATTCTCATCAATGGCAAATCTGTCGGTTTTTCCTATCGCTTGCTGGATGGTGATGAGGTGAGCGTCTATCCTGCCTTCAGGATGCTTGATGTAGAAACAGCAATGCTACGCCCGCCGCTTGAAGCGCCTATCCGTTTCATCGCCGATGCGCATCTGGGGCAGTTGGCGAGGAATTTGCGCATGCTGGGTTTTGATGTGCTGTATCGCAATGATTATCCTGATGCCGAAGTGGCGCGCATCGCTGCAGGGGAAAATCGCGTGGTCTTGACTCGCGATCGCGATTTGCTGATCCGCAGGGAAATTCGTTACGGCTGTTATCTGCACTCGTTGTTCGCTGACGAGCAAGCTGTCGAAGTGCTGGCCCGTTTTCGCTTGGCGGAAGCGGCGCATGCTTTCAGCCGCTGCCTTAGTTGCAATGGCTTGTTGCGGCAAGTGGAAAGGGAGCTTGTCGCGCATCGTATACCTGCACACAGTCAGGAGCACTACGACATCTTCTACGAATGCGATAGTTGCGCCCAAGTGTATTGGGAGGGCTCGCATGTAGAGCGCATGCGTTTGCGAGTGGCGCGCATGCTTGGCAAGTAGTAATACCCCATGTTGGGCCCGTTGAGACAACTCAATCCGTGACGACAGGAGTTGGGCTACGTTTGTCTTATTGACTACTTCAACGTTACGGATAAATTGCGCTTTGTCGACGTCACGATGTTCTATACCGCCGAAAGCGGCGGTGTTCGAACCTACCTTACGGCCAAGGGCAATTGGCTGTCGCAACGGACTGACATCGAACACTTCGTGGTCGCTCCTGACCTGATCGATGGCAAGCTGGGCGAAAAATTTATCGGGGTTCCCAGCGTGCCGATTCCTTATGCAAGCGGTTATCGCATGCCGTGGTCGTGCCGCCTGGCAGCGCATCGTATCGCGCAGCTTGAGCCTGATCTCATTGAAGTTGGAGATCCTTACCAGTTGGCATGGGCAGCCTTGCGCGTAAAGGATAAGCAGGATGTGCCGGCAGTCGCGTTCTGTCACTCCGACTTGCCGCGCCTGGTTGGACGGCGCTTTGGTACGAGTGCGCAACGCATTGCGACGCGCTATCTGCGTGCGTTGTACCGGCACTTTGATCTCGTGCTTGCACCTAGTCGTGTGATGGTGCGAAAGCTGTGCGAGATCGGCGTGCCGAACGTGGTACATCAACCGCTCGGCGTGGACACAGCCTTGTTCTCGCCAAGCCGCAGGAACCCATCCTTGCGCACTCGGCTGGGCTTGCCTCAAGAGACGCGGCTTTTGATCTATGCCGGCCGCTTCAGCCGCGAGAAACGCTTGCCGCTGCTGCTGGATGCAGTGCGTCGGCTCGGCAATCCTTATCATCTGCTGATGGTAGGCGGCGGAGTACGGTTGCCTCCGTCGCCTCACGTGACTTGCCTGCCTTTCCAGCGCGACGCACAGTCGTTGGCGGAGTTGATTGCAAGCTGCGATGCGCTGCTGCATGCCGGCGATCAGGAAACCTTCGGCCTGATCGTGCTCGAAGCGATGGCCAGCGGCATTCCTGTCGTCGGGGTCGCGGCGGGCGGTGTGGGCGAGCTGGTCGATTCCGATACCGGCGTACTGGTCTTGCCAGGCAGTGCACAAGCGCTTGCGGAGGGGGTGGACCATTTGTATTGCCAGGATATTGCTGTGCTCGGGACCAATGCGCGACGCAAGGTAGCGGACGGCTATGCATGGGAACGAGTAATGTCGCAACTGATGCATCATTATGCCGGCTTGTTTGCCGCGCATGAACATTCCCTGTTCGGACTTGAGGCCTCCTATGTCGGTAAGTGATGCACTATGCGTATCCATTCATGATGTCGCGCCGCAGACTTGGCCGCAGTGCGAGTATTTGCTGCGGGCGATCCGTGCTGTGGCGGATATTCCGGTGACCTTGCTGGTGGTGCCGGCTTATCATCGTCAAAATACGCCGGACAGTTCCTTCGACCGCAGATTGGAGCAGCGGCTGGTGCATGGCGACGAACTGGCATTGCACGGCTACATGCATCTGGATGATGCGCCACGCGCATCGAGCCTGCGCGAGGCCTGGGTGCGGCATGTCTATACCCGCTCGGAAGGCGAGTTCTATGCGATCGATCGCGCCGAGGCAAGCAGGCGACTTGCGCTCGGCTGCAAATGGTTCGCGCAACGCGGCTGGCCGCTTGAAGGTTTTGTTGCGCCAGCCTGGTTGATGGGGCCGGGGGCGTGGCAGGCGCTTGCCGAATTTCCATTCAATTACACCACGACAATGCGCCGGTTTCATTGGCTGCCGAAGGGATGTGCCGTGTATTCGCCCAGCCTGGTCTATACGGTACGCAGCCCCTGGCGACGCTATGCATCGCGCGCGTGGAATGAAATCGCCTGTCGCAGCTTGCACTGCAACCCGCTACTGCGTCTTAGCCTGCATCCAGTAGATGCCGCTTATCCCGACATCGTGCGACATGCACAGCGCGTCATTGCCGATGCGTTGCAGGTGAGGAAGCCGATGACCAAGGCGGTGTTTGCGCGCACTGTCAGTGCCAATATGCGTAATCTTGCTTTTTCAGCAGATCGCCAAACATGTCAGCCGCCATGGGGGCGCTGAAATAGTAACCCTGCATGCTGTCGCACTCGTTGTCGCGCAAGAACTCGAACTGTTGCTGCGTTTCCGCGCCCTCGGCCACTACACTGCATTCCAGGGTGTGAGCTAGGCTGATGATGGCGCGGGTGATGGCGGCATCGCCACGGTTGGCAGGTGCTCTTTGCACGAAGGAGCGATCGATCTTGACGGCGTTGATCGGAAACTGTTTCAGGTGGGCAAGCGAAGAATAGCCGGTGCCGAAATCATCGATCGAGACGCTGATTCCCATGTCGGCAAGCCCGTGCAGCACTTTGGAGGCTTTGTCTGGATCGGCCATCATGACGTTTTCCTTGACTTCAATTCCGAGAAAGCGCGCATCCAGCCCGGTATCTTCAAGAATGGCTGCAATGTTCTCCAGCAGATCGCCATCGTTCAGCTGGCGCAGCGACAAATTGACCGATACCAGCAAACGGGCCGGACTGGTTTCCTGCCATTGTCGGTTTTGCAGGCATGCCGTGCGCAACGCCCAATAGCCGATCGGCACGATCAGGCCCGTTTCTTCTGCAATCGGAATGAAGCGATCCGGCGATATCAGCCCCAGAGGAGCATGCCACCAGCGCAACAAGGCTTCTACGCCGGTGATGCGTTTGTTCAGCAAGTCAATCTTCGGTTGGTAGTGAAGAGAGAATTCGCCTCGTTCTAGCGCGCTGCCAAGCGCATATTCAAGCATCCGTCGTTCCTTGGCATGGCGATGGATTTCCGCTGAGTAGTAGCAGTATTTGTTGCGTCCCATTTCCTTGGCACGGTACATGGCGATGTCGGCGTTCTTGAGCAGGGTTTGTGCATCCCTGCCATCGTTCGGATAGCTGGCGATGCCAATACTGGTGCTAACAGTGAGTGGTTCCTTGTCTCGCAGGAACGGCGGCTTGAAGGCCGCCAGGATCTTTTCCGCGATGATGCCGCCGCGGTGCGGTTCGTCAATGTTTTCCACCAGCACGACGAATTCATCTCCACCGAGCCGGGCTACCGTGTCGGATTCCCGCAGAATCCCTCGCAGCCGCACTGCGGTTTCCTGCAGCACCTTATCGCCGATTGGATGGCCGAGCGTGTCATTGATGTGCTTGAAGCGGTCGAGATCGAGAAAGAGGATTTCTAGCGATTTTCTCGGCCGCTCGGCCACGTTCAACGCATGTTCGAGACGCTGATGAAACAGGACGCGGTTCGCCAAACCGGTCAGCGAATCGTAATGCGCCATATAGGCCATCTGCTCCGTGGACTTGCGTCTTTCAGTGATGTCACGCGCAATGAAGAGCGATGCTGGCCGGCCATTGTGCATGAAAGGCGAGGAGTTGATTTCGACATCAATGACTAAACCATCCAAACACAGCAGTTTTTCCTCAATGGTGGAAACCGCTTCTCCGCCAGCCAGACGTGCAAGTCTTACACGGACCAGGTCGCGAAAATCCGGGTGCACGAAGTCATAGACTGAACGGCCGACGATGTCGTCCGCGCTCTTTGCATGCAACAAGGCGCACGCCGCACAATTGGCGAAAACGAGGCGTTCGTCCTGCTGCACCAGGATGGCATCCGGAGAAATTTCCACCAGCGTGCGGTATCTTGCTTCCGCTTCGCGCAAGGCGGCCTCTGCCTGTTTGGCCTCCGTCACATCCTGTACGGTGCCGAGCAGGGCGGTATCCTCGGGCAACGGGCCATGCTGGACGTCGCCGCGTGACAAGACGACACGAATGCCCAAAGGCGTGCAGATGCGAAGTTCGACCTGGAAAGACACGTCTTCACGCAGGCTGCGCTGTACCGCCTGATCGATCAGGGGCAAGTCGTCCGGAAGGATCATTGCGTAGATATCTTGCAGGCTCGGCGAAAAAGTTTCGGCATCAACGCCGAAAATCCGGTACATCTGGTCGGACCAGATGACTTTATTGCTGGCGATATGCCAGTGCCAGCTACCGATCTGAGCGAGCTGCTGGGCATCGGCGAGCTGTTTCTCGACTTGCTTGCGGTGCTCGATATCGGCCAGCAGCGCGTTGGTTCTTTCATGCACGCGCTGTTCAAGCATGTTGCGTTCTACAATCAGCCTGCTTTCCGATATGCGGCGCTGCTGCATCAGACCAGCCAGTACCAGTCCCATTGTCCCGATCACGCTGATATAAGTCATCAGCAAGAGCAGCGAGGTATCTACGTTGGGCAATGCAAAGGGGCCGTGCGCCTGGGCTGTATTCCACACTGCAATGATTCCAATGGCACCGGTGACCCAGGTTACTGCCTGTAATGGAAAACGGAAGGCGGCCCAGAGTACGAAGCAGATCGGCAAATAAGCCAAGGGCAGGTTATTGAAGCTGCCGCCGAAGAGCAATTGGCTCACGCTCAACATCAGTGTGGCGAATGCTGCGGCTTCTGCGGCCTTGATGCGCCCCCATTCAATGGAGTCGGAGATTTTCCATGACAGCAGCAAGGGGGCGGCAATGATCATGGCATTGGCGTCGCCGGCCCACCAAGTCAGCCAGTCGAAGGCGATGGTCTTTGCGCCCATGCCATAAACGGCGGCAAGGGTGGCAGCACCTATCGTGGCCGGAATCATGCTGCTTGCCATGACGATGGCGATGAAGCGGAATACTTTTTCGTGATAGACCACATCGGTGCGTCGCGCGAACACACGTTGTATTAGCCAGGTTGCCATCATTGTCTCGGCGGCACCGCTGGCTCCCACCAGGATGGCCGCAGCAGGCGGCAGGTTGCTGTTGTAGTAGGCAGCAAGTGTTGCCCCAAGCCAGACCGCGGGAGCCATCTCCAGCCCCCAGACAAGGCAGGCACACAGTGCTATTGCTGAAGACGGCCACAGCGGGCTGGCCATGCTTGCCGGGAGGACAAAATGCCGTGCCAGCATGGCTGTGAGCGCGTACCCGGTCGCCACGAGTGCAATCTTGCCAAGATAGATCGCCATTCGGTTGACGGAAGTCGATGCGAGTTTGGCGACGTGGGTGGCACAGTGGTTGATAAGCCTCATCCAAGGCCTTTCAATGAATTGCAACGACGATAAGTCGACGTTGACATTTCCTTACTATAAAACACATGAACCGATGGCAGTTTGAAGGCGCTCAAACTGCCTGATGTGTGATGCCGGATAGATATAAGACTTGTCCCTATGCAGGGGGTTCCGGCAATACAGGGATTGTGCGCAGGGAGAAAAGTCCTGCAAACCGTTTCCGTTAACGCAAATGGCAGATCGTCAAACATTTGTCCTTTGGCACAAGCCCCACGTGAAACAACATCGTCTCTCATAATTCCCGGGATTTTACGTGCAAAAAAGCAATCTTTCTGAGATTCTTTAAAGCAATACGCTATAGTTTCAGAAAGGAAATTGTTGTCTGATGTAGCAACATTCCCGACAACACGCCTCCCACGACTATAAGAAGATGAGACAAACTCTTTTGCGCTTGTTGATCGGTGCGGCTTTTGCGCTTTCTTCCGCCCATGTTTTTGCGGCCGGTGAGCAAACGGACATCATTCGTTTTGACATCAGCCGTTTCGATGTGCAGGGAAATTCCTTGCTTGCGCCCGAAGCGGTTGAAAGGGCGGTGGCGTCGTATGTTGGCAAGAACCGCGACTTTGGCTACGTGCAACGTGCGTTGGAAGCGCTGGAAGAGGAATACCGCAGGATCGGCTACAACGTTGTGCAGGTCGTCTTGCCTGAACAGGAACTCAACCAGGGCGTGATCAAACTGCGGGTCGTCGAAAGCAGGCTTGGGACGGTGCGTATTGAGGGCAATACCACGCATGATGAGGCGAATATCCGCAACAGCCTGCCGGGACTGCGTCCAGGCGAGGCACCGAATATTGGCCGCGTGTCTTCCAGCCTGAAGCTTGCCAATGAAAATCCCTCGAAGAAAGCCGCCTTGCAATTGCAGGGCGGCGACAAGGACGATGAAGTCGATGCCGTTCTCAATATCACTGATGAAAGGGTGTGGAAGCTCTCTGCCACCCTGGATAATACCGGGAACCAGAGCACCGGGAATACGCACTTCACCGTGCAGGCACAGCATGCCAATGTCGCTAATCTCGATCATGTTCTGAGCCTGCAATACACCACCACGTTGGAGAAGCCCAAGCAGATCAGTGTCTACGGTGCCGGCTACCATATCCCGTTGTATGCGTTGGGCGATTCGATCGATCTGTACGCCAACTATTCAGACGTCGATTCCGGCTCCGTCACCGCTGGCATCTTCACTTTGCAGGTAAGCGGACGCGGCGCGGTCTTCGGTGGTCGTTACAACCACAACCTGAAGCGCATCGGCGAGTACGAGCACAAGTTCAGCTACGGGATCGATTACAAGGCTTTCCAGAACAACGTTTCATTGTCGGGCACCCAGCTCGGCAATGATGTTTCCGTGCACCCGCTTTCTGTTGCCTACAACGGCACGCTTGGTCTGGCTAAGGGCGAGTTCAGTTTTGGCGTGACGGCAATGCACAATCTGCCGGGCGGAACACGTGGGAGCCAGGACGATTTTAATCGGGCGCGCGCCGGTGCACCGGCAGGCTATAACATCCTGCGCTACAACGCCGGCTTCAACCATGTCCTGCCGCAAGACTGGCAAATGCGCCTGAATCTTGCCGGTCAATATACGCGCGATCCGCTTATTCCCGGCGAACAGTTCGGTGCGGGCGGCGCCGGCTCAGTGCGCGGTTTCGCCGAGCGCGATCTTTCCAATGACTACGGCTATCTGTTCAATGCC
>Ga0070659_100002786_pt1 | contig 12440 bp, 12 predicted proteins | sample KBSC23metaG_FD_64666 | JGI IMG/M metagenome (GOLD analysis project Ga0070659, IMG submission 64666) | Corn rhizosphere microbial communities from Kellogg Biological Station, Michigan, USA - KBS C2-3 metaG | ecosystem: Host-associated > Plants > Roots > Rhizosphere > Soil ...
GATCAAGTCCGGCATGACGGGTGTTTCAGCCCCCGCGGGACCGTCTCCAGCGCAGGGAGCCGGGTTCCCGCACCCATCCTATGATAGCAAGCGCTACCCCATCCCAGGTTATAGATTGATCCAGATCAGCAGGATTATCGGCGCGCCGAGGAGGCCCCTGCGGATGCCGCGATTCCATTTCCACCTGACCGACGGCCAGTCCCACCGCGACGATGAAGGCGCCGATCTGCCCGACCCCGAGGCGGCGCGTGCCTACGCCCTGCGCTATCTGTGCGACGTTCTCGAGGGCTCGCAAACCTCCGTGTGGGAGAGCGGCGGCGTCCGCCTGGATGTCGCGGATGAGAGCGGCCTCACCCTCTTCGAACTCTATGTCGTCGCCGTCGACGCGCCCGCCGCCGGGCTCCGCGCGGATCTCATCTCCTCCGAGCCGAAGCAGCCATAGCCGGATAGCCCTCGCAAAAAGGGCGGCCCCGCAGAGCCGCCCTTTGAGGTTCGCCGCTGGAGAAGCTTACTCCGCCGCCTCGGTCCACACGTCCCGCTTCGCCTTGGCCACGCTCTTGCGCCGCGCGTCGAGCTTGCGGAAGGCGCTGAGCGCCTGACCGACCACCTGGTCCATATTGTAATAGCGGTAGGTGGCGAGCCGTCCGACGAAGGTGACGTTGCGGGTCGCGTCGGCGAGCGCTTCGTACTTCTTGAACAACGTCTGGTTCTCGGGCCGCGGGATCGGATAATAAGGATCACCCTCGGCCGACGGATATTCATAGGTGAGGCTGGTCCGCGGGCTCTCCTGGCCGGTCAGATGCTTATACTCGGTGATCCGGGTGTAGGGCACCTGCGGGTCCGGATAATTCACCACCGCGACCGGCTGGAAATTCTCCGTCTCCAGCATCTTATGCTCGAAGCGCAGGCTGCGGTACGGCAGCTTGCCGTAGCGGAAGCCGAAATATTCGTCGATCGGCCCGGTGAAGACGATGTGGCCGGCATCGATCTCGTCGATCACGTCCTTGTAATCGGTCGAGAGCAAAACATCGATGTTCGGATGGTCGAGCATCCGGTTGAACATCGCGGTGTAGCCGTCCTTCGGCATCGCCTGGTGCTTGTCGCCGAAATAGCGGTCGTCGGTGTTGGTCCGCGTCGGGATGCGCGCGGTCACCGCCTTGTCGAGCTCCGACGGATCGATGCCCCATTGCTTGCGGGTATAGCCCTGGAAGAACAGCTCGTAGAGTTCTCGGCCGACGGCGTTGATGACAACATCCTCCGAGGTCTTGATCTCCTCGACCGGCTCGGCGCGCGACGCAAGATACTCCGCGGCCTCCTCGTCCGTCTTGAGGTCGAGCCCGAACAGTTCGTTCAGCGTGGTCCGGTTGATCGGGATCGGCACCAGTTTGTCGCGCACGTCGGCAAGCACCTTATGCTCGTACGGGCGCCACGCGGTGAAGCGGGAGAGATAGTCGAATATCTCGTCCGAATTGGTGTGGAAGATGTGCGGGCCGTATTGGTGGATCAGGATCCCCACCTCGTCGAGATGGTCGTAGGCGTTGCCGGCGACGTGCGGGCGCCGGTCGATGACCAGCACATGCGCGTCATGCTCGCTGGCGAGCCGCTCGGCGATCACCGAGCCGGCAAAGCCCGCGCCGACGACGAGATAATCGTATTTCTTGCGGGCCGCCTTCTTGACGATGTTGGGGCCGGCATTCGGCACATTCATCGCCTCGCGCACCAGCCCGGCCATGCGGGCATAGGTGATGTCCCAGCTCAGATTGGCGAGCTTCAAGTCCACGTCCTTCAGCCACTCGTCGCCCGACTGGACGAGTTCGAGCGCCTGCTCGCACGCCTTGACGAACGCCTCGGCGCCGTCGGCGATGAACACCGCTTCCAAATCCGAATAATGGCGGATGACGTCGGTGATCGGCGTCGACACGACCGGACGGCCGCCGGCGAGATATTCCGGAGTCTTGGTCGGCGAGATGAACTTGGTCGAATCGTTGATCGCGAACGGCATTAACGCGACGTCCCAGCCGCCGAGATAGAGCGGCAGCTCGTCATAGGTCTTGCCGCCGGCATAATGGATGTTGGCGCGGACCGGCAGGTCGGCCGGGTCGATCTTCACCACCGGCCCGACCATGACGATCGACCATTCGGGGTGCGCGTCGGCAACCGCGGCGATCATCTCCAGGTCCATCCGCTCGTCGATGACGCCGTAGAAACCGAGCCGCGGCTTGCCGATCGGCCCCTGATCGTCGGGCGAGGCGTCGACGCCCCGCGCCTGCGCGAAATGGGCGCGGTCGACGCTGGACGGGAAGGGGTGGATGTTCGGGTGGCGGTCCTTCTTCGCCTCGTAGAGCGAATAGCCGCCGGTGAAGACGACGTCGGCGCTGTCGATCAGCTCCTGCTCCAGCGCCAGCAGCTGCGGCGGGGCGAAGCGGAAGTTGGCGAGCTCGTCCATGCAATCGTAGACGGTCGCCGCGGCCGGCAGGTCGCGCGAGAAGGGCAGCATCATCGGCGTGTAATACCAGCGGATGAACGGCCCCTTCTCCTCGGCCGCGAAGTCGCTCAGCAGCCGCTTCAGCACGGTCTCGCGCTCGGCTTCCGAAAGCGTGTCGGGGATGGACGGGGTCACCACCACCACGCCGGTTTCGGCGCAGGTGCGGATGCCGAGCGCGGGCTCGCACTCGGGAAGCGCCGCTTCCGGCTCCTCCCAGAAAATGACGCGCCGGTCCTGCGCGAAGCGGCTCATCAGATGCTGGGGCCGCTGAAAGACGAAGTTCCACCGCAGGTGGGAGAAGCAGATGAGGGTGTGGCCGTCGGTCTGGTGGGACGCAAAGCGGCTCTGCCCCATGTCGGAGGCGGTGGATAGCTTGATCAACGCGGGTATCCCTGAAGGTGTGAGGACCTGACCCGAACAACGTGCCCGAGGACGTTTCGGTTCCGCGCTGCAGCATGAAATAAACTTAACGTGGATAAGGACTAAGGCCGATAATTTCGGCGCCGGGACGTTACGGAAGCGTGCCGTCTATGTGGGTCGCCATCGCGCAAATTCAAGGGGCAACCACTCAGCGCCTGGACACCATTCCTTGTCAGGCGAGCCAACGCGTCGTGAGCGGCGCCTATTCGAAGGCAGCCTTGAGTTCGTCGAGCCACGGCCCTGCCGTACCGTCCGCCGGAGCGCGCCAGTCGCCGCGCGGACTGAGCGATCCGCCGGCCGAAACCTTGGGCGAATTGGGGATGGCGGTGCGCTTGAACTGGCTGATCTGGAAGAAGCGGTAGAGGAAGGTCTCCAGCCACTTTCGGATGGTGGCGAGATCGTATTCCCGCTTCAGCGCCTCGGGATAGCCGGCCGGCCACGCGCCCGCCGCGGCATCGTGCCACGCCTGCCACGCCATGAAGGCGACCTTGGACGGCTTCTGGCCGGAGCGGAGCGTGTGGAAGAGGAAGAAATCGTGGAGCTCGTAGGGGCCGATCTTGTCCTCGGTGGACTGCATCTCGCCATGCTCGTCCGCGGGGACCAGCTCGGGCGAGATTTTCGTCTCCAATATGGCGTCCAACACGCGGTTGGTGTCGGCGTCGAGCTGCCCCGTCTTGATCACCCAGCGGATGAGACACTGAATGAGCGTCTTCGGTACGCCGGCATTGACGCCATAATGGCTCATCTGGTCGCCGACGCCGTAGGTCGACCAGCCGAGCGCCACTTCGGAAAGATCGCCGGTGCCGACGACGAAGCCGCGCCGCTGGTTGGCGAGGCGGAACAGATAGTCGGTGCGAAGCCCCGCCTGGACGTTCTCGAAGGTTACGTCGTAGACGTCCGCGCCCCGCTCGCCCTTGGCATAAGGGTGGCCCATGTCCGCCAGCATCTGCTCGGCCGCGGGGCGGATATCGATCTCCTCGCCGACGATGCCCAGCGCCTTCATCAGCGCCCACGCATTGCCCTTCGTCGTGTCGCCGGTTGCGAAGCCGGGCATGGTGAAGCCGAGGATCGTCGAGCGCGGCAGTTTCAGGAAGTCGCACATCTTCGCGCAGACGAGCAGCGCATGGGTGGAATCGAGCCCGCCCGAGACGCCGATCACCAGCTTGTCGCCGCTGGTGGTCTGGAAACGCTTGGCGAGGCCCTGCACCTGGATGTTAAAGGCCTCGTAGCAATCGGAATCGAGCTGCTCGACGCGGTTCGGAACGTAGGGGAAGCGGCGCAGATTCCGGTGGAAGCCGATGTCGCCCATGTCCGGTCTGTGCTCGAAATGGATGCGGCGCGCGCTCTTCTCCGGATGGCCGGCCGCCACCGCATTGTCGTTGAAGGTCGGCATCCGCATCCGCTCGAGCCTGAGCCGCTGCGCGTCGACGTCGGCGATGCACAGCTCCGGCTCCAAATCGAAGCGGCCGGATTCGCACAGCAATTCGCCGAATTCGTAGATCGAGCCCTGGCCGTCCCAGGCGAGGTCGGTGGTGCTCTCCCCCGGCCCCGAGGCGGAGAAGACGTACGCCGCGCAGCAGCGGCTCGCCTGCGCCGCGCAGAGCATCTTGCGCTCGTCCGCCTTGCCGATCGTGATGTTGGACGCCGAGAGGTTGCACAGGATCAGCGCGCCGGCGAGCGCGCCCCAGGTGGAGGGCGGCTGCGGCGCCCAATAATCCTCGCAAATCTCGACGAAGAAGGTGAAGTCCGCAAGGTCCTCCGCCGCGAAGACGAGGTCGGTGCCGAACGGCACGATCTCGCCGGCCACCGCAATCTCGATGCCGGAGAGGCCGACGCCGGAGACGAACCAGCGTTTCTCGTAATATTCGCGGTAATTGGGGAGGAAGCTCTTCGGCACGACGCCGAGGATCCGCCCGCGGCTCACGACCACCCCGCAATTGTAGAGCCGCCCGTTGCGGCGCAGTGGCGCGCCGATCACGCAGACCGGCGCCAATTTCGCCGTCGCGTCGCGGAAGCGGGCGATGCCGTCCTCCACCGCGTCGAGGAACGCCTCCTGCAGGAACAGATCGTCGACCGCGTAGGAGGAGATGTTGAGCTCGGGAAAGACGACAAGGTCCACCCCCTTCGCGTCCGCCTCCCTGGCCAGCGCCACCGCCTGCGCGACGTTGAAGCCGACGTCGCCCGACGACGCCGTCGGGCTCGCCGCCGCGCACCGCACATAGCCGTGGCGGTGGATCGCTTCGAAGAACCCTTTGCTCACAGCATCTCCGTCATCATCTCGACCGCGACCGTCATGCACTTGATGCGTGTAGCACCGCGGCCGCCCGGGCCGAAATGCTCCTCGCGGTGCATCGTCTTGCGGCCCGCCCGGGCGCAGCCGAAATGGACCAGCCCCGGCTCCCGCCCTGCGTCGGCAAAGCCGGTCACGGCAAGCGCGATGTTGGCCCGGCTGTGCGCCAGCGCCCCTTCCGCCATCGCCACCGCAACCTCCTCAGACACCGCATCGCACCGTTCGATGAGGTCCAGCGGAATGCCGAGCATCTCGTTCTTCGCCTCGTTCGTATAGGTGACGAAGCCGCGGTCGAAGACGTGCGACACGCCCTGCACGTCGGTCAGCAAAGAGGCGAGCATGCCCCCGGTGCAGCTCTCCGCCGTCGCCAGCATCAGCCCCCTTTCATGCGCCTTTTCAAGGAGCCGGCGGGCGGCCTCCTCGGTCTCGTTGGGGAGCAGGGGCGACAGGGTCTCGGTGTCATTCATGACGCCAAGGAACCGGCCCCCCGCGCCGATGGTTCCTCAGCAAACCCGCAAAGGAACATGGATCATGGTGGCCGACAAGAGACTCGACGCGACGCAGCTGCTCACCCGGGATCATCGCGAGGTGGAGGACCTCTTCGAGAAGTTCGAGAAGGCGAGCGGCGACGGCGCCAAGGAGAAGATCGCCAGGCAGATCTGCACCGAGCTCAAGATCCATACCATGATCGAGGAAGAGCTGTTCTACCCGGCGTTGCGCGGCAAGATCGACGACGACGATCTCGACGAGGCGATCGTCGAGCATGACGGCGCCAAGGTGCTGATCAACGACATCGAAGCCGCCGAGCCCTCGGACGATTTCTACGACGCCAAGGTGAAGGTCCTCCAGGAGGAGATCGAGCACCACGTCAAGGAGGAGGAGAAGCAGCGGGACAACATGTTCAGCCAGGCCCGCAAGACCGACGTCGACCTCGACGCGCTCGGCGAGCGGATGGCCGCGCGGAAGGCCGAACTCCAGCGGATCGCGGAGACCGAAGGCCTGCCGCCCGCCAAGACCGCCACCCTGACCGAAGACGCCGCCTGACATGGCCGGCAAGCGCCGCATCGCCCTCCTCACCGGCCTCGGCGCCGCCTGCGCCGCCGCCTTGGGCTACGCCGCAACCCGCCTCTGGCGCCGCCCCGACGGCAGCCAGGGCCGGAGCGCGGCGCTCAAGGGCAGCGGCGCCGACGGCGCCGTCGGCCACACCAGCGCCGCCCGCTCCGCCGGCCCCGACGCCATGCGCGACCCGCCCAGGGAGTGGAGCCAGGTCGACCAGGCCAGCGACGAAAGCTTCCCGGCCAGTGATCCTCCGGCGATCAACCCGCATGTAGACTAGGCCAGCGTCGCTCGTGAGAGGGACCCCATCGAAGTAGTACTTTGATGGGACCCGGCAGCGAGCCCAGCGCGTAAGCGCCGCGCGAGCAGCGAACGGAGTCGGCGCCCGCCCGGCCGGCGGGGCGGCGGCCCTCAGGCCGCCGAACCCGTCCGACGCCGCAGCGAGGCCGCCCTCGCCGCTCTCCGCACGAGAGTCCGTTCTTAAGGAGCGGCTCCCACACCCGTTCGGGCTGAGCCTGTCGAAGCCCTCCCTTTCCCTTTGCAGCAGGAGGGAAGGACAGGGCTTCGACAGGCTCAGCCCGAACGGTGTCAGGTACGCGTAGCTGACACCTTGCGGCTCCGGGCGGCTCCGTTGCATGGTACCACCGCCCCGCCGGAGTGGCCGGAGCACCCAAAAGTCGGACGATCGTGCAAAAAGCCCTCTTCGCCCTCGCCGCCCTCGCCGCGACCGCTTTGGTAGTCGCCCTCGCCTGGGGCATCTTCGTCCTGATGAGCGGCGCCCTCGCCCTCCCGAAATGGACGATGATCGCGATCGTCGTCGCCGTCCTTACCGCCGGACAGATCCTGCGCTGGCGCCAGCGCAGGCGACGCCTCTAGCCTGTCTCCACTGCGCACACAGCCGGTGTAGGTACGCGTACCGGGCACCTCCCGGCTCGCCTGAAGACCCCAATCTCCGTCCCGCCAAGTTGCGCTAAACGCTGACGCTTCGGCGCGTCGGAAGGCGCAGGGTGGCGCGATGGATGCGATCGCGCTCCTCGCCCGCCACGGCCACTGCGTCACTCGTCGCCTCGACGGCCTCTACGACGTGACGATGTACGGCCGCGCCGTCACCTTCGAGCAAGTGATGGACCTCTGGGTCGCCGTGCAGACCTGGCCCAAGTGGGTGCCGCGCTACGGACCGCCGATCCGCATCGACCAATTCTGGATCGAGCCGGACGGCCAGGAGGCCTAGCCCGTCTCCGTTGCGCACACAGGGAGGTGTCAGGTACGCGTACCTGACACCGCGCAGCTCAGCCTCTCCGCATCGGCCGCAAGCTGGGCCATGGTCGCGTCGCCTTGCGGCAGCTCCCAGGCGAGCTCCTCGACGACGCGCGCGAGCTTGGCGGCGAGGGCGGCGAGGTCCGGCGCCGGCACGAGCAGCAGCCGCTCGAGCGCCGCATTCTGTGCGCAGGCGAGATCGGAGAAGGCCTCGTCCATGTCCCACTGCGCCGCAAACGGCGCCCCCTTCGGCTCCACCCGCTTAAACGCCGCAATCTCCGCCTCGGCCCGCTGGAGCGCGGCGAGCGCCGCCGCCCATTCATGTTCCAACCCCTCTCCCTGCAGGGGAGAGGGAGAGACCCGCCGCCGCAGGCGCTGGGAAGGTGAGGGCAAAGCCGCGGCGCCTCCGCCGACAGCGCCCGCTAGAAGATCGCGGCGCGTGCAGCTATGCTCCCTGGAAGCCATGACCAAGGCTCTCCTGCTCTAGGAGGTGGGGGTTCTTTCTTGTGGCTGTATATGTGACAGAACACGGGGCGGCAGGCAAGTGACTTTTGCCGAAAATGTGACAGCGTGAACATGCGCCAGTGCCGCATGGCGCGAGCAGCTTTGGATTGGTCGCAGCAGGAGCTTGCCCAAGCCTCAGGTTTGAGTGCTCGTACCGTCATCCGTTACGAGGCGGGGGAGCAGGTCCTGCTGGATCGGGTACAGGCACTACGGCGCGCTTTCGAGACTGCGGGCATTCTCTTCATCGACGACGGCCGCTTTGCGGGCGGCGTTGTTCCACCACGCCAGTAGACACCGCCGGTGTCGATCAACTGGCGCTGCTAGGACTGCACCGGGGACGCCGAACTTGACCCACAGCGATGCGAGCGGTGGGCGGCTCAGCCCCCTGGTTGCGTGTCACGGCTACGAGACATGACTGGCAACGGACGTTGACCAAGTAGCGACAGCTGCGCGCGCAAGTTCTTCCTGCCGCTCGCGGATTTCTCTCACGCCCCACTGGTCATAATCCGCAATCATCCGCGTGACGTAATAGCCAGAGTCGCGATATGTTTCCCGCTTCTCTAGGAACTTCTTTCCTGAAATCTCCCGCGTCTGCCTCGCTTTCAAGATCACCAGATTGCCTAGCATTTTCTGAGCGGCTTCAGCCTCGTCGTCACTTATCTGCCAATCAGCCGACGGAGCCAGCGGAAGACCACAAGGCGACGTACGGGTCCACAGCGGAGCTGGCGGCGGTAAGAAATGAGAGCGCCCTCGTCTCCCCGGTGATATCGCTCTTTATCCTGTTCGCGAGCTCACGCTCCTTTGTAGGGCCATTAGAAACAATCCAGAAATGGCGAAGGAATGTTACTAGACGATCATCCTCGTCCTCGCCCAATGACTCTATTGACCGAGTAATAGTGTTCCAGCAAGATTGGGCCTCTGGCAGGCGCCGTCCCGATTTACTGAACAAGTAGTTCTTGAGGATATCGGCGGCGCCAGCCTTCAGCCCACGGTCGTTTAGAGTCTCGAACATTCTATCCGGCGCATCGGACCCCGCCGAAGGGTTCGGGTTCGCGCCTACCGCCGCCGCTGCTAAGGCATAGCAGCCTCTCCCCGAGAGATATCGTTCACAACTGGGGTCGCTTTGGCGGCCCCAATTTTCGTAGCTATCGGATCAGTCTGGCATCACAGCCAGGGGCTGCCGCGGCTGGTGTGAGCCTTCACACCCTTGCCGCGCGTTGCTAGAGCGCCCGTCAAACAGGCATGGGAAGAATGCCTACCCTGATATCCCGCCTAACCCGAAAGGCTCCCGATGACCGCCGTCGGAAACGACTCGCTGAACACCCGCACCGAGCTGACAGTCGGCTCCAAGACCTACAGCTACTACGCCCTCGACAAGGCCGCCGCGCAGCTCGGCGCCGTGGACCGCCTCCCCTTTTCGATGAAGGTGCTGCTCGAGAACCTGCTCCGCTTCGAGGACGGCAAGACCGTTACCCGCGACGACATCCAGGCGCTGGTCGCCTGGCAGGACAATCCGGCCGGGCCGGCGCGGGAGATCCAGTATCGGCCGGCGCGCGTGCTGATGCAGGATTTCACCGGGGTGCCCGCGGTCGTCGATCTCGCCGCGATGCGGGACGCGATGGCGCAGTTGAAGGGGGATCCGGAGAAGATCAATCCGCTCGTGCCCGTCCACCTCGTCATCGATCACTCGGTGATGGTCGACGAGTTCGGCACGCCCAAGGCGTTCGAGCGCAACGTCGCGCTCGAGTACGACCGCAATTACGAGCGGTACGAATTTCTGAAATGGGGCTCCAAGGCGTTCCGCAATTTCGAGGTGGTGCCGCCGGGGACCGGCATCTGCCACCAGGTCAATCTGGAGTATATCGCCCGCGGCGTGTGGTCGTCGAAGGACGGGAGCGGCGCGGAGGTCGCCTATCCGGACACTCTCGTCGGCACCGACTCGCACACGACGATGGTGAACGGCCTCGGCGTCTTGGGCTGGGGCGTCGGCGGGATCGAGGCGGAGGCGGCGATGCTCGGCCAGCCGGTGTCGATGCTGATCCCCGAAGTGGTCGGCTTCCACCTCGTCGGCGCGCTCGGTGAAGGGATCACCGCGACCGACCTCGTCCTCACCGTCACCCAGATGCTGCGCCAGAAGGGCGTGGTCGGACGGTTCGTGGAATTTTACGGCGACGGGGTTTCGGCCCTGTCCGTCGCCGACCGCGCGACGATCGCCAACATGGCGCCCGAATATGGCGCGACCTGCGGCTTCTTCCCGGTGGACGCGAAGACGATCGAATATCTGCGGTTGACCGGCCGGCCGGACGAGCAGGTCGCGCTCACCGAGGCCTATGCCAAGGCGCAGGGGCTGTGGCTGGAGCCGGGCCATATCCACGAGCCGGTGTTCACCGACACGTTGGAGCTCGACATGTCGACGGTCGAGCCGTCGCTCGCGGGGCCGAAGCGGCCGCAGGACAAGGTGGCCTTGAGCCGCGTCGATGAGGAGTTCATCGCCAATTTCACCCGCGAATACGGCCATGAATTGGGCGAACTCGGCAAGCGCGTGCCGGTGACCAACATGGGCGCGGGCGCCGACGCGCTCGACGCGCAGGCGGCGGCGGCCACCGATCTCGGCCATGGCGACGTCGTCATCGCCGCCATCACCTCGTGCACCAACACGTCCAACCCGGCGGTGCTGATCGCCGCCGGCCTCGTCGCCCGCAAGGCGCGGGAGAAGGGGCTGACCAGGAAGCCGTGGGTCAAGACCTCGCTGGCGCCGGGCTCAAAGGTGGTGACCGACTATCTGGTCAAATCGGGGCTGCAGGCGGATTTGGACGCGATCGGCTTCAACCTCGCCGGCTATGGCTGCACGACCTGCATCGGCAATTCGGGGCCGCTGCCGTCGCAGATTTCCGAAGCGATCAACAAGAACGACCTCGTCGCGGCGAGCGTCCTGTCGGGGAACCGCAATTTCGAAGGGCGGGTGTCGCCGGACGTGCGGGCCAATTACCTCGCCTCGCCGCCGCTCGTCGTCGCCTATGCGCTGAAGGGGACGGTGACCCACGACATGATCGACGATCCGATCGGCGACGGGTCGGACGGCGCGCCGGTCTATTTGAAGGACATCTGGCCTTCGAACGAGGAGGTGCGGCGGCTGATCGACCAGTACGTCCACGGCGACATGTTCCGCGCCCGCTACGCCGACGTCTACCAAGGCGACGAGAAGTGGCGCGGCATCCCCGTCGCGGGCGGGGAGACCTATGCCTGGTCGGCGGGCTCCACCTACATCGCCAACCCGCCTTATTTCACCGGCATGACGATGACGCCGGTGCCGCCCTCGGACGTGATCGGCGCCCGGCCGCTCGCCATTTTCGGGGATTCGATCACCACCGACCACATTTCCCCCGCCGGTGCGATCAAGCCCGATTCACCGGCCGGCAAGTTCCTGTCCGAGCACCAGGTCGCGCGGGGCGACTTCAACTCCTACGGGGCACGCCGCGGCAACCATGACGTGATGATGCGGGGCACTTTCGCCAATATCCGCATCAAGAACCGGATGGTCCCCGGCATCGAGGGCGGCGTCACCAAGTACGTGCCGACCGGCGAGACGATGCCGATCTACGACGCGGCGATGCTCTACAAGGCGGAGGGCACCCCGCTCGTCGTCATCGCCGGCAAGGAATATGGCACCGGCTCCTCGCGCGACTGGGCGGCGAAGGGCACCAACCTTTTGGGCGTCCGCGCCGTCATCGCCGAGACGTACGAGCGGATCCATCGCTCCAACCTCGTCGGCATGGGCGTCCTGCCGCTGCAGTTCCTCGGCGATCCGCCGCAGTTCGACGGCTCGGAGACCTTCACCATCGAGGGCATCGCCTCGCTCAGCCCGCGGCAGGAGATCGAGGTCAAGGTGACCCGCGCCGACGGCGCCGCCTCCTCCTTCCCGGCCCGGGTGCGGATCGACACGCTGAACGAGCTCGAATATTTCCGGGCCGGCGGCATCCTCCACTACGTGCTGAGGAACCTCGCAGCCTGAGCGGGATCGAGCTCCTCGTCGAGGTCCTCGGCTGGGCGGGGGCGCTGCTGATCCTGGCGGCGTACCTCCTGCTGTCGATGGGCCGCCTGACCGGCCAGTCGGCGCTCTACCAGGCGATGAACGTCGCCGGGGCGGCGGGGTTCGTCGTCAACGGCTGGTGGCACCGCGCCGTGCCCTCGGCCTCGCTCAATGTGGTGTGGGCGCTGATCGGAGGAGTGGCCCTGTGGCGGATCTGGCGGAAAGGCTCGTCGACCTCAGCCATGTGATCGAGGACGGGATGACGACCTACAAGGGTCTCCCCGGCCCGCACATCTGCGACTATTGGAGCCGGGCGCGCTCGGCCGAATTCTACGACGACGGCGCCACCTTCCAGATCGGCCGCATCGACATGGTCGCCAACACCGGCACCTATCTCG
>Ga0070659_100002789_pt1 | contig 12438 bp, 9 predicted proteins | sample KBSC23metaG_FD_64666 | JGI IMG/M metagenome (GOLD analysis project Ga0070659, IMG submission 64666) | Corn rhizosphere microbial communities from Kellogg Biological Station, Michigan, USA - KBS C2-3 metaG | ecosystem: Host-associated > Plants > Roots > Rhizosphere > Soil ...
GCCCAGCTGCTTGAAGGCGGTGGCCGACTCCTTCGCCGCGAGCTCGACCAGGGAAGGCCTCCGGCGGGCCAGCGCGGCGGTGTCGGGGTCGGCGTACCCGAGCCCGAGGACCGTCTGCAGCGTCGAGGCCGACTTGAGCTGGGCGAGCCACCGGGTCGCGTTGGCCCGGTCGGTCGGACCGAGTCGGTCGACGGTGCGCGATGCGGGGCTGGCGTCGCCGGGGGCCGGCGAGGGCGACGGGGACTGCGTGGTGGAGCCCGGGGGTCCGAGCGAAAGCTCCGGGTTGTCCGCGGCGATGGAGGCGACCGCGTCGATCACCGCCGGGTCGACCAGCATCGTGGCCGGCAGGCCTCCGGCGCTGTCGAGCAGACCGGCGATCCGCTCGAGCCGGCCGTCGTCGCCGAGCGTGGCCGACCAGTCCGACGTGTCCAGCAGCTTGCCCACCCGGTCGCGTCGTACCCGTTCGCGCACCGGTACGACGAGCGCCACCGAGCCGTGCGCCTTCGCGTCGACCAGGGGGATGAAGGTGCGGGCGCGGCCGTCGGCGACCCCGTCACGACCCGCCGCGTCCTGGCCGAGCGCGTGCACGCCGATCCAGTAGACGCCGGGCGCGCCGGTGATCGGAAGGTCCCGGGCGGGCAGGGAGATCCGGAACGGGGCGCTCTGTCCGGGCATGAGGTCCCCGATCGCGGCGAACTGGCCGTCCTTGAACAGCCGCGTGCCGACCTCGAGCGCAGGGTCGGAGGCTGCGGCGGCGGCGAGCTCGTCGCGCGTGGTCATCGGGGTCTCGGAGATGAACGGGTGCACGTTGACCGCGGACCAGAGCTCGGCGGAGTCGTTGCGGACGGTCCCCGACAGCACGACCCGGCCCTTGGCCGGGATCGTCGACGGAGTCAGCTGCACCAGGCTCACCGTGAGCGGCGACGGGGCGTCGTCGTCGGCCGCAGCGGCCGGCGCGGGCAGGGCCGGGAGAGTGAGCGCCACCAGCACCGCAGCCACGAGCGCAGCGACGGATCGGGGCAGAGTCACACCGGCGATGCTAATGGCGACCAGACGCCCCGATCCGTCGCCGGGCGGGCGCCGCGGCGCCGATAGAGTGACCTCTCGTGTCGTCGGAGCCCTTGAACATGTCGCAGGCCCAGGCTCGCGCGGTCCAGGAGCTGCTGCGGATCGCGCCGGTCATCGACGACCTCGGCGCACGCTTCGCCGGTGCCGGTGAGGAGATCGCGCTGGTCGGAGGACCGGTGCGCGACGCCATGCTCGACCGGCTGCACAACGACCTGGACTTCACCACCTCGGCGCGGCCGGAGGTCACCGAGCAGCTGGTCAAGGGCTGGGCCGATGCGGTGTGGGACATCGGTCGCGAGTTCGGCACCATCGGCTGCCGGCGGGGCGAGTACCAGATCGAGATCACGACGTACCGCTCGGAGAAGTACCACGCGACCAGCCGCAAACCGGCCGTGGACTACGGGGACTCCCTCGCCGGTGACCTCGGCCGGCGCGACTTCACCGTCAACGCGATGGCCATCGCCCTGCCCGGCCGACGCTTCGAGGATCCCTACGGCGGGATCGTCGACCTGGCCCACCGGACTCTGCGCACTCCGGGGCGTCCGGAGGACTCCTTCGGCGACGACCCGTTGCGGATGCTGCGCGCCGCCCGGTTCACGGCCCAGCTCGGCTTCACCGTCGCCCCCGAGGTCCGGGAGGCGATGGCCGCGATGGCTGAGCGGATCACCATCGTCTCCGCCGAGCGGGTGCGCGACGAGCTCGTCAAGCTGGTCTGCTCACCGCGCCCGCGCGCCGGCCTGACCCTGCTGGTCGAGACCGGCCTCGCCCAGCACGTGCTGCCCGAGCTGCCGGCGCTGGCTCTCGAGCGCGACGAGCACCACCGGCACAAGGACGTCTACGAGCACACGTTGACGGTGCTCGAGCGGACCCTCGATCTCGAGGACCGCCTGCCCGACGGCGGGCCCGACCTGGTGGCGCGCTTCGCCGCCCTGATGCACGACGTCGGCAAGCCCCGCACGCGGAGGTTCCAGCCCGACGGCACGGTCACCTTCCACCACCACGACGTGGTGGGCGCGAAGCTGGCGAAACGACGGATGCACGCCCTGCGGTTCTCCGGGGAGCAGACCGAGGCGGTGGTCCGGCTCGTCGAGCTGCACCTACGGTTCCACGGGTACGGCGAGGGCCAGTGGACCGACTCCGCCGTGCGTCGCTACGTCCGCGACGCCGGTGAGCTGCTGCCGTGGTTGCACGTGCTCACCCGGGCCGACTGCACCACGCGCAACCAGCGCAAGGCCGACCGGCTCCGGCGCAGCTACGACGAGCTCGAGGAGCGGATCTCCCGGCTGTCGGAGCAGGAGGAGCTGGCGTCGATGCGACCCGACCTCGACGGGAACCAGATCATGGAGATCCTGGACATCCCGGCGGGCCCGCGGGTCGGGGCGGCGTACCGACACCTCCTCGAGCTGCGCCTGGACCACGGGCCGCTCGGCTACGACCGGGCGCGCCAGGAGCTGATCGACTGGGCAGCAGGGCAGGGCTGACCTCCGGTCGGGTGACGACGCTCACAGCCAGATCGGGTGCGTCGTCGGTACGCTCCGGGGACCCCCTCCCGAGGAGCATCGCCATGCCACTGACCGACGTCGCACCCCTGCAGGCCAGCATCGACATCGCCGCGCCGCCCGCCGCGGTGTGGGCCCTGGTCGGGGACCTGCGCCAGATGCCACGCTGGAGCCCGCAGACGGCCAAGTCGTTCCTGCGCGGCGAGAACGGCTTGGGCGCGCGGTTCGTCAACCTCAACCGCAAGGGCCTGCTGGTGTGGCCGACCCGGAGCAAGGTCGTGCGCTACGAAGAGGGCCGCGAGATCGCGTGGCGCGTGAAGGAGAACTTCACCGTCTGGAGCCTGCGTCTCGACCCGACGGCCGACGGTGGCACCCGCCTGGTGCAGACCCGGGAGGCGCCGGAGGGCATCTCCGACGTGTCGGTCAAGGCGACCAACCTGGCGTTCGGCGGGGTCCCGAAGTTCAACGCGACCCTCCAGGCGGACATGGCGACGACACTCGGCCGGATCAAGGCTGCCGCCGAGGCCGCCTGACCCGTCACGACCCGATCGCGGCCTCCCCGGTGCCGCTCCACCCGGTGACGGCCCAGTCGTCGCTGTCGACGACCAGCTCGGCGAACTCGCCGTGGTCCAGGCGGTGCCGGTCCGCGAAGCCCAGGGTGACGTCGCGCGCCAGGCTGGGCAGCGCCACGCTGATCGCCGTCTGGTGGCCGACCACCAGCACCGTCTCACCTCGGTGCACGTCGGCGACCTCGGCCAGGCAGGCGCGGTAGCGCGCCACCACGTCCTCCCCGCTCTCACCGCCCGGGAACGCGGCGGACAGGTCGCCGTCGAACCAGTGGTCGGTGATCTCGCAGATCGCGGGGATCGAGAACGGCTGCCCGTGCAGGTCGCCGACGTCGATCTCGCGCAGGCCCTTGCGGGTGGTGACCCCCACGCCGAGCCGGGCCGCGACGATCTCCGCGGTCTGGACGGCGCGGGCCGTGTCGGAGCACCAGACGTCGGAGAGCCGCCGGTCGCGCAGCTGCTCGGCGAGGCGCCCCGCCTGGGCGCGACCCTCGTGGGTCAAGGTGCCGCCCTCGTCGGAGAAGACCTGGTCGACGTACTCCGCATCGCCGTGGCGCGCGACGACGATGCTGGCCGGACACATCAACGAGCTCACGCTCGGCATCGTAGGCCTGTCCGCAGGCAGCCGCCGATGCCGGGCGTGAGCCCTGGCCGTGGAAGCGGTCAGGCGGCGGGGGCCACCGGCTCGTCGTTGAGCACGCGGAAGGTGTAGGCCGCCGCGGCGAGCACGACCGGTACGGCGGCGAGCAGGCCGACCAGGCAGAGGATCGCGCCGACGACGATGCAGACGAGCCCGAGCACGTAGAACAGCACGGTGTCGCCGAGCCGGGACGTGGTCAGTGACACGCTCGCCTTGACCGCGTCGAGGGCGGGCATGTCCTTGTCGACGACGTAGAACATGGTGAACATCGTGAGGAACCCGACGATCAGGCCCGGCAGGTAGCACAGCAGGGTGCCCACGAAGGTCGCCACCGAGACGATCACCGCCGCGGACACGACGTTCGGCCTCAGGGCGTATCCGAAGACGTCGCCCGAGTCGACCGGCAAGCCGTCGACGGCGTTCAGCGCGCACTTGATCAAGCCGGCGCCGAGCAGCTGGACGACGACGCTGACGATCAGTCCGGCCAGAGCGGTCGCGAACAGGCTGGTGAGGAACCCCGGGCCGCACTGGGCGTCGGTGATCTTGGTGCCGAGGACCGTCTTCGTGCAGCTGTGGGTGTCCAGCAAGGTGGCCCGGAGGATGACCTGGGTGACGACCTCGAGCACGATCACGGCGATCAGCACGAACAGCGCCGGCACCAACAGGGTGCTGGGACTCTTGGTGAACCGGGCCCACCCGTCCTGGAGGGCGGCGACCGCGCTGTAGCCGCTGCCGGAGGTGGGCGGCGCTCCGTAGATCGGCGGAGGAGGTGGCGGCATCGGGCCCGCACCCCCCGGTGGCGGCGGGGGTGGCGGCGGTGGCCGCGGGGCGGCGGGGGGAAGGTCGCCGGACGGCGGCGGTGTCGCCCCCGAGCCGGGCTCCTGCGGCGGGGTGGTGTCATCGCTCATGGAAGCACCGTAGTGATGCGGGGCTGCGCCCGCATGCGACGCGAGCGGACCGGGCGTGGTTGAAACCGCGACCGTCTCGCTGGAGGAAACAGCCGGACCCCGGGCCGATGGCACGGGGTCCGGCTCCGAAATCAGTCCGTCGTGCTCGCGGCGGTCAGCGCTCCACGTCTCCGCGGATGAAGGCCTCGACCGAGGCGCGACCCTCGTCGTCGGGACGCTGCACCGGCGGGCTCTTCATCAGGTACGACGACGCCGAGATCAGCGCGCCGCCGATGCCGCGGTCCTTGGCGATCTTGGCAGCGCGGATCGCGTCGATGATGATGCCCGCGGAGTTCGGGGAGTCCCACACCTCGAGCTTGTACTCGAGGTTCAGCGGCACGTCGCCGAACGCGCGACCCTCGAGCCGGACGTAGGCCCACTTGCGGTCGTCGAGCCAGGCGACGTAGTCCGACGGCCCGATGTGCACGTTGCGGTCGTGGACCTTGCCCGACAGCGAACCGCTCAGGTTCGACGTCACCGACTGGGTCTTGGAGACCTTCTTCGACTCCAGCCGCTCACGCTCGAGCATGTTCTTGAAGTCCATGTTGCCGCCGACGTTGAGCTGGTAGGTGCGGTCCAGCGCGACGCCGCGGTCCTCGAACAGGCGGGCCATCACCCGGTGGGTGATCGTCGCACCGACCTGGCTCTTGATGTCGTCACCGATGATCGGGACGCCGGCGTCCTCGAACTTCTTGGCCCACACCGGGTCCGAGGCGATGAACACCGGGAGCGCGTTGACGAAGGCCACGCCCGCGTCGATCGCGCACTGGGCGTAGAACTTGTCGGCGTCCTCCGAGCCCACGGGCAGGTAGGACACCAAGACGTCGACCTGGGCGTCCTTGAGGGCCGCGACGACGTCGACCGGCTCGGCGTCGGACTCGTCGATCGTCTGCCGGTAGTACTTGCCCAGACCGTCCAGGGTGTGCCCGCGCTGCACGGTGACGCCGGTGGGCGGCACGTCGCAGATCCGGATGGTGTTGTTCTCGGAGCTGGTGATCGCGTCCGAGATGTCGAACCCGACCTTCTTGGCGTCGACGTCGAACGCGACGACGAACTCCACGTCGTTGACGTGGTAGTCACCGAACATCACGTGCATCAGACCCGGGACGCTGCCCTGCGGGTCGGCATCCTTGTAGTACTCCACGCCCTGGACGAGGGAGCTGGCGCAGTTGCCAACTCCGACGATTCCTACGCGAACCTTCGCCATCGGTTCTCCTCCTGCGTTCCTTGTTCTCAACTGATTTCGGTTGTCTCGGCCGAGCCGGCCGGGGTCGTTGCGGGGGTCTTCGCCGGCGCCGGTCGCCGGGGCGCCTTCGAGGCCGGCCCTGCCCGCGGGTGCAGCCGGTCGGCGTGCGCGCGCTCCGCCTCGATCAGATCGGTGAGCCAGCGCACCTCGCGCTCGACGGACTCGATGGAGTGCCGCCGCAGCTCACTGACATAGCGGTCGTGCTCGCCGTGCAGGCTCTGGGCCCGGTCGAGCCGCTCCTGCAGCCGCGACCGGCGGCCCTCGAGGATCCGGAGCCGGACTGTTGCGTCGGTGCGCGAGAAGAACGCGAACCGCATGTTGAACGTCTCGTCCTCCCAGGCCGTCGGGCCGGCCTCGGTGATCTCGGTGCTGAAGAACGCGATGCCTGCCGGAGTGATCTGGTAGACGATGCGCTGGCGTCGTGAGAGCGCGTTCGGCGTGGTCACCTCGGTGATCCAGCCGGCGCGCAACATCCGCTTGAGGGCGGGGTACAGCGATCCGTAGGACAGCAGGCGGGTCCAGCCCAGGAGGAGGTTCAGCCGCTTGCGCAGCTCGTAGCCGTGCAGCGGTGACTCCTGCAGGAGCCCGAGCACGGCGACCTCCAGCGTTGCACCCTTGCGTGGCACGCCTCTGTCCTCCTCAGGTCGCTGCCGGACCGGGACCGGCGGAACCGGACGTCTCGCCTGGTTCTATCGCGGAAACATATCGCATTGATATATCGACGTCGAATCGGACACCCACCGCGTGTCGCGTGGTCGGTCTCGCCCGGCCGCGTCCCGGGGTGGATTTCGAGGCTGTACGCCGTACGCTCGTGTCTGTTCTGACCGCCGGTCGACCCCGACTTCCCCCTGGAGCCAACCCCTGTGAGCACCCCGCGCCCCGGTCCGAGCCGATCCAGGAAGGGCAGCTCGCGGGCGAAGAGTCGCAAGCAGCAACGGACGCCCCGAGAGCGGGTGCTGAAGGCCGTCAAGGTCCTGGCGATCGCCGGCGTCGTCGGCGCGTTGGTCCTGGTCGGCACGTTCTACGTCGCCTACCGCGCGACCGACATCCCGAACCCGAACTCCGCGTACCAGGCGCAGACGACCAACGTCTACTACGCGGGCGGGAAGGCCAAGATCGGGCGCTTCGCGACCCAGAACCGAGAGTCGATCCCGCTCGCCGACGTGCCGAAGGTCATGCAGGACGCGGTCGTCGCGGCCGAGGACCGCAGCTTCTGGACCAACAACGGCATCGACCCGAAGGGCATCATCCGGGCTGCGTTCTCCAACGCCAAGGGCGGTGCCACGCAGGGGGCCTCGACGATCACCCAGCAGTACGTGAAGATCCTCTACCTGACCCAGCAGCGCACCTTGAAGCGCAAGGTCAAGGAAGCCTTCCTGTCGCTGAAGATCCAGCAGAAGCAGTCGAAGTCGGAGATTCTCGAGGGCTACCTCAACACCATCTACTTCGGACGCGGGGCGTACGGCGTCCAGGCCGCCGCCAACGCGTACTTCGGCATCCCCGCCAAGCAGCTGAACGCGTCGCAGAGCGCGATGCTCGCCGCCGTGCTGAACTCCCCGAACTACCTGAGCCCCGACCGCAGCGACGCCTCCCGGGAGGCTCTGCTCAACCGCTACGACTACGTCGTCGGCGGGATGCGGTCGATGGGCTCGATCTCGGCCGGCGACGCGGCCGAGATCGCGGACAGGCTTCCGCCGATCAAGAAGCCGACCACGAGCGACCTGTACGGCGGCCAGCGTGGCTTCATGCTCGACCTGGTCAAGAAGGAGCTGGTCCGTCTCGGGTTCGACGAGCAGGAGATCGAGGCCGGTGGCCTGAGGGTGACCACGACGTTCACCAAGAAGGCGATGGACGCGGCGAAGAACGCCGTGCTCCAGGAGCGGCCCGCAGGGTTCAGCGACAAGCAGCTGCACGTCGGTGTCGCGTCGGTGGACGTGGCGACGGGTGGCCTGCTCGGGTTCTACGGCGGCCAGGACTACCTGCAGAGCCAGATCAACTGGGCGGCGGCGCAGGACTCACCCGGCTCGGCGTTCAAGCCGTTCGCCGTCGCCGCAGGGATCAAGGACGGGTTCAGCCTGAAGGACACCTTCCAGGGCAACTCGCCGTACACGTTCCCCGACGGCAGCAAGGTGGTGAACGAGGGCGAGGGCGGCGGCACCGACTACGGCGCCAAGGTCAGTCTCACGACGGCCACCCAGAAGTCGATCAACACGGCGTTCATCGACATGACCCAGGCGATGGACAACGGTCCGAAGAAGATCCGGGACATGGCGGTCGCCATGGGGCTGCCCGACAAGCCGGCCCTGGAGGCCAACGCAGGCATCTCGCTGGGCTCGGCACCGCAGAGCCCCATCGACATGGCCAACGCCTACTCGACGATCGCCGACGGGGGCCTGCACCACGACTGGTTCGTGGTGTCGAAGGTGACCCGGGCCAGCAACGGCGAGGTGCTGTACACGGCGCCCAGGAAGACCAACCGGGTGGTGAGCGCCGACATCACCGACGACACGAGCTACGCCATGCAGCAGGTGGTCAAGGCCGGCACCGGCGTCAAGGCGCAGCGCATCGGTCGGCCCGCGGCCGGCAAGACCGGCACCGCCACCAACGACAACGGCGACGTGGTCACCTCGTGGTTCGTCGGGTTCACCCCGCAGGTCTCGACGGCCGTGATGTACGTGCGGGGCAACGGTCGCAAGCCCCTGGACGGCTGGCTGCCGTCGTACTTCGGTGCCGACTACCCGACCGCGACCTGGGCGGCGACGATGAGTGCGCTCATGGAGGGCCAACCGGTCGAGAACTTCCCGCCCCCGGCGAACCTCGACGGCAACGCGCCCTCGGCGGGCCACGATCCCTACACCCCGCCGCCGCCGAAGCCCAAGAAGACCAAGACGCCGAAGCCGTCGCCCACGCCGACGCTGCCGCCCGCGCCACCGCCCAGCACCTTCGTCCCACCCGGTCAGTCCCCGTCGCCCTTGCCCTCGCCGACCTGCACGGGGCCCCTGTGCACGGGCACCGGCGGCGGCGGCGGTGGCGGCAGCCCCGGCTAGCCCGTGAACCGGCCGACCCGTGAGGACCCGGTGGCTGCCGCGCTGAGCGAGGTGGTCGGCGGACCCGTGGGTCGACGCGCGCGCCCGCACTCCTGGTGGACGCCGGTCCGGGTGGTGCTCGCCGCGTTCACCGTGGTCTTCGCGTTGGGGCTCGTCCAGAAGTACCCCTGCGGCGAGACGCACTGGTCGAACCAGGACGTGCGCTACTCGAAGATGTGCTACTCCGACGTGCCGTACCTCTACACCGAGCGCGGCTTCGCCCAGCAACACTGGCCCTACGCCGACTCCGACGGCCGGTACACCGTGATGGAGTACCCCGTCCTGATCTCCTACCTCGCCTGGGGTGCCTCGAAGATCACGGCGCTGATGCCGTCCGGCCCGTCGGAGCAGGTGCGCGAGGCGACCCCTGTCGCGAACCTGTGGGGTCTGCCCGGGATGACCACGGAGGTGAACACCTACTTCCTCGTGACGGCAGTGCTGTTGTTCCTGTGCGGACTCGGCTCGGTCCTCTTCCTGGCGGGGGCCAGCCCGGGACGGCCGTGGGACGCGATGGCGTTCGCGCTGTCCCCGGTGCTGCTGCTCTCCGGGCTGGTCAACTGGGATCTTCTCGCCGTGCTGTTCACCGCTGGTGCCCTGTGGGCCTGGGCGCGGGGTCGACCCGTGCTGGCCGGGGTGATGGTCGGCCTCGGTGTGGCTGCCAAGCTCTACCCGCTGTTCCTGCTCGGTGCCTTCCTCGTCGACGCCCTGTGGGGCGGTCGGAGGCGGCGCCGGCTCGACCGCTGGGGCCTCGCGACCGCGGGAGCAGCGGTCGCCTGGCTGCTCGCCAACCTGCCGGCGCTGCTCAGCGGTCCGTCGGAGTGGAGGTACTTCTGGACCTTCAACTCCGACCGGGGCGCTGACCTGGGGTCGCTGTGGCTGCTGGCCGACCAGCTCGGCTGGCACAGCGACCCGCACCGGATCAACCTGGTCTCGGGCGGCGTGTTCGGGCTCGCCTGCCTGGCCGTGCTGGCCCTCGGGCTCAGCGCCCCGCGGCGTCCCCGCGTCGCCCAGGTGGCGTTCCTCGTGGTCGTGGCGTTCCTGGTGGTCAACAAGGTGTACTCGCCGCAGTACGTCCTCTGGTTGCTGCCGCTCGCCGTGCTGGCGCGACCGCGGTGGCGCGACCTGCTCATCTGGCAGGCGTGCGAGGTGCTCTACTTCGCGGCCGTCTGGATCTACCTCGGCGGGTGGCTGGCGCCGTCGTCGGGCAGCGACGCGTCGGCGTACCAGCTCGCGATCGTGGTGCGCGTCGCCGGCGAGCTCTACCTCGCAGCGCTGGTGGCGCGCGACGTGGCGCAGGGACGCGGGGTCGCCCCGCGGTCAGGTGATCTCGACCCGGTCGAAGCTGGTGGCGGTGAACCGGACCCTGACCTCGACGGTGTCACCGATCGCGGGCACGTCGGCGTCTGAGGGCAGGAAGAGCATCGAGGACTGCATGTGCGGGGGCTCGGCGAAGTAGCGCGGCTTGCCGGCCACCGTGTACGGCGACCTGACCAGCCCGAGCGCGTCGAGGCCGCCGCGGGCGAGCGTGGCCGCGCGCGCCCGGATGCCACCCTCGCCGGCCGGTGCCTCGAGGCCGATGCCGTGGGCGGTGCCACCGGAGACCACCAGCAGGGTGCCCGTCCGCGGGAGAGTGCGTCCGCGGTACCCGAAGTGCTCGCCGCGCTCGACCGGGTGCGCGTCGAGGACCTGCGCACTGACCCGCAGCGCGCCGCGGTCGCCGAGCCACAGCCCGGTGCCGACCCGGGGGCGGAACGTGAAGTCGGGATAGCGGGCGGCGAGGTCGGCCAACGCGGCGGTGGACAGGTGGGACACCCACACGTGCGGGGCCACCCGACCCAGACCCGCGGCCACCACGTCGGTCATCAGCTGGTCGGCCTCATAGTCGCTCGCGTCGGTCTCCAGCGGGAGGTGGAGCGTGACCCCCTCGAGGCGGACGCCGTCGCCCGCTGTCGCGACCGCCTCCCGCAGCCCGCGTGCGGTGAACCCGTGCCGCTTCATCGAGGTCAGCCGCTCCAGCAGGACCCGGGGTCGTCCCGGCAGCTCGCGGAGCTCCGCCAGGTCGGCGAGCCTGCCCACGGTGTGGATCACCCGGTCGGAGGCCGCCTCCTCGCGATGCCAGGGCCGCCAGGGCGTCAGCACCGCCACGTCGCCGTCGAAGCGTCGGACCACGTCGCCGATCTCGGGGTACGTGCCCACGGCGAGGGTGTCGCAGCCGAGCCACTGGGCCTTGCGGGCGAGGCGGCCGTTTCCGAAGCCGTAGCCGTTGCCCTTCGCCACCGGCACCAGGCCGGGACGCGCCTCGGCCACGGAGCGCAGGTGCGCGCGCCAGCGGTCGCCCTCGACATGGAGCACCAGGCTCATCGCGCGATCACCCACGCCTCTTGAGATAGAGCGCGAACGCCTTGTAGATCAGCCGGTTGAGCGGCAGGTCCCACTCCCCGACGTACTCGACTGCCTCGCCGCCCGTGCCGACCTTGAACTGGATCAGCCCGACGTGCGGGTCGTCGGGGGTCAGGGTGTCGGTGATCCCGCGCAGGTCGTAGACCTCCGCGCCGACGGCGAGGGAGTCACGGATCATCTGCCACTGGACCGCGTTGGAGCCGCGCACGTCGCGCTTCTCGGTCGACGAGGCCCCGTAGGAGTACCAGGTGTGGGTGCCGACCCGGATCCAGATCGTCGCCGCGACCAGGTCGCCCTCGTGGTGGGCGAGGTAGAGCCTGATGCGACCGGGGTCCTCGGCGCCGAGAGCGTCGAACATGGTCTGGAAGTAGCTGATCGGTCGCGGCGTGAAGTGGTCGCGCTGTGCGGTGTGCGCGTAGAGGTCATGGAACGCGGCGAGGTCGTCGGAGCCCTCGCCGGTCGAGCCTGTCGAGACGACGACGCCCGCCTTCGTCGCCTTCTTGATGTTGCGGCGCCACTGCTGGTTCATGCCGGCCAGGACGTCGTCCTCGGTGCGCTGCGCGCCGCCGTCGTCGCGCAGCGGGATCTGGAAGTTGTAGCGCGGCTGACCGGCCGCGAACCCGCCCTCGGTGTGCTGCTCGCGCCAGCCGAGGTCACGCAGCTCCGAGACGACCCGGGCGCCCGACTCGCTGCGCGCGGAGGGAGGCAGGGCGGTCAGACTGCTGACTGCGCCGTCGGCGATGCCCTCCTTGACCTGGGCCGCGCTCCACCGCCGGGTGATGACCGGTGGACCCATCCGGATGCCGAACGCGCCCTGCGCCGCGAGGTGATCGGCCATCGGGGTGAGCCAGGCGCCGAGCTCCTCAGTGTCCCAGTCGATCACGGGGCCCTCGGGGAGGTAGGCGAGGTAGCGCTTCACCTTGGGCAGCTGGCGGTAGAGCACGAGACCCACCCCGACCAGCTCGCCGCTCGGGGAGCCGGGCAGC
>Ga0070659_100002798_pt1 | contig 12421 bp, 9 predicted proteins | sample KBSC23metaG_FD_64666 | JGI IMG/M metagenome (GOLD analysis project Ga0070659, IMG submission 64666) | Corn rhizosphere microbial communities from Kellogg Biological Station, Michigan, USA - KBS C2-3 metaG | ecosystem: Host-associated > Plants > Roots > Rhizosphere > Soil ...
CTGCGCCTGTTCGAGACCCTGCTGCCGCGGGGCGGCGCCGCCGTGCTCAACGCCGACTCCGAACAGTTCCCCGCCTTCGCCGCCGCCTCCATCGGCTCCGGCCAGACCATCATGAGCGTCGGCGAGGACGGCCGGCACATCCGCCAGCTGAACCGCGCCCTGCTGCCCGAGGGCCAGCGCCTCGAACTCGAATTCGACGGCCGCCGCTACGACGTACGCCTGCCGCTCGCCGGGGCGTTCCAGGCGTCCAATGCGCTGGTCGCCGCCGGCCTCTGCATCGCTGCGGGCGAGGATGCCGAGACGGTGTTCGCCGCCCTCGAAACCTTGGAAGGTGCGCCCGGCCGCCTGCAGCGCGTCGGGACCGGCGCCAAGGGCGGCGAGGCCTACGTCGACTACGCCCATACGCCCGATGGCCTCGAAACCGTGCTGGAGGCGCTTCGCCCCCACACGCGCGGCAAGCTGATCGTCGTCTTCGGCGCCGGTGGCGACCGCGACCGGGGCAAGCGTCCGCAAATGGGCGCCATAGCCGCGCGGCTGGCCGACGTCGCCATCGTCACCGACGACAACCCCCGCTCCGAAGACCCCTCCTCCATCCGCGCCGAAATCCTCACCGCCGCGCCGGGCGCCAGGGAGATCGGCGACCGCCGAGAAGCCATCCGCGCCGCCGCCGCGCTGCTGGAAGAGGGCGACGTGCTGGTCGTCGCCGGCAAGGGCCACGAGCAGGGCCAGCTGGTCGCCGGTGTCACGCATTCCTTCGACGACGTGGTCGAGACCGCCGCCGCGCTCGCGGAGCGGGCCCATGCCTGAGCCGCTCTGGACCTGCGACGAGATCGTCAAGGCAACCGGCGGCCGGCTCGAAGGCGCGCCCTTCGTCGTCGGCGGCGTCTCCATCGACAGCCGCAGCGTCGAAAAGGGCGACCTCTTCGTAGCGCTCGAAGGCGTCCGCGACGGCCACGACTTCGTGCTGACCGCGATGGAAGCCGGCGCCAGCGCCGCGCTGGTCTCCAAGCCGATGGCCGTGGCCTCGGTCGAGGTCAAAGACACCCTGCGCGCTCTCGAACAGCTGGGCGCCGCCGCCCGCGACCGCTCGAAAGCCCGCCGCTGCGCCATCACCGGCTCGGTCGGCAAGACCAGTGTCACCCAGGCGGTCATGGCCGGCCTCACCCGCGCCGGCCGCGCCCACTCGTCGGTGAAGAGCTACAACAACCACATCGGCGTGCCGCTGACGCTGGCCCGCATGCCCCGCGACACCGAGCGCGCCATCTTCGAGATCGGCATGAACCACGCCGGCGAGATCGAACCGCTGTCGAAGATGGTCCGCCCGCAGGCCGTCGCCATCACTACCGTCGGTCCCGTCCACATCGAGAATTTCGAGGACGGGGAGGAGGGCGTCGCCCGCGCCAAGGCCGAAATCTTCGCCGGCCTCGAACCCGGCGGCGTCGCCATCCTGAACGCCGACAACAAGTGGTTCGACCTCCTCGCCGCCGAAGCCCAGCGCGTGGGCGCCCACGTCCGCTCCTTTGGCTCGGGCGAGAACTGCATCGCGCGCCTCATCTCCTTCGAACCGCCGCTGTTCAAGGCCGTCATCAACGACCGGCCAGTCGAGTTTCCGCTCCTGCAAACCGGCCTCCACTGGGGCCTGAACAGCCTGTGCGTGCTGCTGGTTCTGGAGGCGATGGACGTCGATCTCGACACCGCTATAGCGGCGCTATCGGAGTTCGCTCCGCTGGCCGGACGCGGCGCGGAAAAGTCCATCGCCATCGACGGCGGCGAGTTCACGCTGATCGACGAAAGCTACAACGCCAACCCGATCTCCATGGCCGCCGCCTTAAAGAGCCTGGGCGTCCGCAAGGTCGAAGGCCGCCGTATAGTCGCGCTCACTGACATGCTCGAATTGGGCCCCGACGGCCCTGCGTTCCACGCCGCCCTCGTAGAGCCCATCGAGGCGGCGAACGTCGATCTCGTCTTCTGCGCGGGGTCGCAGATGAAATCGCTGTGGCAGGCCCTTCCGGCGACTCGAAGAGGGGCGTACGCCGATGATGCGGCGTCGCTCACGCCGCTCGTCAAAGCGGCCGTAGAGCCGGGCGATGTGGTGATGGTCAAGGGATCGAACGGGTCGAGGGCAGGCGCAATCGCCGCCGCTCTCGCTGCGCTCGACCGCACGGGGGCGGACGCCTGATGTTCTACTTCCTCTATCTCCAGGCGGAGGCCGCGCACCATCACGTGCCGCTGCTCAACCTGCTGCACTACCTGACCTTCCGCGCGGGCGCCTCGCTGATCACCGCCTTCATCGTCGCCGTCGCCATGGGCTCGCGCTTCATCCGCTGGATGCAGGCGCGCCAGGGCAAGGGCCAGCCCATCCGCTCCGAGGGCATCGAGCGCCACGTCATCGAAAAGGCCGGCACGCCCACCATGGGCGGCTTCATGATCCTGGCCGGGATCGTGGTCGGCACGCTGCTGTGGGGCGACCTGACCAACGTCTATGTCTGGGTCGTGCTGTTCGTGACCGCGGTCTACGGCGGCCTCGGCTTCCTCGACGACTACCGCAAGGTGACGAAGCAGACGACGGACGGCGTTTCGGGGCGGATGAAGCTGCTGATCCAGGGGTTCGCGGCGGCCGTCGCTTGCGCCATCCTGATCATCTACGGCCAGGCCACGTCGGAAGCGCCGCACCTGTCGACCTCGGTGGCCTTCCCGCTATTCAAGTCGCTGCTGGTCGACCTCGGCTGGTTCTACCTGCTCTTCGGCGCCATCGTGATCGTCGGCGCCTCGAACGCGGTGAACCTGACGGACGGTCTGGACGGGCTGGCCATCGTGCCGGTGATGATCGCCGCGGCCGCCTTCGGCCTGATCTCCTACCTGGTGGGCAACTTCGTCTTCGCCAGCTACCTGCAGGTCCACTTTGTCCCAGGCGTGGGCGAGGTGGCCATCATCTGCGGGGCCATCTGCGGCGGGGGCCTGGGCTTTCTCTGGTACAATGCCCCGCCGGCCAAGATATTCATGGGCGACACCGGCTCGCTCGCGCTTGGCGGCGCGCTCGGGACCGTGGCGGTCGCGACCAAGCACGAGATCGTGCTGGCCATCATCGGGGGCCTGTTCGTGGCCGAGGCTCTGTCGGTGATGATCCAGGTCGCCTACTTCAAGCGCACGGGCAAGCGCGTCTTCCTGATGGCGCCGATCCACCACCACTTCGAAAAGCTCGGCTGGGCTGAAAGCACCGTCGTGATCCGCTTCTGGATCGTGGCGCTGATGCTGGCCTTCGCCGGTCTCGCCACGCTGAAGCTCAGGTAGGGGAGGGCAACCCACGCCATGATCCCCGTCAAAGGATTCGAGGGCCGCAAGGTCGCCGTGTTCGGCTTGGGCCGCACAGGCCTGACCGCCGCGCGCGCGCTCGAATCCGGCGGAGCGCAGGCGATCCTGTGGGACGAGAAGGAGCCCGGCCGCGCCGCCGCCCGCGCTGAAGGCTTCGAGGTCGCCGACCTCTCCACCGCCGACTGGAGCCAGTTCGCCGCCCTGATGCTCTCGCCGGGCGTTCCGCTGACCCATCCGACGCCGCACTGGACGGTGGAGAAGGCAAAGGCAGCCGGCGTCGAAATCCTCGGCGACATCGAACTCTTCGCCCGCACCGTCAACGCCGCGCCCGAGCACAAGCGCCCCAAGGTCGCCGCCATCACCGGCACCAACGGCAAATCGACGACGACCGCTCTGCTCGGCCACGTCTGCTCACAGGCCGGGCGCGACACCCGCATCGGCGGCAACATCGGCTTCGGCGTGCTGGGCCTGCCCGATATGCACGGCGGCGCCATCTATGTGCTGGAGGTCTCCTCCTACCAGCTCGACCTGACCTCCAGCCTGAAGGCGGACGTCTCGATCCTCCTCAACATCTCGCCTGATCACCTGGACCGGCACGGCGGGATGGAGGGCTATGTCGCCGCCAAGAAGCGGGTTCTGATGAACCAGGGCAAGGGCGACACTGCCGTCATCGGCGTGGACGACCCCTGGTGCCAGCAGATCTGCACCGAGATCACCGCCGCCAACCGCCGCACCATCCGCCCGATCAGCGCGTCGAAGTGCATGGGCCGCGGCGTCTATGTGCTGCAGGGCGTCCTCTATGACGCCACAGGCGAGCGCGTCGTCGAGGTCGCCGACCTGACGACCGCCCGCTCGCTGCCCGGCCGCCACAACTGGCAAAACGCCGCCGCCGCCTACGCCGCCGCGCTGGCGCTGGGCATCCCGCAGGCGGCGGTGATCGAGGGGCTGCTCTCCTTCCCCGGCCTCGCGCATCGGATGGAGACGGTGGGGACCATCGGCAAGGTCCGCTTCGTCAACGACTCCAAGGCCACCAACGCCGACGCCGCCCGTCAAGCGATGAGCAGCTATCCGAAGTTCTACTGGATCGCGGGCGGCCAACCGAAAGCCGGCGGCATCGGGAGCCTGGAAGACCTCTTCCCGCGCATCGAGAAGGCCTACCTGATCGGCGACGGCGCCGACGAGTTCGCGCGCACGTTGGAAGGCAAGGCCCAGTACGCCCAGTGCGGGACCATCGACAAGGCGACGGAAGCGGCCTTCGCCGACGCCCGGGCCAGCGGCGAGGACGCCATCGTGCTCCTGTCGCCGGCCTGCGCCTCCTTCGACCAGTTCGCCGACTTCGAGCAGCGTGGAGACGCCTTCCGCGCCGCCGTCCAGTCGCTCGCCAGTCCAGTGCTCAAGGGAGCGCGCGCATGAGCACCACCCAGCATCACGCCTTTCCCAGGTCCGACCGCTCACCACTCGGCCAGTGGTGGTGGACGACCGACCACCTGCTGCTGGGGGGCGTCGCCATCCTGATGGTCATCGGGGTTCTGCTGTCGTTCGCCGCCAGCCCGGCGGCGGCCGCGCGGATGAATATCGGCGACCCGTTCCACTTCGCGATCCGCCAGTGCATCTTCGGCGCGGGCGCGGCGGTGATCCTGCTGACGACCTCGATGCTGTCGCCCAAGGGAGTCAGGCGGATCAGCTTCTTCATCTACATCGCCGCCATCGCGGTGATGATCGCGCTGCCGTTCCTCGGCCACAACGCCAAGGGCGCGACCCGCTGGCTGGAGTTCGGCGGCTTCTCGCTACAGCCGTCGGAGTTCATGAAGCCAGCGCTGATCGTGCTGGTCTCCTGGATGTTCGCCGAGGCCCAGAAGGGCGAGGGCGTACCCGGCGTCTCGATCGCCTTCGGTCTTTATCTGCTCGCCGTCGTGCTGCTGCTGATCCAGCCCGACGTCGGCCAGACGGTGCTGATCACCGTGGCGTTCGGCGCCGCCTTCTGGATGGCCGGCGTGCCGCTGACCTGGATCATGCTGCTGGGCGTCACCGCGATCTGCGGCCTGTGCAGCACCTACTTCCTGTTCGACCACGTGCATGCGCGGGTGGACAAGTTCCTGTCGCCCGAGAAGGCCGACACCCACCAGATCACCCGCGCCGCCGAAGCCATCGCCAACGGCGGCCTGTTCGGGCGCGGTCCCGGCGAGGGGGTGATGAAGCGCCACGTCCCCGACCTGCACACGGACTTCATCTACTCGGTGGCGGCGGAGGAGTACGGCCTGATCTTTTCGCTCCTGCTCATCACCCTCTTCGCCTTCGTGGTGACGCGCGGGCTCTACAAGTCGCTCAGGCTCGCCGATCCGTTTGAACAAGTCGCCTCGGCGGGGCTTTTCGTGCTGGTGGGCCAGCAGGCGATCATCAACATCGCGGTGAACCTGAACCTGATCCCGACCAAGGGCATGACGCTGCCGTTCATCAGCTACGGAGGCTCCTCGATGCTGGCGATGGGACTGACGCTGGGCCTGGCCCTGGCGCTGACGCGGCGCCGTCCGGGGGCCTACACCACGCCTGAACTGGCGCGAGCCGGCGCCTTCGCCTGATGGCCCACAAGCTCGCCGTCGTCGCCGCCGGAGGCACGGGCGGCCATCTCTTTCCGGCCCAGGCGCTGGCCGAGGCGCTGATTGCGCGCGGCTGGAAGATCGTGCTGGCGACCGACGAGCGCGGCGCCCTCTACGCGGACAAGTTCCCCGCTATCCGCCGCATTCCCTTGAGCGCCGCTACCGCTAAACCGGGCGATCCTATCGGCATGGCGAAGGCCGGTTGGGCGGTCTTCCAGGGCACGATGCAGGCCCGCAAGGTCTTCACCCAGATCCAGCCCTCGGTAGTGGTCGGCTTCGGCGGCTATCCTTCGCTGCCCGGCCTGCTCGCGGCCATCACCCAGAAGATCCCGACCGTCATCCACGAGCAGAACGCCGTCTTCGGCCGCGTGAACCGCTTCCTCGCCTCCCGCGTCACCGAGGTCGCCTGCGCCTTCCCGACGCTGATGATGGCGAGCCCCGATGTCCAGCACCGCGCCCACGTCGTCGGTAACCCCGTCCGCCCCGAAATCCGCGCCATAGCCGACATTCCCTACGACCCGCCGCATCCCGGGGGCCCGATCCGTGTGCTGGTCACCGGCGGCAGCCAGGGCGCGCGCCTGCTTTCCGAGACCACGCCCGAAGCCATCCGCAAGCTCCCCGAAGCGCTCCGCATCCGGTTGGAGGTCCAGCAGCAGACCCGCCCGGAATCCATGGACACGGCGCGGCGCACCTACGCCGACGCGCTGGTGAAGGCGGAGGTCGCGCCGTTCTTCCGCGACATGGCGGGGCGCCTGTCGCAGACCCACCTCGTCATCGGCCGCGCCGGCGCCTCCACCGTCTGCGAACTCGCCGTCGCTGGCCGCCCTTCGTTGCTGGTGCCGCTGAAGATCGCCGCCGACGACCACCAGACCTACAACGCCAGGCTGCTCTCCGATGTCGGCGCCGCCGCGGTCGCCACCGAAGACGAGATCACCACCGACAGCCTGGCCGGCGCCCTGAACGCGCTCCTCAAGAGTCCCGAACAGCTCGCCAAGATGGCCGCCGCCGCCCGCTCCGTCGCAACACCCGATGCCGCCGAGCGTTTGGCCGATCTGGTCGAGCGGACGGCCGGGTGGGAGCCGTGACGGCGCAGCTTGCAGCCTCCCGCCAATGCTCTAATCACGCCGTATGAATCGCAGACCCGTCCCCTTCGAACTCGGCCCCGTGCATTTCATCGGCATCGGCGGCATCGGCATGAGCGGCATCGCCGAGATCATGCTGCGGATCGGCTACACGGTGCAGGGCTCCGACGCCAAAGCCAGCGCCAACACCGAACGCCTGGAAAAGCTCGGCGCCAAGATCTTCATCGGCCACGCGCCCGAACACGTCGAAGGCGCCTCGGCCGTCGTCTATTCGACCGCGGTCAAGCCGGATAACCCGGAGATGGTGGCCGGCCGCGAGCGGCGCCTGCCGCTGGTCCGCCGCGCCGAGATGCTGGCCGAGCTGATGCGCCTGCAGTTCTCCGTCGCCGTCGGCGGCACTCACGGCAAGACCACGACGACCTCGATGGTCGCGCGCCTGCTGGACGCCGGGGGGCTCGATCCGACCGTCGTCAACGGCGGCATCATCAACGCCTACGGCACCAACGCCAAGGTGGGCGAGGGCGACTGGATCGTGGTCGAGGCCGACGAGAGCGACGGCACCTTCCTCAAGCTGCGATCGACCGTGGCGGTGGTCACCAACATCGACCCCGAGCACCTCGACCACTACGGCGACTTCGAGGCCGTGAAGAAGGCCTTCCAGGACTTCGTCGAGAACATCCCTTTCTACGGGTTCGCCGCCGTCTGCCTCGATCACCCCGAGGTGCAGGCCATGGCCGCGCGGGTCGAGAACCGGCGCATCATCACCTACGGCGTCAACCCGCAGGCCGAGGTCCGCGCCGCCGCCGTCGAGATGGGGCCCGATGGCGCCACCTTCGACGTCTGCTTCCAGCCGCGCGAGGGTGAGCCGGTGGTCATGCGGGCGCTGCGCCTGCCGATGGCCGGCTGGCACAACGTCTCCAATGCGCTTGCGGCAATCGCGGTCGCCCGGGAGCTCGGCGTCTCGGAAGACCAGATCCGCGAGGGCCTGCGCACCTTCGAGGGCGTAAAGCGGCGCTTCACCACCACCGGCACGGTTGGCGGCGTCCGCATTGTCGACGACTACGGCCACCACCCGGTCGAGATCGCTGCCGTGCTACGCGCCGCCCGGCAGGTGTCGAAGGGCAAGGTCGTCGCCGTCGTCCAGCCGCACCGCTACACCCGGCTTCGCGACCTGTTCGCGGACTTCTCCAGCTGTTTCAACGACGCGGATACCGTGATCGTCGCTGATGTCTATTCGGCCGGGGAGCAGCCGATCGAGGGCGTGGACAAAAACGCCCTGGTCGAAGGCCTGCGCCGCTACGGCCACCGCCGCGCACTGCCGCTGGACGGCCCGGATGCGCTGGCGGGCGTGATCGCCGAAGAAGCCAAGTCCGGCGACCTCGTCGTGTGTCTTGGCGCAGGCGACATCACCAGCTGGGCCTACGCCCTTCCCGGTCAGCTGGAGGCGCTCGCCAAGTGAGCTGGACCGACCAACTGCCGGAGGTGCGCGGCAAGCTGATGAAGGGCGAGCCGCTCGGCCCCTTCACCTGGTTCCGGGTGGGCGGACCGGCCGACGTGGTCTTCATGCCCGAAGACGAAGACGACCTAGCCGCCTTCCTGAAAGCCCTGCCGAAGGACGTGCCGATCCATGTACTGGGCGTCGGCTCCAACACCCTCGTCCGAGACGGCGGCGTCGAGGGCGTCGTTATCCGCCTTGGCCGAGGTTTCAACGCTGTCGAGGTGACCAGTCCGACCACCATCAAGGCCGGCTCCGCCGTCCCCGACGCGATCCTCGCCCGCAAGGCCGCCGAGGCCGGCATCGCGGGGCTCGAGTTCTACGCCGGCATCCCTGGCACGGTCGGGGGCGCTGCGGTGATGAACGCGGGCTGCTACGGCTCGGAGACGGTGAAGGTGCTTAAAGCAGCCACCGTCATGGATCGCGACGGCCAGGTGAAGCAGCTGTCGAACGCCGACCTCCACTACACCTACCGCCACTCGGCCCTGCAGGGCGCCGACCTCATCGTCCTCTCCGCCGAATTCGAAGGGACGCAAGGCGACCCGGACGAGATCAAGGCCCGCATGGCCGAGATCACCGAGCGGCGCGAAACCACCCAGCCGATCCGCGAGAAAACCGGCGGCTCGACCTTCAAGAACCCGGAAGGCCATTCCTCCTGGAAGCTGGTCGACGAGGCCGGCTGGCGCGGCAAGCCCTACGGCGGGGCGATGTTTTCGCCGCTACATTCCAACTTCCTGATCAACACCGGCGAAGCCACCGCCGCCGACCTCGAAGGACTCGGCGAACAGGTCCGCGCCGATGTGAAGGCGAAGTTCGGCGTCGACCTCGACTGGGAAATCAAGCGGATCGGACGTCCGGCATGAGCGCCATCAAAGGCAAGCACGTCGCCGTCCTGATGGGCGGCCTCTCGCCCGAGCGTGACGTGAGCCTCGTTTCCGGGGCCGCTTGCGCCGATGCGCTGGAGCGGCTGGGCGCAAAGGTCTCCCGCGTCGACGCCGGCCGCGACATCGCCGACGTCCTCACCAAACTAAAGCCCGACGTCTGCTTCAACGCCCTGCACGGAGAGTGGGGCGAGGACGGCTGCGTTCAGGGCGTGCTGGAAACGCTCGGGCTGCCCTACACCCACTCCGGCGTACTGGCCTCGGCGCTGGCCATGGACAAGGCCAAGGCCAAGGCGGTGCTGGCGGCGGCCGGCGTCGTGGTGCCAGGCGGCGGCCTCTACAACCGCCATGAAGCCGCGCGCCAACACGTCATGGCGCCGCCCTACGTCGTGAAACCCAACGCCCAGGGCTCGTCCGTCGGCGTCTTCCTCGTTTTCGAGGGCGCCAACACCCCGCCGCAGGAACTCGCAGCCCCCGGCTGGACCTTCGGCGAGGAGGTGATGATCGAGCCCTACATCGCCGGCAAGGAACTGGCCGTCGCCGTCATGGGCGACCGCGCGCTGACCGTCACCGAGATCGTGCCTCGCACCGGCTTCTACGACTACGACGCCAAGTACGCCGACGGCGGCTCGGCCCACGTCGTGCCCGCGCAAATGCCGGCTGCGGCGTTCGACCGCGCTCTCAGGATGGCCGAACTGGCGCATGCCGCATTGGGTTGCCAAGGCGTGACCAGATCGGACTTCCGTTATGACGACGTTAACGACGTTCTGGTCCTCTTGGAGGTGAACACGCAACCCGGCATGACGCCGACTTCTCTGGTGCCAGAGCAGGCGGCTCATACCGGTGTTTCGTTTGACGATTTGGTGCTCTGGATCACGGAGGATGCTTATGCCCGCGGCGGTGCGGGGGGCGCGGCGGGCTGACGCCAAACCTCGGGCCAATATAGCGGCCGCGCCGGCGCGGGGACGAGCCTCCACGGCCCGGCCGGCGGGCAAGGCTGCGCCCACGCGCGGCAGCATCTCCCCCAAGCTCACCCTTGCGATCGCGGCCGTCGTCCTTGTCGGCGGCGTCGCCGTTGCGCTGGCGACGGGCCATCGCGGCGAGCGCCTCGTGAACGGCGTCGAGCAGGGCGTCTACAACCAGTTCGGCGCCGCCGGTTTCCGGCTGAAGAAGGTCCACGTGCAGGGCGCCTCGACCATGGCGCAGGCAGACGTGCTGAAGGCCGCCGGTCTCTACAAAGACCAGCCGCTGATCGGCATGGACCTCAACCAGGTCCGCGCCTCGGTCGAGAAGGTCGGGTGGGTCAAGGAAGCCCGGATCATCCGCCTCCTCCCCGACACTCTCGTCATCGCCGTCACCGAACGCGATGCCCAAGCCGTCTGGCAGCACGCCGGCCGCACCTTCGTCATCGACCACAAGGGCGCGATTATCCCCGAAGCCGACCCGATGAAGTTCCCCGACCTGCCGCTGGTGGTGGGCGATGGGGCGAACGCGGCGGCGGCCGACCTCATGCCGGAAATCCAGCAGCGCCCGCGCCTTCGCGACCGCATCGAGGCGCTGGTGCGCGTCGACGGCCGCCGCTGGGACCTGCGCCTGAAAGACGGTTCCATCATCCAGCTGCCGGCCATGAACGAGGGCCAGGCGCTGATGCAGCTCGACCAGCTGGATGCCCGCGAGCATCTGCTGGATCTCGGTTTCGAACGGGTCGACTTGCGCGATCCGGAAATGATCGCCGTGCGGCCCAGGGCTGCCGCGCCGGCGCCACAACAACCAGTATCGGACGGGATCTGAGGGGATCCCGAGGGGCAGGGCAAAGATGTCGCGTATTGAAGATCGCCGTGAAGCAAGGGACGGCCTGAAGGCGCTGACCGGTCGGGCGCCGGTCATCGCCGCCGTCGACCTCGGCGCCTCCAAGGTCGCCTGCTTCGTCATGAAGCCGGAGGGGGTGAAGAAGGAGGAGCGAACGCTCACGACTGCGGGTGTCGGCTATGTCGCCTCGCGCGGCATCAAGGGGACCTCCATCGTCAACATGGACGAGGCCGCCCAAGCCATCGCCCAGGCCGTCGAACGCGCCGAAACCGTCGCCAACGTCTCCGTCCAGGGCGTCACCGTCGCCGCGTCCGGCGGCCAGCTCGCCAGCCACCGCGTGAAGGCGCAGGTCTCGCTCGGCGCCCGTCCGATCTCCGACAACGACTGCACCCGCGCGATCTCCGCAGCCCTGAACCAGGTCCGCCTGCCGGGCCGCAAGCCCGTCCACCTGCTGCCGGTCGCGTGGTACGTCGACGGGCAGGGCGTGCGCGATCCCCGCTCCATGTTCGGCCGCGCGCTGGGGCTGGAGCTGCTCGTCGTCTCGATGAGCGAGAACGCCTTCCAGACGCTGCACCACTGCATCGAACGCGCCCACCTTCAGTTCGAGGGCGTCGTCGCCGCGCCGTTCGCCTCCGCGCTCGCCGCGCTGGAGGAGGACGAGATGGACCTCGGCGCTGTCTGCATCGACATGGGCGGCGGCTCGACGTCCGCGGCCGTGTTCGCCAACGGCTCGCTGGTGCATGTGGACTCGCTGCCCGTCGGCGGCCACCACGTCACCGCCGACCTCGCGCGCGGCCTGTCGACCACGATCGCCGGCGCCGAGCGCATCAAGACGCTGCACGGCTCGGCCATCGCCTCGGCCAACGAAGACCGCGAGATGATCGAGGCTCCGCCGCGCGGCGACGATCCGGGCGCCGGTCCGGTCGTCGCTCCCCGCTCCATGATCAAGGGCATCATCTCGCCGCGCGTCGAGGAAACCCTCGAACTCCTGCGCGAACGCCTGCGCTCCTCCGGCGCCCCGATCGAACCTGGCGCCGGCATCGTGCTGACCGGCGGGGCCAGCCAGCTCCAGGGCGTGCGCGAAGTCGCGGTTCGCGTCTTCGACCGTCCCGTAAGGCTGGGCCGTCCCCGCCGCGTCCCGCACCTCGCCGACGCGGCTAGCGGCCCCGCCTTCTGCGCCGCCGCCGGCATCCTGCACCGAGCCGCCTTCGGCCCCCGCGAAGCCGTCTCGTCGAAGGTCCTGGC
>Ga0070659_100002799_pt1 | contig 12419 bp, 18 predicted proteins | sample KBSC23metaG_FD_64666 | JGI IMG/M metagenome (GOLD analysis project Ga0070659, IMG submission 64666) | Corn rhizosphere microbial communities from Kellogg Biological Station, Michigan, USA - KBS C2-3 metaG | ecosystem: Host-associated > Plants > Roots > Rhizosphere > Soil ...
AAAGCAATTATAAGGGAGCTTTTGAAAGAACCTGATAAAGTAATGTTTCCAAAAGGCAACTCGAGGTAGGCCACCTATTTTAACGAAGAAATTGTTTCAACCATTTTTTTGCTTCTTTATCGTCTGTAAAATTTTTCATTGGAATGGGCGGCGGCTTTAATTTGAAAAGAATGCTCATGATTAAATTGGCAAGGCCCGGTTTTGAAACCATCGCCATTGCAGAATAGATAACCGGCAATTGCTCAGTGGAAAATCGTCTTGTTTCTTTATCCGGTACAGGAGAAGGACATAAATAAATTAATAAGGGAATTCTTTTATTACCGGTGATTTGTTTTACGAGTGCAACATTGTTTTTAATGTTTTCAACTGTTCGCTTGGGATTTTTTGAAAGTGAAACTAAAATACCATCATCAAACCAATAAGTGGCAATTTCTCCTTCATAAATCACTTTGTCTGTTGGAACTGTCATCCCTTAAAATTATTGAATCCACAAAATAGCTGAACAGAATTACAGAACTTAAGCTAAGTGACATTACGAAAGTTTAACAGGTGTAGTACCGCTTTTAAGAGACAATTTTTCCCAAACAAAAATCCCTTCAGAAAACTGAAGGGATCAAACTATTTCAATTGTTCCTGAAATTATTTTTTCTTGGAAGTTGATTTTTTTGCGTTCTTTTTTTCTTCTTTAGCGTCAGCCTTCATTTGCTTTGCTTTTTCAGCTTCTGCTTTTTTGTACTCGTCGGTTTTTGTGTAAGCATCATATTGTTCAGCAGGTAATACTTCACCAGTAATTGTGAAAGGTTTTGTTGGAGTAATACCTGCTAATTTAATGTTGATGTTTTTAGTAAATGTGTTTGCAGCAGCAGCATTGTAACCAACTTTGATTTTTGATGTCCCTTTTGGAGGAATTGGTTCTTTGCTCCACTCAGGAGTAGTGCAACCACAGGTTGGCATTACATTCTCGATTACTACAGGTTTGTCACTAATGTTTGTTACAGTAACATAGGTGGTAACAGGAACACTTTGTTTGATCTTTCCAAAGTTGTAGCTGTCAGCACTTAGTTTGATAACATCATCTGGCTTGTCTTGAGCCATTACAGCAAAGCCTGTTACGAAAGCGGCGGCAAGTAAGAGTAACTTTTTCATTGTTTTCTTTATTGAAGTTGTTGTTTTAAAAATTGAACAGATGAATTGGCAGGAGCGGAGCCTGCTGGTGCTTTCCACACTGTTCCTTTTATTTTGATTTGTTTTGTCTGATTTCCGTTGTATGTGATGGTAATTAATTTTTCAAATGGGCCTTCAGAAGCAGCATTGTAACCGACTTTAATCTGTGCTGTTCCGTTTGCAGCTATTGGTTCTCTGCTCCATTCGGGAGTTGTGCATCCGCAACTTGCCTGGACATTTTCCAGTTTTAAAGGAACCATGCTGGTGTTGGCGATATCAAAAAAATAATAAACCGGTTTGCCTTGTGGTATTTGTCCGAAATCGTGTTCCATTTGTTTGATGGAAAGAACATCGGCCGGATTTTGCCCAGACGTTTTTTGGTCGTTGTTTACATTTTGTGCTTTTGCGCCGGCTAAAAGACAAAAGGCAAAACCAAGAAAAAGAATTCTTTTCATAGAGAAAATCTTTGACCTCAAAAATAAGTCAAAGACCCCGGAAAGCATAGCCAAACCAACAATTTGTGTTTTTTTAACGAAGATGCCTGAGTACCCTATTTTTGCTGCATGGAAAAATCATTTGAACCGGGTCATTCACTTGAAAACTTATCATTTGACCATTTCAGAGGCGAGGTTTTGCAGGATTACCGATGGGCCTGCGTCAGCAGGGAAGCCAGCCTTTTAGGCCGTAAGGAAGTGCTGACCGGGAAGGCCAAATTCGGGATCTTCGGCGATGGTAAAGAAGTGGCCCAGGTTGCAATGACCAAGTTTTTCCAACCCGGCGATTTCAGAGCCGGTTATTACCGCGACCAGACGTTTGGCTTTGCTACAGGAGTTGCTACTGTTAAACAATTTTTTGCACAACTGTATGGTGATCCAAATATTGAAAACGACCCCTTTAGTGCTGGCCGCCAGATGAGCTCTCATTTTTCTACAAAATTTGTAGATGAAAACGGCGAATGGCTTGATCTTGCCAGCCAAAAAAATATTTCTGCTGATATTGCTCCAACGGCCGGACAAATGCCACGAGCCTTAGGTTTGGCACTCGCTTCAAAAAAATTCAGAGAAATAGAGGCACTGCAGGAATTTCCCAATTTATCTAACAACGGAAATGAAGTTTGCTTTTGCACCATTGGTGATGCCTCTACGTCAGAAGGGCAATTTTGGGAAACTGTAAACGCTGCTGGCGTGTTGCAAGTGCCGCTAGTAATTTTTGTTTGGGATGATGGTTACGGAATTTCCGTTCCAAAAAAATATCAAACAACAAAAGGTTCTATTTCCGAAGTTTTATCCGGCTTTCAAAAACAGGATGGAACCAATGGTTGGAATATTTATAGAGTAAAAGGTTGGGATTACGCAGGCATGTGTGAAACCTTTGAAGAAGGGGTTCGTCTTGCAAGAGAAACGCACACGCCAACACTTTTTCACGTCGAGGAAGTAACGCAGCCCCAGGGTCATTCAACATCTGGAAGTCATGAACGCTATAAGTCTGCTGACCGGCTAGAGTGGGAAAGGGAATGGGATGGAATCAGAAAAATGAGAGAGTGGATTTTGGCAAATATGCTTGCCGATGAGGACGAATGCGACGCCATTGAAATAGAGGCGAAGGATTTTGTTCGTAAGCAAAAACAGGAAGCATGGGAAGAGTTTTTAAGTCCCGTAAAGCAGCAAGTTCAAAAACTAGTGGACCTCATCACTGACGCTGCCAATAAATCAACTACCCATTCAAATGCTTTGAATGGTTTGATCAAAGAAATCAAATCGAACAGGGAACCGTTGCGCAGGGATATAATGCATGTGTTGAATGCTGCTCTTGATATTCTCGGCGATGGCGATGTTGCTTACTGGCTGAAAGATTATTACAAGGATTTACAAAGGGAAAATCAAACGCTATACAGTGCCTATTTATACAATGAAGGATCAAAATCAGCATTGAAAGTTGATGGTGTAAAAGCAATTTATGATAATGATGCGGCTACTGTCAATGGTTTCGAAATCTTGAATCGCTATTTCGATCAATTATTTACAGACAATCCAAAAGTAATAGCATTTGGCGAAGACCTTGGATACATTGGCGATGTGAACCAGGGCTTTGCAGGCTTGCAGGCAAAGCATGGTGAAGAAAGAATTTTTGATACAGGCATTCGTGAACTTACGATCATGGGACAAGGCATTGGTCTTGCCATGAGAGGTTTGCGTCCGATTGCTGAAATTCAATACATCGATTATTTGCTCTATGGCCTGGAACCATTGAGTGATGATGCTGCAACGCTTCATTACAGAACCTTCGGCCAGCAGTCATGTCCTATCATTGTACGCACGAGGGGGCATCGTCTTGAAGGTATTTGGCATAGCGGTTCTCCGATGGGAATGGTCATCAATTCTCTGCGTGGCATGTACGTCTGCGTTCCAAGAAACATGACGCAGGCTGTTGGCATGTACAATACTTTGTTGCAGAGTAATGATCCTGCAATCATGATTGAATGTTTGAACGGTTATCGTCTTAAAGAAAAACTGCCAAGCAATTTACTGGAGTTTAGGGTTCCGTTGGGAATTCCTGAAATTGTAAAAGAAGGCCATGATATCACGGTAGTTACTTATGGGTCCACGCTTCGAATTGTTTTGGAAGCTGCGCAAATTTTGGAAAAGTTTGGAATCAGTTGCGAAGTTGTAGATGTTCAAACACTTCTTCCATTTGATGTCCACCATACTATTTTAGACTCTCTAAAAAAAACCAGTCGTATTGTTTTTGTCGATGAAGATGTTCCCGGCGGAGCTGCAGCTTACATGTTTAATAAAGTCATGGAAGAACAAGGTGGCTATCGTTGGTTGGATGTCGCACCAAGAACCATTACTGCAAAAGCACATCGTCCGGCTTATGGAAGCGATGGCGATTATTTCAGCAAACCAAATGCAGAAGAAATCGAGGCCGTGATCAAACAAATGATGGCTGAATAAAATAATTGGATGAACACTATTGAAAATAAATTCCTGGAAAGAGCAATTGAACTTTCCCGGCAGGGGATGCAATCCGGTAAAGGCGGACCTTTTGGTTGCGTGATTGTGAAGGACGGAAAAATAATTGGTGAAGGTTCCAATGAAGTGACAACATCCAACGATCCTACGGCACATGCTGAAGTGGTTGCCATTCGTAATGCATGCAAAAGCTTAAACGATTTTCAATTGACCGATTGCGATATTTATGCAAGCTGCGAACCTTGCCCTATGTGTTTGGGTGCCATTTATTGGGCAAGACCAAGAAGAGTGATTTATGCCAACACCAAGCAAGATGCTGCCGCTATCAACTTCGATGACCAGTTTATCTATGAAGAAATAGAAAAACCCGATCGAGAACGCCAGATCATTTTCATTCATTATCCAAGTTCAAAAGCTTTGGAAGTTTTTGAAGATTGGATGAAGATGGAGAATAAAGCTGTTTACTGATGATCCAGTTTACAACCACTATAAAAAAATTTGATAAACAGGGAGAAAAAACCGGTTGGACTTACATTGAAGTTCCGGCTGGGGCTGCACAAAAATTGAATCCTGAAAATAAAAAAGGATTCCGGGTAAAAGGTAGCTTGGATCAATACAGCATTTCAATGGTTGCTTTGTTGCCAATGGGTGGCGGCGATTTTATTATGCCGTTGAATGCTCAAATGAGGAAAGGCATCAAAAAACAAAAAGGTGCAAAGCTCAATGTAAAGCTTGAAGTAGACACCAATGAGATTAAACCTCCTTCCGAGTTAATAGAATGCCTCGAAGAGGAACACAAAGCATTGGAATATTTCAACTCACTCACAAAGGGACATCAAAATTATTTTACCAATTGGATCAACGGCGCAAAAACAGATCCTACAAAAGCAAAAAGAATTGCGGCCGCCATCAATGCGCTTGACAAACATTGGGATTTTGGACAAATGATGCGTGCAATGAAAAAACTGAATGGCCAATAATCCATGGCCCATAGTCAATAGTTTATTGCTTATTGACTGTTGTCAATTGCCTGTTGAATCAAACGCCGTCTTCCTTGATCGTGTTATCTTTTCTTTCCGCCGTTCCGGCTCTGTCGCTTCCGGCTAATTGGTCCGCCTTGGTCTCATGCAAGTCATCATTTGACACGTCAATCTTATTGTCTTTTCCTGGATCGACCGATTGATCGTGGCGGTGTTCTCCGGGTGTTTGCAGGGTGCTGTCAGGAGTTAAATAAATTTTTGTTTCTTCACCTGAACGTTGATTGTTCTGCTGATCTCTGTTTTCTTTCATAAAAATATTTTTAGTTAAGCATCTTCACCATCTGTTATTTCGCTGCCTACGCCTTCTGCTGGTTCGTGATTTTGTGTTTTCGGTTCATCGGTTCGCACACGAATGTTTTCATTGGCTGCCGGGTTTGGATTTTGAACCACTTCGGTTGAAGGAGCATCTGGTTTTTTGTTCGCATCATTTTCCCGGGTATTATCTCTCGTGTTCATTGTCGTGTTTTTGTTATTTTCGAAAATCTTATGCCAACCGTTCATCTCATCGTCTCAGGGAAAGTACAAGGCGTTTTTTTCAGAGCCACTGCTAAGGATGTGGCTGATGAAATGGGTATTACCGGCTGGGTAAAAAATGCAGAAGATGGAAATGTGGAAGCAATGGCTCAGGGCAGCAAGGAGCAGTTGCAAAAATTTATTGACTGGTGCAAAAAAGGTCCGCCAAAAGCAATTGTAACCGGTGTAAAAATTGCTCCTGCCAATGATGAAGCGTTTGAAAGATTTACTATCATAAGGAAATGGATATAGCCGGCTAAATTGCTACTGTTTAGCTTTGCTTGCGAGTTTACACTGAAGTAGTTTCAGTGAACCTGTACGTTTGGCAATTCTAATTATCAATGTGGAAACCAGTTGTAATTTCTGGTCGTCAGAATACGACCAGTTGCCATGGTTTGAAGTATACCATGCAACTTTAGAATTATTTTCTGCTGGTGATTTGTCCTGACTGTTTAATAATGAAATAGCTTTTTTTTGTCTGCTTATGATCAATGTTTTCTTCATCGTCATGAGAAATTCTTTTTTTCTTTTGAAAGACAGTCGTCTTGCTTAGTTCAATGGTGTTTTTAGAAATAATCCTGTAGTTAAAAAGATCATAGCTGGCCCAGGAGTAGTCAATGTCACAATCGGATTTTAAAAGCTTGGAAGCGACGGCTCTTTTCGTCTTTTCGTTAATGGTCAGGATGAAAGAATGAGAACAGTTTCCACCTTCATCTGACAATGTAAGTATTGAATAAAAAATACTGTCGTTCAGTTGAACGGTAGTGTCAAGGTACGTGGTTTGGGTCGGGGCATTGGCATAAGTACTGTCAAATACGCCCAGGAAAACAAGGTCACCTTTTGTTAGCTCTCCATTGCCTTTAAGGTGTTGAGTTAATATGTCAAGTTTTGCACCTTTAACGGCTTTTTTGGCAGGAATGATTTCTGTCGTTTCCGGTTTGCTTGCACTTGTTTTTGTCGTACAATGCTCAAAAAACACCAGTGTGACAAGTCCCAATAATAGCACTCTAATTTTTGAATTCATTTTAGGGTTGCTTGATAACAGTAACTTTCTAAAAACCGAAACTAAATGCTTTTTTAATTAATAGGGTCCACTACTCTGTTTGTTTTTGCAAGCTGCGAATCCTGCAATACTGGACATCATGATAATAAGGTTCACTTTTGAAAAAAATGGTTTTTCCTCGAATTACGTGACAACAATAAAACCGAAAACACTACATTCAAAAACGCTATTATTGCTCTGCCCGCTTACACATTTATTACACAATTTGTTGATTTCTATAGCAAAATTTACACACAACCTCTACCGCTCCGCTTTAAAAGACTTAGGCATCATTTTATTGTCAAACGCATTAACCAGCAATTGTTAACCTTTTAAATGCGAGTGTATGTCAACAGGACAAGTAGAAAATCAGAATAATGAAAGACAAGAAGAGATGACCCGTGGCTTTGATGGCAGGGACGAACAGGAAGTTTCGGAACAATCAAATCATAATGGCAGAAAAAGTAACCGCGGTTTTGCAGCAATGAGCCCTGAAAGGCAAAAACAAATTGCCAGCGAAGGGGGTAGAGCTGCACACAAGCAAGGCGTAGCCCACGAATGGAACAGCGATGAAGCAAGGAAAGCAGGCAAAAAAGGCGGCCAGACCGTTAGTCAAAACCGTGAGCACATGAGTGAGATCGGAAGAAGAGGAGGTCAACGCTCCGGCGGCCGACGCAGGCAGCAAAACGATACTGAAAGCAGCGAATGATTTGTGTTGATGGTGGCTTTTATTAATTCGTCCCGCATTTGTTGCGGGACGTTTTTGAATTATGCTTTTGATTTTCCTTCATCAAACCTTTTATCAGCATTTGGATCTTTATGATCAGTTGTTCTGAAATCGTCTTTGGCAGTTTCAGTAAGTTGCTGGTTATCGTCATCGTAGTCGCTATTGCTAACCGTGCTTATTCCCGGTTGCGCTGCAGATTCATCTCTTACGTTCGGATCGTTTTTTCCCCCTTTTTCGGCTGGCTCGTTGCGATGTGGATCATTTGTATTCATAACTTGTTTTTGAATTGGAGAAAAAATGTTGTGCCAATCAAACCTTAGTTCATCAAGGCATCAGTTATTTGTATAATCTATTGTTTTGCTTTAGAGCTCACCCCAACAATTTTTCTTCGACTTTGAAGACTCTTATTCCCTTTCCAGCAGGGAGGGGCAGCAGTTTTGACGAACGTTGAAAAGTAAGTAGGCGAAATTTGGAATCGGCAATTTATACTTATCAGTTCACAGCGAGCAGTTAATTGGTGTGACCAGTAATAATTAACTGTCACCGGCTGCCAACTGAAACGAGCTATCAGCAAACTCATTTTTTTTACTATTCACATAAAATTTTGAATTGAAAATATCAGCAGAAGTTTTTTTAAAATATCTTCGACCCGAATGTGCAAATATTTATGAGAAACTATCTTCCTCTTCTTTTCGCACTTATAATCAGTGCATGCAACAGCAACAGCCAGGCTCCAAAAACTGCGTCAGCAAAAGATTCTACTGCAAGCAACAGCAATGATGCAAGCGCTGCCATGTCAAAACCTCTTGACACTGCAAAGTATAATCAGCTAATGAAGTATTTGGCTAATGGTGATACAACAGGTCGCTGGCCTGTTAAAAATGCGCCATTGCCTTTGCCGGGTGCGGTTCTGCCTTTTCACCGCATTGTTGCTTACTACGGAAATTTATATTCCAACAAAATGGGTGCGTTAGGCAAATGGCCTAAGGCGCAAATGATTCCAAATTTGTTGGCAGAAGTAAAAAAATGGAATGAGGCTGACAGCGTAATTCCTGCAATTCCTGCATTGCACTACATTGCTGTAACTGCGCAAGGTGCTCCCGGTAAAGATGGCAAGTATAGGGCCCGTATGCCGTTGAGCCAGATCGATACAATTTTAAACTGGGCAAAACCAATCAATGCTTTGGTATTTATTGATGTTCAGGTTGGATTGAGTGATTTGCAATCAGAAATTCCACGCTTCGAACAATACCTTTCCATGCCGAATGTTCATTTGGCTATCGATCCTGAATTTGCAATGAATGGCAAGGGTGGAAAGAAACCGGGAACCGTGATTGGAACTATGGATGTGAGAGATATTAATTGGGTGGGAGATTATTTGGTAAGCCTCGTGAAAAAGAATCATATTCCTCCAAAAATTTTCATGATCCACCGCTTCACCCAGGGAATGGTTCCAAATGCCGAACAAATCAAATTGCACCCTGAATTGCAGGTGGTGATGGATATGGATGGTTGGGGACCACCAACTTTGAAAAAAGGAAGTTATCGTTATTGGATTTCAGAAAAGCCGGTTCAGTTCACAGGATTTAAATTGTTTTACGTGAATGATGTTGAAAAGAGCGGACAAAAAGAAATGATGAGCAGGCAGGAAATACTCAGCATGAAACCAAAGCCGGTATATATTCAGTACCAATAAAATTTTTGTGGTAAATATTTCAAAGCTGCCTTAAAAAGGGCAGCTTTCTTTTTTAATGACCTACTTGTTTGCGGATAATAATGTAACTGATGACGATGAGCAAAAGAATTATGACAATGGCGATAAGCAAAGTTGAATCCAGATTGATCTTCAATTTTTCTTTAAAACGTTTTTTCTTTTGCGTTCGATTTTTTAGATCAGAGTTAAGTTGATGAATTAATGAAGAAATATTTTTTTTGTCTTTAAAATCCTGCAATCCTTCTAAAGCATCAGAATCAAAATCACTGGTTATCATCTGCTTCTCAAGTTTGTGCTGCTCGTCGGCAGATAGCTTTCCTTGCAGGTAAAGCAAAAGTGTTTCCTGGTCGATGTCGGGATTTAAATTGGATAATATGTCTTTTAAGTTTTCGTCCATTATTTCTTCTGATCTCTTTGCTTCGTTTTTCTATCGATCAAAATTTTCAAATTGCGTTTTCCGTTCTGGATATAACTTTTCACCTGCATCTGGCTATAACCCGTTTTTTCACTGATTTGCTGATAGCTGTTTTTTTTCAGGTAAAACAAAATTACGCACTGCCTTTGCTCTTCACCCAATTCTTTCAAGGCTTCCTCAAGCAAATCATAAGTTTTTTCACTGGCAAGCATTTCATTTTTGTCCGTTTCTGAATGAGAAGCATGATTTTCATTTAATTCTTTAACCACTTTTCCTTTATCTCTCAACTTCATCAGGCAATGATTTTTGGCCACCATGTACAACCACGATTTGAAATAATCAATGCGATACTTGCCAACTTCAATAAGAACTTTTAAAAAAATTTGTTGAACACAATCCTTTGCTTCTGTTTCATCTTTCAAATACTTCATGCAAACTCCCAACAGCAAAAGCGTATATCGCTCCAGCAAAATGCCAATCCATTCCTGGTTTTTGTCTGTGTAATACAGTTCCAGCAACTCGGCATCGGTCATATGATCATAGCGGTTGGCCTTCATGCTTATTCGTCAATGGTCAATTTCAAATCGTCTTAACTAAAAACGGTAAACTTAATTCTTGCTCTATATATTCTCAATTCAAGTTTCAGGGGGACGATTTACATATATGATTCAAACGCTGCAAATTTGCACAACAATTCAAATCTTTTTAGAAAAATATGGAATACGCAATTTGTGTTGTAGCGGCTGCACCGGTAAGAAAAGAGCCCAATCACCGTTCTGAAATGGTAAATCAATTACTGTTTGGCGAAACCATGCTTGTGCTTGAAGAAAAAGATGAATGGTTTAAAATAAGATCGACTTATGACGATTATGAAGGCTGGTTGACATATCATTTAATTGCTCCGGTGGATAAACAATTTGCTGAAGCCGACCAGTATTTTATTGCTTCACTGTTGACCAATCCTGTAACCTTGCCAGATCAATTGATCAATGCACCGATGGGTGCTATACTCACAGGCTTTGATGAAGAAACAAGATTGTTGTGGGATGCCAAATACAAATATCATGGTACTTACCGTGGCATGAAGAAGCCATTTAATTCCGAGCTTCTGAAAAAAACAATTCACCAATGGATCAATGCGCCTTATTTGTGGGGCGGCAAAACCTTTATGGGAGTAGATTGCAGCGGATTCGTTCAAACTGTTTATAAACTTCTCGGAATAAAACTGAAAAGAGATGCATGGCAACAGGCAGAACAAGGCCATGCAGTTAGTTTAGAAACTTCAAAAGAAGGCGACCTCGCTTTTTTTCACAATGAAAGCGGCACAGTCATTCACGTGGGAATTGTTTTGGAAAATAAACAAATTGCACATGCTTCGGGAAAGGTGCGGATCGACAGACTTGATGAAAAGGGAATCCTAAATGTTGAAACAGGGAAAAGGACGCATCATTTGCATTCGATTGCAAGAGTAATTCAATGATCAGGCTTTAATCCCAAAAACAATACTTCCTAAAATAATAAAGAGAACCAAAAACGTAATGATGATATAAAGGTTGTCCTTTTCCTTGATGAAGCCAATAATTGAAAAAACAATACGTGCAACAGGTGTTGCAATTAAAATCAGAACACCTAATTGAATGATGTGCTCCCCGCTGAATTTGGAAACGCCGTTCATTACATAGGCAAGTGAATAAAACGTATTGTTCATTCCCTCGAACTTCCGATAATCAGGATGTTGGTGCCCTGACTGCCATAAATAAATTATGGCACCAATTATAATAATGGATGAAGAAATGATTACTCCTGCCCGTAATAAATTTCCAATAATGATTTCAATATCCTGGTCAGCAAACTTTTTTCTCATCTTAAATTCGATTTGTTAATCCATTATAAATCATCTCTGCTGCCAGGAGGCAAATCACAATTGCAAAAACATAACGCAAACTCTTCGTTTCAGATTTTGTAAGAATTTTTGATCCTGCAAAAGCTCCTAACAAAACCCCAAGTGTCACAGGCATGCAAAGTCCGGGGTCGATATACCCTCTCTGAAAATAAATGACCGCGCTGGCTGCAGCCGTTACGCCAATCATGAAATTGCTTGTGGTTGTTGAAACCTTAAAGGGCACTCTCATAATATTATCCATAGCCAAAACTTTCAGTGCCCCTGATCCAATTCCTAAAAGCCCTGATAAAATTCCGGCAAACGACATCATTAAAAAACCACCTGTCACGTGTCGCACTGTGTAAAAGACTTCTGTTCCATTTTTTTCGGGGAAGCTACTTCCTAATTTGAAAAACTTCGCCAGCCTGCTACTTTCTGTGTGTTGGATGTAACTCGGCTTTTTCTTCAAAGACAAAAAAGCAGAGATGATCAAAATGCATCCGAAGATAATTGCGATCGCATTTGTTGGTGCGTACACTGCAGCAATGGCTCCGCCGACAGCTCCCAACGTTGTAGCAATTTCCAAAAACATTCCGAGGCGGATATTGGTGAACCCTTCTTTTACATAGGCAGATGCGGCTCCCGAAGAAGTTGCAATAACGGCAACAATGGACGTTCCTATTGCATACCTTATGTCAACGCCAAGCATTAATGTGAGCATGGGGATAATGACAACGCCCCCGCCTAAACCTGTTAATGATCCTAGCAAACCTGCGAGAATTGATCCCAAAAAAATAATTAAAGTAAAAAACAGAATCGTCATACCCAATTTTTATCCAGGCTAAGAATTATTTTGTTCACTGAAATTTTTGTTTGTAAAAATCGATGGCTTCGTTGATAATCTGATAAGCGATTTCTTTATTTTGAAAGTCTTCGATCTGCACTTGCTT
>Ga0070659_100002800_pt1 | contig 12419 bp, 12 predicted proteins | sample KBSC23metaG_FD_64666 | JGI IMG/M metagenome (GOLD analysis project Ga0070659, IMG submission 64666) | Corn rhizosphere microbial communities from Kellogg Biological Station, Michigan, USA - KBS C2-3 metaG | ecosystem: Host-associated > Plants > Roots > Rhizosphere > Soil ...
GAACAGGAGCAACAGCGCGCCGCTGTAGACCCGAACCCGCGCCAGGTCGATCCAGTGGCCAGCAGCATCCACGCGCGCGGCGTCACCGCACGTGGATGACAGACGCACAGATCTCTCGCTCATGCTGCTACCTCGCGTCGGTTTCGGGTATTGCGCCACATACGATGTTTACGCGGCGCGGGATGGGGCATCGCACTTAGCAAGCTGGCTTGAGCAACGCGTATGCAGGAGACTGCTTCGCCGTATGCAAGTGTTAGCTCAGTCTTGTGCGCGTGCGCGGATAAGGCAAGGCAGCACAGGGGGCAGCGGACTTGCTGCTGCGCCACCTAGCCATCGAAATTGCGTCAACGTTTCAGCGCTGAAGCGTGCCGGCGTCTCGCGCAATGCGTTGCTGCTGCTGCGTCGGCGCATGTCGCTCTGCAACGCATCGGGCGATGGGGCCGATCAACGTTTCTGTCCGGAAACGTCGCCTCGCCATCGGCGCGCTTGCCGCGCGCACCCCGTAGAAGGCCCGGTGCAGGCCCCCAGCCGCTTGCCGGCGGATTTCCACCATCCACTACGCTACCCCTCGACCCGTCCGTTCGAATGAGGGGGGCCGTTGCTGCGTCATCCCTACGTAGCCTCATCCGAATCGACCTGTCCCGCCACGCGTTTCCCCCCGGCAACTCCGCACCCACAGAACGCCAGCGCCAGCGGCCGACCGCCCTGACCCGCCGCCACCAAACTACCCGCAAAGCCTTGCCAGACAAGGAAACGCATTGGGGGTGGCCCGCCTCTTGCCTATGCCAGTTCGCAACACACCGACACCTCAGCAATGAACGGGGAGCAGCAAGTTCAGGGGACGGTGAGACAAAACGGAATCTCCAGTTCGGATGCTCGAATTGAATAAGGGATCACAACCAATGCTTACCGACAACACGCTCATATCGCTCGCATGGGGCAACACGCAGCGCAACACCGCAAGGGGTGCGTCGCACGAGCTCCTGGGGGGAGCGCGAAAAGCCGCCGCCACCGCGCGATCGGCTCGCCGCGAGCACGAGCAGCCAGCAGCGCTGTCGCAACCTGGTCCCAGGCGGGCAGGTGACGACGGCCAGGGCTGCTGGCCGTTCCATGCGTGCGCAATCTGCGCGCCGCCGACATGACCTCCCCTCGCTCTTTTTGTTTTTTTCGACCGCGCATCACCCACTGAAGGAGATTGTCATGAGCCACCTTATCACCACGTTCAAGCAGTTTGCCCGCGACGAAGATGGCGTGACCGCCATCGAATATGGCCTGATCGCCGCCTTGATCGCAGTCGTGATCATTGCTTCGGTCAAGCTGGTCGGTACCAACTTGAGCACCGTGTTCAACAACATCGCAAACGCACTCTAGTTTGCGGATGTTCCGAGCACGCAAAAGCACGAGAGGGTTGTCGTGACTGCGGCAACCCTCGCGCACCCCAACAGACAGTAGAAGGAGATTGTGATGAAAAGCCTTAGCACGCTTCTGCACCAGTTCCTGCACGACGACGACGGTGTCACCGCCATCGAATACGGCCTGATCGCGGCGCTGATAGCCGTCGTCATCATCGCCTCGGTTCAACTCGTCGGCACGAACCTGAGCACCGTGTTTTCCAGCATTGCCGCCGCGCTCTAAGTCGGCCGCAAAAGCGACCCGCTACCAGCGCTACGCAGGAGACCAATATGCACAAGCCCAACACCCCTTGGAAGTGGCTGCGCGACGATCGGGGCGTCACGTCCATCGAGTACGCCCTGCTGGGCTCGCTCATCGCGATCGCCATTCTTGGCTCCGTCGTAGCGCTGGGCGGCGGCGTGCGCGCTCTTTACCAAATGATCGCGGCCGCCATGCCGTGATCGCTCGCCAAGCGACTTTGCAACACCTGGATCCATTGAACTGAATACACAGCCGCACCAGAGAACCCGAGGACACCATGACCGACGCCACCCTGCTCTCGCCATTGATCGGCCCCGTTGCGATGGGCGTGGCGCTGACCGCAGCGGCCATCGACGCGCAACAGCGCCGCATCCCCAACTGGTTGACGTTGGGCGCCTGGCTGGTGGCCCTGCCGTTGCAGATTGCCATGCATGGCATCGGCGAAGGCGCACTCGTGTGGGCGTGCGGCTGGCTGACAGGCTTTGCGATCTTCCTGCCGTTTTACCTGCTGCGCGGTATGGCCGCTGGCGACGTCAAGCTCATGGCTGCCGTGGGCGCCTGGCTTGGTGCATCCATGGCGCTGGAAATTGCACTGGCCACATTCGTGATCGGCGGCGTGTGGGCGCTGGCCCTCACCCTCCAGCGCAAGCGCATGGGGCAGTTGCGCCGGAACCTGCAGAGCATTTTGTTGACCTGGGGGCAGGTCAGCCGCGAAGGCGGCGCCACCAAACCAGAAGCCGACGCCGCAGTCGACACATCAGCGTCCGTGGGCTCGCTGCCGTATGGCGTGGCGATAGCCGCCGGCACGATCGCTGTCTTGTTTGCATCGACCTGATGCGCACGATTCGCTCACTTCGACGCGCACCTCGTATCCACTCAGCCAAACGGTGATGAAGATGAATGGGGACCAAATGATCGAGCGCAGTGAAACCGGGCACGCACCGCGAGTGCTCGAGCCTGTGCCATCGCCTAGCGGGGCGGATGCCGCCTGGCGCGAGCCTGCTGCGCCTTGGCACATCCTGCCGCGCACCGTGGCCGAGACCGGCCTAGATATCTCGCTGCTGCTCAGCCTGCTCATGAAAGTGGCCTACCTGCATCGCAGCGCCACACTGGTCATGCTGATGGACACACTCAAACTGCCCGCCATGGTCCTCAATGAAGTGGCTGCCTACGCTGTGCGCGAGCGCATGCTGGAAGTCGCCCACCGTGGCGCCAATGACCTGGACGTGCGCTTTCACCTGACAGACGCCGGTTACACCCGGGCCGCCGAGTTCACCGCGCGCTGCAGCTACGTCGGCGCCGCGCCGGTCACGCTGGAGACCTACGTCACGGCCATTCAGCGCCACTCCATCCAGTTGACCTCGGTGTCCAAGGCCGATGTCACCAGTGTCTTCAGCACATTCGTCATGCCGCCGGACCTGCTCGACGACGTGGGCGTGGCACTCAACACCAGCCGCGCGCTGATGCTCTACGGCCCCGCCGGCGGCGGTAAGACCTACCTCGCGCAGCATCTTGGCATGCTGCTGCCTGGCATGGTGCCGGTGCCCCACGCCATCACGGTGGCGGGCGAGATCATCCAGATCTACGACCCGCTCGTTCACGTGACAGAAAACGACGACGAAGGCCCCATCGCACGCCGTCCGCTGGACCGGCGCTGGCTGATGTGCCACCGGCCGGCTGTGCTCTCCGGCGGCGAACTCACGCTGGAGATGCTCGAACTGCGCTACGACAGCGCCACTGGCTTCTATCAAGCGCCGCCGCACATGAAGGCCAACAACGGCATATACATCGTCGATGACCTGGGCCGCCAGCAGGTGGGTGTGAGCGAGTTGCTCAACCGCTGGATCGTGCCGCTGGACCGCCGCGTCGACATGTTCTCGCTGCGCAACGGCGTGCGGTTCTCGGTGCCGTTCGATGTGTGGCCGGTGTTCTCGACCAACCTCGAACCGGCCCAGCTTGGCGATGACGCGTTCCTGCGCCGGCTTGGCAGCAAGCTGTACGTGGGGCCGCTGTCTGCGGACCTGTACCGCGAGGTCTACCTGCGCGCCGCCGAGGATCTCGGCCTGCAAAACGCAGCAGCGGCTTTCGATTACCTGCGCGAAGCCCTGCATGGCGCCAGCGGCAAGCCGCTGCTGGCCTGCATTCCGCGCGACCTGCTGCGCCTGGTGGCCTCCGCCGTGCAATACAACGGCAGCGCCCCCGAGGTGAGCGACGAAGGGCTTCGCCGAGCATGGCAAATCTACTTCTGCACACACGCGGGTTTCGGCACCACCGATTCCATGCTTGTGGGCACGGGCAGTCGGCAAGACGTGCAGGCTCGCACCTGAGCGCTGCATATCGGATCCGTTTCATTGATCTCAGAAGGGGGAACTCATCATGAAAAACGCGCGTGCAATCGTGATGCTGATCGTGGCGCTGGCGGCGGGGATCGCTGCCGTCGTTTCCGCATCACGCTGGCTGGCCCAGCAGTCATCCAGCTCAGTCAGACAAGTCGTGGTGGCGGCCAACGACATGGATCTCGGGCAACCGTTGGGCGCTGAGCAATTGCGCGTCGTCAGTTGGCCGTCCGGCAGCCTGCCTCCGGGTACGTTTGAAGACACCAAGGCGCTGCAGGGCCGCGTGGTTCGCGCGAGTCTGCAAAGGGGCGAACCGATCCTGGAGAACAAGCTCGCGCCCATCGGGACCAAAGGCGGCCTGTCCGCCGTCATCGCTGAAGGCAAGCGCGCCATCACCGTGCGCGTGAACGACGTGGTGGGCGTGGCCGGCTTTGCGCTGCCAGGCAACCTAGTCGACGTGATCGTCAACACCAACGAAGACGCGAAGAGCACGAACAACAGCAGCATCTCCAAGATCGTGCTGGAGAAGATCCTGGTGCTGGCAGTCGCACAACAGGTCAGCCGGGACGATACGCAGCCCAAGGTGGTCAACGCGGTCACGCTGGAAGTCTCGCCCGACCAAGCGGAAAAGCTTGATGTGGCACGCAGCGTGGGCACGCTCTCGCTGGTGCTGCGCAACCAGGTCGACGTTGCGGCCACCGCCACTGGCGGCGCCACGAAGATCACCCTGCTGGGCACGCCCGCAGCGGAGCCCGCGCCCAAGGTCGTCATGGTCAGCGTGCCGAAGGTCGTGACGAAGGTGCGGCACGTTGCCACCGCTCCGGCCAGCAAACGCGACTGCATCGGCGTACTGGCGGGTGTGCAGGGCAGCATGGAGTGCTTCTGATCTGCCAGGCAACCCAACGATCGTTCAACACATCACAGCAGCAAGTCGAGGTCAATCCGTCAGCGTATTCCAATCGCATTTTCTTCTTGTGCAGCAGCTCTCCGGGGGGGAGATATGAAAACGAACCAAAAAACCAATGCCGCGCTGCGTAGCGCACATGTTCTAGACAGCGCTCGCGTGCTCGCCCTGGCGGGTGCCGCCGGGGCCGTCCTGTGCATGCCGCCGCATGCGACTGCGCAGACAGCCATGGAGGCCGGTGCCGTGACCAAATCCACCACGGCGCCGGTCACTGTGCAACAGACCCGCGCTAGTGCCAACGCGCCGGTACAAATGACGATCAGCATGAACCCGGCGATGGCTACGCCGCCACAAGCCGACGTGCGCGGCCCGAACTGTACGGGCGCCGTGCGCGGCGAGAGCAGCGTGGTCGTACCGGTCGGCAAGTCTTCGATCATTTCCCTGCCGGAGCCCGTGCGCAACCGCACCCTGGGCAACCCGGGCGTGGTGCAGGCGACGATGGTGTCGCCGCAGTCCATGTACCTGCTCGGGCGCAGCGTGGGCACCACCAACATGATCGTGCAGGGCCGCAGCGGTGCCTGCAGCATCGTCAATGTGGTGGTCAATGCAGATGCGGGCGGCTTGCAGACCTCGCTGTCGCAACTGATGCCGGGCGAATCCAAGATTCGCGTGACCACCGCGGCCGACAGCCTGGTGCTCGCCGGCACGGTGTCCAACGCGCAGGCGGCTCAGCAGGCCATGGAAATTGCACGCGCCTATGCCGCCGCCGCACAAAGCGGTTCGGACAAGGGAGGCGGTGCCGGCATGGGTGCCATGGGCGGCATGGTCGCCGGCGGTGGCGGAGGTGGCGGCAGCAACGTCATCAACATGATGATTGTCGATACGCCGCAGCAGGTGATGCTGGAAGTCAAGGTGGCCGAAGTGTCGAAGACGCTGCTCAACCAACTGGGCTCGGCGCTCAACATCCAGGGCGGATTCGGCTCGTGGACCGGCGGCCTGCTGACGGCCCTGCTGACGGGCTCGTCCACCACGGTCTTTGGCAACAAGGCGAACAACCGGCCGTTCCAGGTGCAACTGGATGCGCAAAAGAACGACAGCCTGGTCAAGATCCTTGCCGAGCCAAACCTCGTCACGCTCAGCGGGCAGGAAGCCAGCTTCCTGGCCGGCGGCAAGATCTACATCCCCGTCGCGCAGAGCAGCAGCTCGGGTGGCGCGCCCACCATCACGCTGCAGGAAGAGGAGTTTGGTGTGGGCCTGAAGTTCACGCCCACCGTCATGGCCAACGGCCGCATCAACCTGAAGGTGGCACCAGAAGTGTCGGAGCTCTCGCCAACGGGCGCGACGGTCACGGGTGCGAACACCAACGGCCAGACCATCCTGCCGCTCATCACCACGCGGCGCGCTTCCACCACCGTGCAGATGCGTGACGGCGAAAGCTTCGCCATCGGCGGGCTGCTGCAAGACAATGCGCGCGGCACGCTCAAGGCATTGCCGGGTGTGGGTGAAGTGCCTGTGCTGGGTACGCTGTTCCGTAGCACGCAGTTCCAGCACGACATGACTGAACTGGTGATCTTGATCACGCCGCATCTGGTGCAACCGATGCAGACGGCCTCGTATCCGCTGCCGACCGACAGCTTCTCGTCGCCCAATGAGCTTGCGCTCTACCTGACGGGCAACATGGAAGGCAACGGCGCCAAGAACCGCGCGGCCAAGCCAGCTTCTGCAACCGCACCTGCAGTAGCACCGCAAACACCGGCACAGGCACCGAGCGCGCCGTCCGCACCCAGCTCGCAAGCACCGGTACCCGCTCCTGCTGCACCGGCCCCGGTTGCTCCAGCAGCCCCCGCACCGCGCACGCAGGTCAGCACGGTGCCGATCGAGCCGCTGACGAACGCTGCAGCAGAGAAACCGGCCGCCACAGCACCGGTTGCGAACGCTGCGCCAACACCCGCCCAAGCAGATGACACCGCCGCGCGCGTTGCCCGGATCGAAGCCACCGCAGCACGGCTTGCCCAGGCCAGAGCCAAGACGGCGGGCCGACCAACAGCCGTGGCCGACACGACCACAACCCCGCAGACGCGCTAACCCGGGAACCATGTGGAGAACTGCCATGAACGCAAACATCAAACGCCTGCAACGCGCAGCACTCGTGATCCTGGCCTGCCAGGCACTGACCGCCTGCATGACCACGTCCCCCAACTGGGACAAGCATTTCGGCGAGGCCGTCACGAGCGTCAAACAAGCGCAGGTGATCAACCCTAACGCGCCGGCCGGCCTGCCGGCAGTCGATGGCTACGACGGCAAGGCTGCAGTGGCCGCCATGACCAACTACGACCGCTCGATGACACGCACTTCCGGCGGTGGCGCCGGCGGCGGGGTCGGGTCCGGCCTGAGCGGCTATGGCGGCGTCGGTATGTCGGGCGGGTCACGCTAGCAGCACATGGCGGGCGCGCGGACAGCGCCCGCCATTGCCTGCCTGATACCGCGCTGGCATTCGCAAAGCGATGCAACGACACATAGAACACACGACCGAACGGGGAGCTTTGCCATGCTCAAGATCTTGATTGCGTCCGAAGACGGCGAACGTCTGGCCGAACTCGCGCGCCTGGTGTCCGCCAGCGGGAATTACCAAGTCATGCGGCTGCAGGCCGCGCCGGGCAGCCTGTCCACGCACGCCTGCCAACTGCGCGGTGCCGATGCGCTCATCATCGATCAACCGGGCGGTGGCGCTACGCAGATGCTGGGCATCGAGGTGCTGCGGCAGCAGTACCCTGTTCTGCCCTGCATCCTGGTCACGCAAACCCACCAGCCAGACGACCTGCTGCGCGCGCTGCGCGCCGGCGTGAGCGACGTGCTGGTTTGGCCCCTGGAGCGCGCGCAGTTGACCGAGGCGCTCACCCGGCTGGAAGCCAATCACACGCCGAAGACAAGAGAGGAAGCGCGCGTGATCGCCTTCATCTCCAGCAAGGGCGGCGCCGGCTCCAGCTTCATCGCCAGCAACGTCGGCTACACGCTCGCTGCGCACGAGCATAAGCGCGTGCTGTTGATCGACCTGAACACGCAGTTCAGCGACACGCACTTTCTGGTGACCAACAAGACACCGCCCGCGACGTTGTCTGAAGTGTGCGCGCAAGTCGATCGGCTGGACGATGCCTTCCTGGAAGCCTGCCTGACACGCGTCAGCAATGGCTTCGATGTGCTGGCCGGTGCCAGCGATCCGATCAAGGCGGGCGAGATCAAGAAAGAGAAGATCGAGTACGTCCTGTCGCTGGTGTCGCCCATCTACGACTTCATCCTGGTGGACGTCGGGCAGGCCATCAACCCGCTGTCGATCGCCGTGCTCGACCACAGTGACCAGATCTGCGTGGTGGTGCAGCCGACCATTGCCTTTGCGCGCACGGGGCGGCGCCTGCTGGATATCCTGCACGGCCTGCACTACCCCGCCGAAAAGCTCCGCATCCTGCTCAACCGGCATGGCAAGCGCGACGAGCTGCCGCGCAACACGCTGGAGCAAGTCTTCGGCCAGAAGCTCTTTCACATGCTGCCCGACGATGCGCCAGCGGTGGACGACTCCATCTGCCAGGGCATGCCCATTGCCCAGCATCACCGGCACAGCGCCATGACCAAGGCTCTCGTGGCCCTGGCCGACATCCTCGCCACGGCACGCGAGAACGACCGTCACGCTCCGCAAGAGAAGGGCTTCTCCCTAGGCAAGCTCTTCACGCGCACGAAGACATCGTCTCCGAACATTGCCTGAGTTTCTCCTATCCATTCCTCCTGTCAGACGGAGCCCATCATGTCGATCCGCGAACAGCTCTCCCGCCCGGAACATCCGCCGCTGCCGATGAACGGACACACCCTGAACCACCATAAGGTGGCAGGCCATCCGGCCTATCGAGACTTCAAGAAAACCGTCCATGGAGTGGTGCTGGACCGGGTAGACCTGGAGCGCCTGGCCCGCTTCCCGACCGAACAGGTGCGCCACGAGATCGGCACCCTCGTCAACAGCATCATCGACGAGGAAAAGCTGCTGCTCAACGATACCGAGCGCCGGCAGATGACCACCGATGTGTATGACGAGATGTTCGGCTTCGGCCCGCTGGAGCCGCTGCTGCAAGACCCGACGGTGTCCGACATCCTGGTCAACACGGCCAAGCAGGTCTACGTCGAACGGCGCGGCAAGCTCGAACTCACCGACGTCACCTTCTACGACGATGCACACCTGATGAAGGTGATCGAGAAGATCGTCTCGCGCGTGGGCCGCCGCATCGACGAAACCAGCCCGATGGTGGATGCGCGCCTGCCCGACGGCTCGCGGGTGAACGCCATCATTCCGCCCTCGGCCATCGATGGCCCACTGCTGTCGATCCGCCGGTTTGCGACCAACCCGCTGCAGGTCTCTGACCTGATTGATCTCAAGACGCTCACGCCGCCCATGGCCAAGCTGATGCAGGCCCTGTCGCAAGCCAAGGTCAATGTGCTGGTTTCAGGTGGCACAGGTAGCGGCAAGACCACGCTGCTGAACATCCTCTCTGGCTTTATTCCGGCCGATGAGCGGATGGTCACCATCGAAGATGCCGCTGAACTGCAGTTGCGCCAGCCGCACGTGCTGCGCCTGGAAACGCGCCCGCCCAACATCGAGGGTAAGGGCGAGATCACGCAGCGCGCGCTGGTGCGCAATGCCCTGCGCATGCGGCCAGACCGCATCCTCCTGGGCGAAGTGCGCGGCGGCGAGGCACTGGACATGCTCAACGCGATGAACACCGGCCACGAAGGGTCGCTCACCACCGTCCACGCGAACAGCCCGCGCGACGCCCTGACGCGCATGGAAAACATGGTGAACATGGCCGGCCTGAACCTGCCGCCCAAAACGATCCGCCAGCAAATCGCCTCAGCCATCACGGTGATTGTTCAGGTGGCGCGGCTCACCGATGGCCGCCGCAAGGTGATCAGCATCCAAGAGATCACGGGCATGGAGGGTGATGTCATCAACATGCAGGAGATCTTCACCTTCCAGCGCACGGGCGTTGCGCAGGACGGCGCCGTCAAGGGGCACTTCCGCGCCACGGGGGTCTATCCGAAGTTTGCCGAACGCCTGCGCATGTTCGGGGTGGGCCTGCCGGACGAAACCTTCGACCCCGCCAGGCACTTCGAAGCTTGAGGCCAGCGATCTGACACCGGGACCCACCGGCCCGATCCAAACAAGGGGGCACCTCAAATGAACGAAATCTTCTACGCCTTCGCGATCCTGCTGTTCGCGGCGGTCGTGCTCTGCATCGAGGGCTTGTATCAGTGGTGGAACAACTACCACGGCCCCGAGGCCAAACGCGTCGATGAACGGATTCGCGCGCTGTCCGCCGGCGGCCACCTCCGGCAGGAACAGCTCTCGATTCTCAAGAAGCGGTTGCTGAGTGAATCGCCGCAGTTCCAGCGCTGGCTGATGAGCCTGCCCCGCGTGAGCGTGATCGATCGCTGGTTGGAGCAGTCGGGCAGCGCCTGGTCGGTTGCACAGCTCATCGGATACAGCGTCGTGATTGCCATCGGTGTGCTGGTGGTAGGTGCGCTGCTGCTGCCGGTTCCGCTGCCCATCCTGATGGTGTGCGCGCTGGCGGCAGCCATGCTGCCGGTCATGCACATCGCCTCGCTGCGGCGCAAACGCCTGAAGAAGCTGGAAGCGCAGTTGCCCGACGCGGTGGACATGATTGCCCGCGCGCTGCGTGCCGGTCACTCGTTCGCCAGCGCGCTCGGCATGGTCGGGCAGGAGATCAAGGCGCCGATGGGCCCCGAGTTCCACATCACGTTCGAAGAGATTAACTACGGCGTGTCGCTCGCCGAGGCGTTGACCAACCTCGCCAAGCGTGTACCCGTGAATGACCTGCGCTACTTCGTGATCGCCGTGCTCATCCAGCACGAGAGCGGCGGCAACCTGGCCGAGATTCTCGACACCATCGGCAACCTGGTGCGCGAGCGCCTGAAGCTGTACGACAAGATTCGCGTGCTGTCGGCCGAGGGGAAGCTGTCGGCATGGATTCTCGGGCTGCTGCCGTTCTGCACGGCCGGCTTGATCCTCGTCGTCAATCCGGACTTCATGAAGGTGCTGTGGACGGACCCGATGGGCCTGAAGATGATCGGCCTGGCGCTGGTGAACATGGTGCTGGGGCTGATCTGGATGCGCAAGATCATCCGCATCCGGGTCTGACGCACACACCTGCAGCCTGACGTGACGATGTGATTTCGTTTTCTTGGGGGGAAACGATCATGCAAGCGATCTATTCCGAGCAATTCTTCATCCTGGCCCTGATCTTCGTGGCCGCCTTTGGCGGTGCGTTTGGGTTGCTGTATGCGTTCACGTCCTACCGCGCACGCGGCCGGATGCAACAGATCGGTGGTCAGACCGTTGGCGCAGACCTGGCCGGCGACGCTGGCCAGGCCTGGGCGGAAAAACTGGCCACCTGGGCCAAGCCGGTCTCGCAGCTCTCCTTGCCGAAAGAAGGCTGGGAAAACTCGCAGCTGCGCATCCGCTTCATGAATGCGGGCTGGCGGCAACCCTGGGCGCCGTCGCTGTACTTCGGTGTGAAGACGGTGCTGGCGATCGCCTTTCCGGTACTGGGGCTGCTGGTGCTCAGTGCCCGGCCCGAACACCACGAGCAGGAACTGGTCCTCGCTTTCCTGGGGCTGCTGTGTGCCATCGGCTACTACCTGCCCAACGCGGTGCTGGCACGCAAGCGCGAATCGCGCCAGCGCGCGGTGTTCGAAGAGTTTCCCGACATGCTCGACCTGCTTACCGTGTGCGTGGAAGCCGGGCTCGGGCTGGATGCCGCCATGTTGCGCGTGGCCGATGAGCTGGCGCTGCGCTGCCCCGTGATGGCAGAAGAGATGGAACTCACACTGCTGGAACTGCGCTCCGGGTTTTCCAAGGAGAAGGCGCTCACCAACCTGGCGCTGCGCACCGGCGTGGAAGACGTCGACCGGTTTGCCTCGATGCTGATCCAGGCCGATCGCTTCGGCACCAGCCTGGCAGACTCGCTGCGCGTGCTCTCTGAGATGCTGCGCACCAAGCGCCGCATGCTGGCCGAAGAACAGGCCGCCAAGATCGCGCTCAAGCTGCTCTTTCCGCTGATCTTCTTCATCTTCCCGACGCTGCTGCTGGTGTTGCTCGGACCCGCATTCATCCAGATCTACCGCGTGCTGCTGCCGACCATGACGGGTCAGGGAGGCTGACATGCGGGCGCGAAGATGACCTGGCGGTCAAGGCCCCCGGACTATCCACCTGGCGTATGCGCTAGAGCGGTGGTCCTGTTCCCGGACGCGCGCCGGGTTTTTTCCCTTTTTCTCGAGAGAGATTTTTGGGTGTATGTGCGGGATTCTTTTTGTTGGTGGTTCATCCCTTGTTTCATTCCCTGCCGGGGCTGACTTGAGGGCGTATATGCCAGTTTCTTTTTGTTGTTGGTCCATCCCCGGTTTCATCCCCTGTTTCATCCCCTGCCGGGGCTGACTCACTTTCTTTGTCTTGCCAAAGAAAGTAA
>Ga0070659_100002801_pt1 | contig 12416 bp, 9 predicted proteins | sample KBSC23metaG_FD_64666 | JGI IMG/M metagenome (GOLD analysis project Ga0070659, IMG submission 64666) | Corn rhizosphere microbial communities from Kellogg Biological Station, Michigan, USA - KBS C2-3 metaG | ecosystem: Host-associated > Plants > Roots > Rhizosphere > Soil ...
CGCCAGAAGTACTTGCGCGGGTGTCTTTCCAAAGCGCTGAGCCATCCTGACGATCAACGGGTCGTCGAGCAGTCGCGGCTCCAGCGCATGCCCGAGCGGAGCGAATGCCAACAGGATGATGCCGGCAGTCTCGCAAAATTCGTGGAGTTCCCATTGCGGGTGATAGGGGTGCGACTCGACCTCCACGACGGCCGGCTTGATTCGGGCGGTATTGACGATCCTACGAGTGCCCTCGACGTCGATATCGGACAAGCCGATCGCGCGAGAAAACCCTTCATCGACAAGGGTTTCCATCGCGGTCCACGTTTCCTCCAACGTGACTCCAGCGTCGTAGACGACGGCGCCGTTCGGGTCCCGCGGATCTTGGTCGTCGCCGGGCTCGAACGCGAAAGGGGTATGCACGAGATACAGATCGACGACGTCTAGCCCGAGGCGGTTCAGACTGGCCTGCAGCGCGCGTTTGACCCGCTCGGGTCGATGATTGTTGTTCCACAGCTTTGTGGTCACAAACAGGTCCTCACGCCGGACCGTTCCGTCGGCGAGCAACTCTTTGAGCGCTGCGCCAACCTCTTCTTCGTTGCGGTACCGCTCGGCACAGTCGAGGTGGCGGAACCCTACTTCGACCGCGGCCCTGGTGGCATTTCGCGTTTCTCTACTATCCGAAACCAGCGTCCCAAACCCAAGCGCCGGAATCTCACCGTCGCCATTGTTCAGGACAAACCTCTTCTGCCTTGGATTTTCACTAGGTGTCATGTTTTCGGGCTCCTTGCTGATGTCTTTCGTCATTGGTATTGCCTCGGCGGCAACATGTTTCGATCTGTCACCGTGATCGAGCGGGATCATGATGACTGTCCTTCAGATGGGTGACGGCCTCGGCAGTCGTCCAGACAGCGCTGGCGAGGAATCGGAAGTTCACCAGCGCAGCGAGGTAGCCATCGCCTTCGGGAAGCCGTGGGCCCGCCGTGGCGTCCTTGACGACAGCGACTTCGAAACCCTGCTCGACGAGTTCGCGCATGTGGCCTTCGACGCACAGGTTGGCGGCCATTCCCGCCAGGATGACCTGGTTCACGCCGCGCTTGCGCAACTGGAGCACGAGGTCGTTTGATTCGGGGCCAACGATCTTGTGCGGAGAGGCGATCACGGTTTGGCCGTCGTGGATGTGGTGCTGGTAGTCGGGCAGGAAGTCGGCGCCGGAGCCCGCGAACCCGTCCGTCGTGTAGGCCCCCTGGCGCCCGAACATGCCGACGGCGCTCATGAACTGCTCGAGCGGATCACCGAACCGCCACTGCTTATCGGTCGGGTAGAAATAGTGCGGCGATACGGCGACAGTGATTCCCGCCAGCTTCGCGGCGTCCAACAGTTCGCCGATGTGAGCCACGGTGTTGTTCTCACGGATGCTGTCACCGAACACCGGCCACGAGACACCCTCAGGACTGAGGAAGTCGATCTGCGGATCGGTGATGACCAGTGCGGCGTGCTCGAGATCCAGGACAAATCCGGAAGTCGGCAGCGCAGGGTTTTGTGGTTCGGAATAGATCGTCAGGTCGGTCATCGGCGGCATCCTCGCAGTTCAGAGGTGAGTGGAGCGGAATGCCTCTGATAATAGATGACCAGTCGTCTATTATCAATAGGTCAATGCGACCAGCCTGGCCGCGAGCGAGCATCGGCGCCGCGTACCGAGAGACGATGCGCCGCCAAGGAGGTTTTCGACCATGCCAACACCAGTGAGCCCGAGCGGGCAAGCCGTCGTCGTCGGAGCTACCGGCGAGGTCGGCGCTGCCATCGTTGCGCGGCTACGCAAAGCCGGGGTGCCGGTGGTCACCGTGGCCCGCGACCGTGACCGCCTCGAGCAGTTGAGTGCAACCGACGATGGGATCACGGCATGTGCCGCGGACATCGGCGATGACTCGTCGGGCGAGGCGATCGCCGCCGCAGTGTCCGGGCCCGTCCGGATGGTGGTCCAGTCAGCAGCCGTTCCGCCGGCCGGACCGCTGGCCACGATCGCCCCAGACGCCCTTGGCCGGTCGGTGTCGTTGAAGCTCGGGGGGCTGCTGCGTCTCATCCGCGCTGTGGAGGACCGGTTTGTCCAGGGGTCCCGGATCGTCGCCATCGGCGTCAAACCTGCGGGGCCGGTGTCACCAACGCTGCCCTTGCCAACCTCATTCGCCAGCTCGCCGACGCCTACGGGCCACGGGGGGTGACTGTGCACATGATCGCTCCGGGTGCCTTGGACACCCATCGGCTCCGTCGGTTCGCCGCCGCCCACGCCGAGGCGCGCGGCGTCAGCGTCGAGACCGTCCTCGATGAGTACCGATCCCTCTCACCGCTGGGTCGGATGACCACGGTCGACCAGGTCAGCTGGGCGGTAACTCAACTGCTGGCGCCCGAGGCCGACGCGCTGCACGGCGCAACACTCGCCTTGGACGGCGGCGCCCGCCGAGGGCTCTTCTAACCCGTTCCAACAGGGCCGGTCGGCCGTCGGGCTGTCCGAGGCCCTACGGCAGCGCCCGGAAACAGCCTTGGAAATGACCGTTCTCGATCCCGACGCTCTGCATGAAGGAGTGGGCGACGACCGGGCCGACCAGTCGAAACCCCGCTTCCCGCAACGCTTTGGCTAGCTGGCGCGACTCCGGGCTTTCCATCCGGCCGTCGGCCCAGCTCCGTAGTCGATGGTGCTTAGCCGGTTGATGTTGCCAAGCCAGTTGCGACAACGGGTGTTTCGACAGGAGGCGTGCGTTGTGCAGCGTCGCTTCGATCTTTCGTCGATTGCGAATGATGGTGGTATCGGCCATCAATCGTTCGACGTCGTCGGGCGTCATCACGGCCACCGCCGCCGGGTTGAATCCGTGAAATGCGGCGCGCAGATTGTCTCGCTTGTCGAACACAGCCGCCCACGACAGGCCATTCTCGAAATACGTCAGCACAAGCGCTTCGAACAGCATGGCTTCGTCGTGTGTCGGCTTTCCCCATTCGTGATCGTGATAGGCGGTCAAATCGCGGCCCGTCTTGGTAGCCCAGCGGCAGCGGGTGACGCCGTCGGCGCCGGATACGACGGTGGCCAGCTGTGGCGGCATATCGACGCCGGCCATCGCTTTCACGCGTCGGTCCTATCGTCGCCGACCTGGCGGCATCGAATCATGCGAACGCCGAGTCCGGGCTGCCTGGCTCGTTGGCCGGTGATGTTCATGGACCTGCCAGCACAGATCAGCGGAGAAGTGCGGGGACGGTGAGCGCTTCGAAGCGGTCATATGGAATACGGCTGCGGGTTACTTTTCCGCGAAGGGCCGCGCCCTCCCACGCCTCGATAAGCCGGGAGGCGAGTTCCGCCGCGTCGAGGTCTCCTGGGATGTCACCGGAGCCAACCTGGCCGGAACGCACACACTCGGTGAGAGCCTCGTCCCAGCGTTCGAGAATTCGGACCAGTTCGGTGCGTACCGGTTCACTCGAACCCCCAAGCTCTAGCGACAGATTGCCGACCAAGCAGCCGAGCAGGAAATCACCGGCCTCGTGTTCGTCAGCGAGCGCATGGAAGAAGCGGGTGATTCGCTCCTGCGCCAGCCCGTCGGCGTCAAGGATCGGTAGAAGGCGCGTCTCGATATCGGTCCAATAGTGTTCGAGGATCGCCGCGGCGAACCCCTCTTTGCTGGGGAAATACGCGTAGAACGACCCTTTCGGCACGCGAGCTGCATCGGTGATGTCCTTGACGCCGCTGGTGGCGAATCCACGCGCGTGCACGAGGTCCAGCCCCGCGGCAAGGAGGCGGCGACGTACGTCTGGGTTCGATGGGCGTGGCATAGAATCAATATAGCCGACCGGTCGCTTATATCGACCTACCGGAGGGCCTTTCCGCTGCCGTCCCGCAAGTGTCCGAATCTGTGGCTCACGTGTCGCTTTGGACGCTGTAGTGCGCACCCCTCCTCTCGCCAAACTGGGATCAGTCCAATTAGAGCCAGCCACTAGGCATCAGCGCCCTTGCACGCACATCCCAAACCGCGCACCACCAAGGAGAAGAAATGGCATTCGAAGAAAACACCAAGCCACTGACTACCGCGGCGGGAGCGCCCGTCACGGATAATCAGAACAGCATGAGCGCCGGTCCGCGCGGCCCGTTGCTCTTGCAGGATCTGTGGCTCATCGAGAAACTCGCTCACTTCGCCCGCGAGGTCATCCCCGAGCGGCGCATGCACGCCAAGGGTTCGGGTGCGTTCGGCACACTCCGCGTGACGCACGACATCAGCCGGTACACGAAGGCCGAAATCTTCAGTCGTGTCGGCAACACCTGCGAGATGTTCGCCCGGTTCTCTACCGTCGCCGGCGAGCGTGGCGGGGCTGACGCCGAGCGCGACATCCGCGGGTTCGCACTGCGCTTCTACACCACTGAAGGCAACTGGGACGTGGTGGGCAACAACACGCCGGTGTTCTTCCACCGCGACCCGCTGAAGTTCCCCGACCTCAACCGCGCGGTCAAGCGCGACCCGCGCACGAATCTCCGTAACCCGGAGAACAACTGGGGCTTTTGGACCAACCTGCCCGAATCGCTGCACCAGGTCACCATCACCATGAGCGACCGCGGCATCCCCAAGTCCTTCCGGCACATGCACGGCTACGGTTCACACGCCTACAGCATGATCAACGCCGCAGGCCAGCGGCACTGGGTCAAATTCCATTTCCGCACCCAGCAGGGCATCGAGAATCTGACCGACCAGGAAGCGACCGAGCTGATCGGCCACGACCGAGAGTCCCACGGCCGCGACCTGTTCGAGGCCATCGAACGCGGCGACTACCCGAAATGGACCGTATACATCCAGCTGATGCCCGAAGCAGACGCCGCCACCTACCGCTTCCACCCGTTCGACCTGACCAAAGTGTGGAGCCAGAAGGACTACCCGCTGATCGAGGTCGGCGAATACGAGCTCAACCGCAACCCGGACAACTACTTCGCCGACGTCGAGCAGGCCGCGTTCACTCCGGCCAACCTCATCCCGGGAATCTCGTTCAGCCCGGACAAGATGCTGCAGGGCCGGCTGTTCTCCTACGGCGACGCAGCCCGGTACCGGGTGGGTGTCAACCACCACCAGATCCCGGTCAACTACCCACGTGCCGCCAAGCTGGTCAACACCTACCACCGCGACGGGGCCATGCGCGTCGACGGCAACCAGGGTGGCGTCGCAGGGATCGAGCCGAACAACTTCGGCCGGTGGGCCGAGCAGCCCGGCTACGCCGATCCCGCCCGGTCGATCGGGGCCACCGCGGATCACTTCGACTTCCGCGAAGACGACGACAACTACTTCGAACAGCCCGGTGACCTGTTCCGGCTCATGACCGGCGATGAGCAGCAGCGGCTCTTCGACAACACCGCACGCGCCATCAAGGGCGCCCGGCCCGAAACCGTCGAGACGCACATCGCGAACTGCACCCAGGCCGACCCCGCCTATGGCGAAGGCGTGCGCAAGGCGTGCGAGGCCCTCGGCGCGCTGTCACGGACAACCGACACCACCGGCATGGAGTTCCAGTGACAGACAACATCGTTGAGGCGCGCAGATACGAGCCCGAAGTCCTGGACCTTGCGTCGCGATTATTCGATATGGCTCGCGACGGGGACGCCGCAACCTTGGCTGCGTACCTCGACGCGGGCGTACCGGTGAACCTCACCAACACCAACGGGGACACCCTCGTGATGTTGGCGGCCTACTACGGACATGAGGGGGCGGTCGTCGCGCTGATCGAGCGTGGCGCCGACGTCGATCGGCACAACAATCGTGGGCAGACTCCGTTGGCGGGCGCCGTCTTCAAGAACGAGACGACGATCGTGGAACTGCTGCTGCGAGCGGGTGCCGATCCGCTCGCTGGATCGCCGTCGGCACTGGAGACTTCACGATTCTTCGGAAAAGCCCAAATCGCGCGGCAACTGGAACGACACATCGAGCGTCGGCGTCCGGCTAAACATGCCGACGCCAGTCGAACGCTGTGACCGGCGGTGAGTCCGCCGGGCGCAGCCCGTACTAGTGGCGGGTGTTACGAACGCGGCGGGTCCGCCGGCGAGGATTGTTTTCGACTCGGCGTTGGGGACCGCGTGATCCATCAAGCGCTTGGATGATGTGTGTGGGGAAAGCGTGCATGCGTCCACGATCGCGGACTGCTGTTGAAGTTCTGTTGAAACGCTGTGACCCTACTGCGGACCGGCGGGTTGAACGGCGGGGCTTTCGGCTTGGCTGACCATGTTGTCGAGGAAGGCGGCCGAAATCGGGCTCCACGACTGGTGCCACCGACCGCAGCAGAGGTCATCGCGCAGCTCGGCCAGCAGTGACACCACCCGCGACCCGCCGTCCAGCAGGTAGCGGCCCATGCCGTGCGCTGCGCACTGCGCGGCGATGCCCGCCAGTGTCTCCTTGGCTTCGTCGGTTCGGCCTGCCGCACTCAGACACTCGACGAGCAGTCGGTTGGCCTGCAGCAGCGCCCGCGGCCGGCCCTGATGTTCCAGCCGCTGCACCCAGGCCTGGGCGCGTTCGCATGCCGCGCCGGCGTCATCGGCGACGAGCGCGCGAATTTCGGTCTCGTCACGGAGCTGGGCCGTGATCTCACCGAGCCCGCCGTCTGGGAGAGCGTGGTCGCGGGATCCCCATGGCGAAATCGGCAGCCCCAGTCGCGTCCGCTCGTTGTCCACGTGGGCGCGTAGCCGGGGAAGGCCGCGGGCGACGGCGACGTCCGCGCCGTCGTTGAGGAGACCAGCCGAGGCAATGCGATCGCCACGCAACGCCTGGATGCGCGCACCGATGACGTAGCGGGCGATCATGTTGTCCACCACGCCTCCCTCCGTTCCCAACTGATAGTTCTCGCCGAGCAGCCGCTCCGCCTCGTCCATCTCGCCCCGCTCGTACAGCAGCTCTCCAAGGAGGGCGTAGGCAAGCCGCGCGGCATGTGAAGCGGTGGCTTCGGACTGTTCCGCCTCCTGCAGCGCCTTCCGGAAACAGCGTTCTGCGGCAGCGACTTCAAGCTCTTCGTTTGCGGCCATGCCGGCGAGGCAATAGCGATAGATCAGGGTGAATGGACCGTTGGCGCGTCGATGGTAGGGATCCGCCCAGTCCTGCCACCGGTGTGCAGCGTCGAAATCAAACCGGTACAGCTCCAGGAACGAGGCGACAAGTGCGGCCGATGCGACCACATCGGCGGCCAATGTCTCCGGCCTCGAAAGGCATTCGGAAATCAGCTCGTCGACGCGCTCGGTGTGGTCGGCGCCGCACGCCATGACCGCGCGGATGACGTCCGCCTCCACCCGCATGTCGTGAACTTCGGGCGCGGAGAGCGCGTGCTTTTCGGCGGCGGATTCGAATGCATCCAGCGCGGCGAACGCGGCTGCCGGGCGCTGCAGCAGCATGCTCGCCCATGCGGCCATGAGCTGCAACCGGGGACTGCGGGCGGCGACGTCTGATGGCAGCTTGGAAACCAGTGCCAGCAACGTCGACGTCTTGCCGCGCTGGGTCAGATCGATGCCGTGCAGTTCCATCAGCTCGACCGCTCGCTCGTCTTCGCCTGCCGCGATCGCGTGGTCGACGGCCTCCCGCATCAGGTCGTGCGCGGCGAACCACCGAGAGGCGGTCGCGTGCAACCGCACGATGCGTTCCGGTTGGTCTCGCTCGAGCCGCCGCAACAGGAACTCGGCGAAAAGGTGGTGGTAGCAGAACCATTCACGTTCGTCATCGAGTCGACGCAGAAAGAGGTCGTGGCTCTCCGCCTGCTCCAGCAGCGCCTGCCCGTGACCGACGTCAGCCAACGCGGACGCAAGATCACCGCTGACCCGCTCGGTGATGGACGTCGCCATCAGAAAATCCAGCATCTCCGGTTCGAGCGAATCAAGGACGTTTTCGGCCAGATACTCGTCGATTGCGTGATGGCGCCCCGACATTCGATCGATCATGCCTGCGGGGTCAACGCAGTCACGCAGGGACAGCGATGCGAGCTGCAGTGCCGCGACCCAGCCGTCGGTGGTCTGCTCGAGGTGGGCCACATCCCTGTCGTCCAGTGCCAGCCCGCCCACGTCCAACAGAAATGAGCGTGATTCGGGCAGGTCGAAACGCAAAGCAGCGCCGTCGATTTCGATCAATTCGTCCAGAACGCGCATCCGGCTCATCGGTAGTCCGGCGCGCGTCCGACTGGTTACCACAACCTGGAGGAGGTGACCGCCGCGGTCGAGCAGGTACGTCAGCGCCTCGATCGTCGCGGCACCGGTAACCCGGTGCCAGTCGTCGATGATGATGGCGATCCGGTCGCCGTTTTCGTGGATATCGTTGATGAGCGACGCCAGCACGTAGCGCCCGGCCTCGTTGCCGCGCGCTTCCAGCGCCCGCTGCAGGCCTTCGGCCAAGGTAGGTCGCACCTTGCGAACGGCTTCGACGAGGTGTGCAAGGAACCAGACCACGTTGTTGTCGTCGCTGTCGATCGTCAGCCACGCGACCGTGACGCCCTCGTCGGCAAGGACTTCGCGCCACTGCGCGGCGAGCGTGGTCTTCCCGAACCCCGCAGGTCCGTGGATCACGATCAGCCGCCGGTGACCACCGGCGCGCAACCGGTCGGTGAGGCGATCGCGTGTGACCAGCGAGCGCGTCGGGGTTGGCGGGTGGTACTTGGTCAACGCACCGGGCGGCACGCCGAGCAGTGCCGGCTCGCCGCGTTCCTGTTCGGCGGGCAGCAGCGCCGGGTCGTGCCGAAGGATCGCGGTCTCCAGATCTCGAAGTGCCGGACCGGGGTCGACGCCGAGTTCCTCGGCGAGTCGTTGGCGCACAGACGAGGCGACCGCGAGCGCTTCAGCCTGCCGCCCCGACCGGTACAGCGCCAGCATCAACTGGCAATGCAGCCGTTCGTTGAACGGATGGGCGAGAACCAATCGCTCGAGTTCGGCAATCACGGCATGCTGCTTGCCCAAGGCGAGATCGGCGTCAATCCGGTGGTCCAGCGCAACCATACGGAGTTCTTCCAGCCGCGCTGCCTCGGTACTCGCAAACTCGGGCGGGCCCAGGTCGTCGAGCACCGATCCCCGCCACAGGCTGAGCGCCTCACTGAGCACTCGGGCCGCGTGCTCAGCGTCACCGAGCCCCAACGCCTCTTGGCCACGTTCCAGCAGACGCTCGAACTGGGCGGCGTCGACCTGGTCGGGCTCGACGAACAGCCCGTAGCCGGCCTGCCGGGTAACCAGCGCATCCCGCGCCCCCATGCGGGCCAACCAGCGCCGGAGATGAGACACATGGGTGCGCAACGTGACATCCGCGCCTGCGGGTGGCGCACCGCACCACAGTGCATCCGCGATCCGAGTCGCTGTAACGCACCGATTGAGGTTGATCAGCAAGAAGGCAAGCAGCTCGCGCTGCTTGTGCCCGCCAAGCTCTAGCCCCTGCCCCCCGTCGGCAGCGGCGCTAAGCGGACCGAGTATGCCAAACCACGGTTTCCCAGTCGGCGGCACACCGCCGAGTTCCACCAGGTCAGCGTATCCGCGCCGCGATCACGACGGCGGGTAAGCGCCCAAAGGTTTGACGTCGCTCTTCGATTCCTGTCCCAGTTACTGGAGCGAAACCGCTACTTGCTCGAGGACACGCCCGACAAGTTGAGCACGAGCGACGCCGCGGTCGCGATGAAAGCCGACGGAGATTTCTGCGGGGCCGTTTTCTGTCAGCTGCTTCTCCGACGCCAGCAGCTACATCACCGGCACCGAGCTCGTCGTCGACGGAGGACTGCTGCTCACCTGAGTGACGTGGGACGATGTCGCCGTCAGTCTTCATCTCCGTCGACGGAGGAAGGCCACATGGGACTCACACCCGCAGAGCTAGATGAGCGGATGTTGCACCGCCGGGCGATCGAGGCCGTCATCTGGGGAATGCCGGCAGTCAATTACGACCTCATGTACCAGGCGGCGGTCCGTGTGGCCAAGGGCGACTTCAACCAGGTCATCTACTGGTCGCGCCTTCCGGACTGGAAGATCCAGACTCTGACTCCAAACCCCGATTCGATCTACCTCATGCCCTTCATCAACACGAAGGTCGTGGGGCCGATGGTTCTTGAGATTCCGCCCGCCGAGGAGGGGTCGATCACCGGCACCGTCATGGATGTCTGGCAGTGCGCCCTGGAGGACGTCGGGCCGGCCGGCGTGGACAAGGGCCAGGGCGGCAAGTACCTCATCTTGCCGCCGGGTTACAAGGACAAGGAGCCCGACGGCTACATCGCTTTGCCGTCGGACACGTACGAGGGTTATGCGCTGCTGCGCTCCATTCCGAGGAGTGGCAGCGAGCCCGACGTGGCCAAGGCGGTCTCCTACGGCAAACGGATCAAGCTCTATCCCCTCTCAGATGCGGCCACACCGCCGGCGACGACCTTCGTCGACGTGGTCGACGTCGTGTACGACAGCACCATCGCCTACGACCTGCGGTTCTTCGAGTCGCTTCACCGCATCGTGCAGGCGGAACCGTGGCTGGAGCGGGACAAGGCGATGATCGATCGGCTCACGTCGATCGGCATTGAGAAGGGCAAACCCTTCAGTCCCGATCCAAGGACGCGAGACGTACTGAACGACGCGGCCGGTGAAGCGCACGCCTGGCTCGTCGCTCGATACGAGGCGTCCTTTTCGTCGCCCTATTACGAAGGTGGCCGCTGGGCGCTGCCGGGATCGCGCGAACTGCTCGACGGGCAGGCGACGTTTTTCGCCAAGCCCGATGTCTACCCGGTCGACGCACGCGGCGTCACATTTTCTTACGCCTATTTCACCCCTAAGCATCTGGGCGCCGGTTCGTCGTATCTGCTGACCATCGCCGACAAGGATGGCCAGCTCCTCGACGGTGGCGCGACCTATCGCCTCGTAGTGCCGGCGAACGCACCGGTCAGGCAATACTGGTCAGCGACCGTCTATGACCGCGCCACCCATGCGCCTATCCGGAATGCCCGATGGCCGAGCCGCTCGTCTCAGACGCCGGGACTGCACGAGAACCCTGAAGGGTCAGTGGATATCTACTTCGGGCCAGAAGCACCAGACGGCAAGGAATCGAACTGGGTTCCCACGAGCACCGACGGGGGGTTCGAGGTTCTCTTCCGCTTCTACGGCCCCGAGAAACCGCTGTTCGATAAGACATGGCGGTTGCCGGACATCGAGGTGATGACATGAGCGCAACCGTGTTCGGCGGGACGTCTGCGCAGGCGCTTGACGAGGAGACGATCACCGAGGCCTACGTCTATCTGCTCGGCCGCGCCCTCGTCATCCGTCAGGAGCACATCGATCTCGAGGAGACCGGAGCCGCCTACAACACGATCAAGTACAACCCACTCGGCTCCGCCGATTTCGTCAACCCGAATTTCGACGTCGCCTACCTCGAGGCGTGGTTCGCGGTGGACGACAAAACGCCGGTGGTGCTTGAGGTGCCGGAAATCGGCGGCCGCTACTACACCGCGCAGATCATCGATGAGTGGGGCGAGGTCATCGCGAACATCAACGAGCGATCCTTCCGGTCGAAGCCCTTCGGCAAGTTCTTTCTGGTCAAGCCGGGATCCAAGGTCGTCCCGCCCGCCGACGCGGGCCGCATCGAGCTGCACTCGAGCAAGGCCAAGATGCTGGCGCGGGTGGAACTGAAGGGCGATCCCGAGGGCGCGGTGCGCCTGCAGAAGGCATTCCAGGTCAGCGTGACCGGGACACCCGAGATCGAGTCGGCGGTCGCGCTGTCCATGTTCGACAACAACGGTCTCATCGGGGTGGAGATCTTCGAGCGGGCCGAAGCCATTCTCGCCAGTGCGCTCGACGTCGCCCCCAACGCCGCAAGGATGCAGCAGCAGGTCCGCGCGGTCGTGGCGCACGTTGCGTCCGGGAAGGATGGGCGCGCAGCAGTGGACAGTCTCCTGCGCGACAAAGTCATTCCGGAATTCAAAGTGTTCGCCACGACGAAGGCTGCGGATTATCGCAATCACTGGCTGGGCGGGGGGTCTTCCGGCAATTACGGCGCCAACTACCGGCTGCGGACAATGGTGAGTTTGATGGGCATCTGGGCAAACACCGGCGAGGAAGCTGTATATTTCGGCGCCTTCCGCGATGCGAACGAGCGGCCTCTGGACGGCAGCAAAAGCTACGTCATCCACTTTCCCGCCGACGGCCTGCCCGATTCGGTCGTCAATGCCTATTGGTCGATCATCCTCGTCAGTGTTCCCGACTACCGGGTCGTGCCGAACGCGCTCAAGCGCTACAACTTCAACAATCAGTCCGCTCTGCAAAACGAATCCGACGGCTCCCTGAAAATCGCCATCGGGCCGAGGCCCGTCCTGGGCGTCCCGGAATCGAACTGGCTGCCCTCCGCCGAGGGAAAGCCGTTCTCGCTGACGTTCCGTACCTACGTGCCAAAAGAAGTGGTGCAGAGGGAATGGGCGCCGCCGCCCGTCCGGGGCGCCGACGA
>Ga0070659_100002804_pt1 | contig 12414 bp, 9 predicted proteins | sample KBSC23metaG_FD_64666 | JGI IMG/M metagenome (GOLD analysis project Ga0070659, IMG submission 64666) | Corn rhizosphere microbial communities from Kellogg Biological Station, Michigan, USA - KBS C2-3 metaG | ecosystem: Host-associated > Plants > Roots > Rhizosphere > Soil ...
GCGCCAGGCTTTTTTTAGCAGACAGTAACAGAAAAAATTTTCCTTGTATCGTTGTTTTTCCTCAATGCCCTATTGATAGTTCCTGGGGCTCAGTAAAAGTTGATCGCAGTAAAACCCCCCATGAATTTTCTTTTGATTATACAGCGCCTGAAACACAGTCCATGTCTGAAGTAATACAATTAATAAAGAAAATCATTAACGAAGAAAGTATTGACAAATCACGGATATACGTTACCGGTCTATCAATGGGAGGCATCGGCACTTTTGAAATTGTTTATCGTCATCCCAACATTTTCGCAACAGCGATGCCTATATGTGGCGGCGGCGATTCGATTCGTTATGATAAACGTGTAAATCAAACTTCATTCTGGATATTTCATGGAAATGCAGATTCGATTGTGGATGTAAATAATTCCAGGGGAATGGTTTCAAAATTAAAAGCACTGAATGTTGATGTTAAGTACTCGGAGTATCCGGGAGTAAATCACAATAGCTGGAACAATGCTTTTGAAGAACCAACATTTTTGAGTTGGATGTTTTCACATAAAAGAGATAAAGTAAAACTCTGATTAAAAACAATTCTTTTCATTGATTTAAATTTTATACTATGACAAACAGAAGAAAATTTTTACAACAATCCGGCTCATTTGCATTAGCAAGTTTGCTATTACCGCATTTAGGCCGGGCAAATTATTTTTTTGGAGAGAACGCAACAAAACCAATCGGTCTTCAATTATACACTCTCGGAAATTTAATGACAACCGATACAAAAGGTACTTTACAAAAGTTAGCAGCCATTGGTTATAAAGAATTAGAAAGTGCAGGATCACAAAAAGGAAATTATTATGGATTCACACCAAAAGAATTTGCCGCGATGGTAAAAGATATGGGTATGACGTGGCGTTCGGCGCATGTAGGAGGTGCTCCTTTTTCGCCCGAGCAAATCATGAGAATGGCAAAGACAGCGGAAGATTCTGCGAGGATACAAAAGATGATGGAGAGTTTTAAAAACAGACCGAAAACCGCGAACTTAAAAGAGAATTATCAACAACTGGCAGATGAAGCTGCTGAAGGAGGATTAAGTTATCTGGTATGTTCCAGTATTCCTGTGCATACTTTGGATGAAATAAAAACTGCTGTGGATGTTTTTAGCAAAGCAGGTGAAGCTTGTAAAAAGAATGGAGTTCAATTCGCTTATCATAATCACACAACAGAGTTTGATGAAGTAGAAGGAACCCGTCCTTTTGATTATATTCTTAATAACACCGACAAAGATTTGGTGAAGATGGAACTCGATCTTGCATGGGCAACCAAAGCAAAACAAGATCCTGTCGAATTATTTAAACTTCATCCCGGTCGTTATCCTTTATGGCATGTAAAAGACCTTGACAAAAGCACGATGATGCCTGCAGAAGTTGGAACCGGTGTCGTTGACTTTAAACACATTTTTGATAATGCACAGGAATCAGGGATGAAATATTTTTTTGTTGAACAAGACCAGGCACCCGATCCTCTGCAAAACGTTACACACAGCTACAATTATCTCAACAAGATGTTGAACAACGCATAAAATAATTTTTCAAAAAATAATCTACATGTACAACAGGAGAAGATTTTTAAAAAATTCAAGTGCCGCTGCATTAGCAGCGATGATATTATCTGATAAAGCAACTGCATCTTTTTTCGACAATAAAGCTATGCGACCGGTGGGCTTGCAGCTCTTCACTTTTTTTAATGAGATAGATAATGATGTAGAAGGAACATTGAAAAAGATTGCTGCGATTGGATATAAAGAAATTGAATCTGCTTTCAGCAAGAAAGGTGGTTTTTACGGAATGAAGCCGAAAGAATTTGCAAAGTTGGTGAGTGATGTTGGCATGTCGTGGAAATCACATCATGTGTTAGGTGCACCTTTCAAGATGCCGGCAAACGCAAAACCTATAACTGATGCAAACGGTAATCCTATTGAGTTTCCGCCGATGCGAAACCTGAAAGAAAATATGCAGGAGTTGGTTGATGAAGTTGCAGAAGCAGGAATACCTTATCTGGTTTGTGCAAACATTCCAACAAAAACTTCTGACGATGTAAAAAGTTCTATCGAGATTTTAAATAAAACAGGTGAGGCTTGCAAAAAAGCAAACATGACGCTTGCATATCACAATCACACCGAAGAATTTGAAAAACCGGAAGGCGCAACAGAAACAGCTTACGATTCTTTCTTGTCACAATTATCACCTGACATTAAAATGGAACTTGATCTTTGCTGGGCAACAAAAGCGGGTGTTGATCCTGTTGAATTATTTAAAAAACATCCCGGTCGTTTTGAGTTGTGGCATGTGAAAGATCTTGATAAAGACAAAAATGGTCCTGCACCTGTCGGCGAAGGCATTATTGATTTTAAAAGAATTTTTGTAAACGCTGATGTTGCAGGTATGAAACATTTTTTTGTAGAACATGATATGCCGAAAGATGCTTATGCGAGCATTACAACGAGCTACAACAATTTGAAAAAGATAATGAGCTGAGTAAATAAGATTTTTGTTTTTATGAGCCCGGCAGCAGTAATGCTGTCGGGCTTTTTGTTGCGTCGCACACTTATACTTTTAATATAAATTGAGCATTCAACACTTAAGAATGCAAAAGAGCAAAAAGTGTGAGAAAAGATTCTTTAAACTTTGCGCCTTATTAACTTGGCGAATCTCGTAAAAATTGTTCAATAAAGTTCTGAATGCCGAAGTGTGCGACGCAACAGCCGCCTCATTCTTATTCTCTGTTTGGCTAATAAAAAATTTCAAATAAAAAACCCCCGAAGTTTTCGGGGGCAATATTTCGAAAATAATTTTTTAAGTAAACACTTCTTTCACTCTGTCAAAAAAACTTTTTTCACTCTTGCCTGGCTGCGGTGTAAAGTTTGGGCTCTTGCCTAAACGTTCAAGCATTTCTTTCTCTTCTGTAGTTACATTTTGCGGCGTCCACACATTTACATGAATTAACTGATCGCCTTTTGAATAACCGTTTACATCAGGAAATCCTTTGCCCTTCAAGCGAAATATTTTACCACTCTGCGTACCTGCAGGAATTTTAATTTTTGCACGACCATCAATTGTTGGCACTTCTACCTGCGTTCCAAAAACTGCATCAATAAAGGAAATGTGCAAATCGAAAGCAACATTTAATCCGTCGCGCTGTAATTCTTTGTGGGCTTCTTCTTCTATCAAAACAATTAAATCACCCGGAGCACCGCCACGTTCACCTGCATTTCCCTTGCCGCTTAAACTTAACTGCATTCCTTCCTGAACACCTGCAGGAATATCAACCGTTACCTGTTCTTCACCATAAACTCTTCCTTCACCTTTACATGTTCCGCATTTTGCAGTAATGGTAGTTCCTTCACCGTTACAAGCCGGACAAGTTGTAACTGTTTGCATTTGACCAAGAAAAGTATTGGTAACTCTTCTCACTTGTCCGCTGCCGCCGCAAGTGCTGCAAGTTTGAATACTGCTTTTATCTTTTGCTCCGCTGCCGCCACAAGTATTACAAGAAACATATTTTTTAACCTTGATGGTTTTTGTTACACCTTTAGCTGCTTCTTCAAAAGTGAGTTTAAGTTTTACACGAAGATTACTTCCTCTTATCCCTCTCGAACGCCCGCCACCGCTGCTTCTGCGACCGCCGCCACCAAAGAAACTTCCAAAAATATCATCACCGAAAATATCTCCAAACTGGCTAAAGATATCTTCCATGTTCACATTGCTGCCATGGAATCCGCCCATCCCAGGCGTGAATGCCTGGTGACCATAACGATCATATTTAGCACGTTTATCAGCATCACTTAAGACTTCATAAGCTTCCGCGGCTTCTTTAAATTTTTCTTCAGCAGTTTTGTCTCCCGGGTTACGGTCAGGGTGAAATTGCATTGCTACTTTGCGATAAGATTTTTTTATCTCATCTGCGGTAGCGCTTTTCGAAACACCTAATATTTCGTAATAATCTCTCTTCATAGTTTTAATGTGCTAATGTGCCAATATGCAAATGTGCTAATGAAATTAATTTTCACATTTCCACATTTTTACATTTCCACATTTTTCAATTTTCAAATTATAATTTATTTTCCAACAACCACTTTCGCAAAACGAATGATTTTATCATTTAAATAGTATCCTTTCTGCACCTCATCAATCACTTTACCTTTTAATGATTTACTTGGCGCAGGAATTTCTGTTATTGCTTCATGCTTTTCCGGATCAAATTCTGTGTTGATACTTTCCATTGCCTTCAAACCTTTTGATTGAAGCGTGCTGCGGAGTTTATTAAATATTAATTGCACACCTTCTTTCAATTGATCAATATCATTCGCCTGTTGCATTTGTTTTTCCGCCCGGTCGCAATCATCCAATACATCAAGCAAAGAAGCGATTATTTCTTTGCCGGCTGTTTGTCTTAATTCAATATTTTCTTTTGCCGTGCGCCTGCGATAATTATCAAACTCGGCATAAAGGCGCAAGTATTTATCTTTTTGTTCTTTTAATTCTTCCTCTAATTTTTCTACCTCAGATTCATTTTCCACCGGTTCATTCAAATGAGTTGTGCCTGCTGCATTTTCGTCAGCGTTTATCGAAAAATCCGTCGTATCAACAGTGTTTTCATGGTCTTTGTTCTGCATTGTATTATCCTCCATCGTAAAATGAAATTGATTAATAAACGATTCAAATTTTTTGCCAACGCAAAATAAATGGAAAAATTGGCAGGAGCGCACATTGTGTAAGTTTATTAAGCGCATTATAAGTTTTCATTGGCATTTAGCTTAGAGGCTTTTTTATGTACCGGGCAGTTGAAAAAACATTTAGCTGCCGTTGCGTCGCACTCTTCCTCTGAAGGTAATTCTATTGAACAGTGCGAAAAGCAGATGCCTCATTCTTTGGCATAACAAGCTTAAGTTCTTTGATGTAGCTGAAAATCTTCTCAGCTTATAGTTATTCTTCAGCTTGTCATGCTGACGAAGAAAGCATCTATCCTTCATCTGCCTGTATGTAAGATTGCTTTCATGAGCGATTGTATTGTTGAATCGGTAGTCGTCAATCGCAAGTCGCAAGTCAGTTCCTGTTACTTGCGATTTTCGGCTTACGACTTTTGTTTTATATATTCAATTTTTCATAAATCCTACCAGCTTTATAGATTTAAAGGAAATTGTTCATTATATTCGCCGCAAAAAAATTTTAAAACTAAATCTCAACGCATGGAAGTTGTAAGGAATATTGTGTGGCACAGTGCCACTATTACCAAAGCTGACCGCCACCGCATGAACGGACATAAGAGCGCTATTTTATGGTTTACCGGTTTATCTGGCGCAGGAAAATCTACTCTTGCAAATAAGGTAGAAGAAAAATTATTTGAACGTGGTATTCATACGTACGTTCTTGATGGCGATAACATTCGCCATGGCTTGAACAAAGGACTTGGTTTTTCCGCAGAAGATCGCAAAGAAAATATTCGCCGTATTGGTGAAGTGGCAAAATTGTTTGTTGATGCGGGAGCATTTGTAGGCACAGCTTTCATTTCTCCTTATCGCAGCGACCGTGACATGGTTCGTGAGTTAGTGCAATCCGGTGAGTTTATTGAAGTGTATGTATATGCTTCGCTTGAAGTGTGTGAACAACGTGATCCAAAAGGTTTATATAAAAAAGCAAGAGCAGGCGAAATAAAAAATTTTACAGGTATTGATGATCCTTATGAAGCTCCTGAAAAACCTGAGCTTGTAATTAACACAGGTGAAAATGATCTTGAAACTTGTGCCGCACAAGTAATGAAATATCTTGAAGAGAATGGCTACATTGATGAAGTTGAATAATAAATTTTAGTAAATGGTCAACTGTGAATCGTAAATAGTAATGCGATTTTCTGTTGGCTTCTTTTCAAACATAAAAACCAAATAATTTTATCATGAACCAACCACATGGCGGAGAACTTGTAAACCGCATTGCTACGGATGATCGTAGAGAGGCATTAGAAAAAAAAGCCGGAAAACTTTTTCAATTAACTATCGAAGATCGTTATGGCGCCGATGTTGAAATGATCGCAATTGGCGCATTCAGCCCTTTAACAGGTTTTATGGGAAAAGCAGATTCTGAATCTGTTATCGAAAACATGAAATTGGAGAATGGTCTTTCATGGGGCATCCCTATTTTGTTGCCTGTAAAAGATCAATACGATAATATTAAAACAGGGCAGGAGATTGCCTTGCTTGATAAAGAAGGTCGCGTGCTTGCGGTAATGACAGTTGAAGAAAAATTTGAATTGGATTTGGATAATCTCGCACAAAAATGTTTTAAAACAACTGAAGATAAACATCCTGGTGTACAGGCAATAAAGAGAGGCGGAAATAAGTATATTGCCGGTCCTCTTGAAATGGTGAACCGTCCCTTGCGTCATGAAGAAATTGATGCAAAATATTTTCTCGATCCTTCTGAAACACGTGCAGAATTTGCAAAACGCGGATGGAAAACAATCGTTGCCTTTCAAACACGCAACCCGATACACCGTGCACATGAATACTTAATTAAATGCGCTCAGGAAATTGTTGATGGTGCTTTGATCCATCCAATCGTTGGTGAAACAAAGAGCGATGATATTCCAGCACCGGTTCGCATGCGTTGCTATGAAGCTTTGATCAGTAATTATTTTAATCCTGATCATACATTTCTTAGTGTGATGCCAACAGCAATGCGTTATGCTGGTCCGCGTGAAGCGATCAACCACACACTTATCCGTAAGAATTATGGTTGCACACACATGATTGTTGGTCGTGATCATGCAGGTGTTGGTGGATATTACGGAACTTACGAAGCACAGCAGTTGATGAGTGAAGTTGGTCCGAAAATGGGCATGCAGATATTGAAATTTGAAAACACATTCTGGTGTGTAAATACAGATAGTATGGCGAGCAGCAAAACTGCGCCAAAAGATCCTGAAGTAGTTTCATTAAGTGGTACAAAAGTGCGTGAGATGTTGCGTGCAGGAATAAGACCACCGAAAGAATTTTCCCGTCCGCTTGTTGCAGACATTTTAATTGAATGGGCGACTGCAAAAGCAAAAGAGGAACAAGCTACAGCTTAAATTTTACAGAATTAATAATCATATGAATGCAGGTTTTATGACCTGCATTTTTGTTTTATTGAAAGAGTAAATAAGTTGTATGTGAAAAAATTTTGCTGAAGAAAAAACAAAATGTACAAGAGTGCGACGCAAGAAAAGTTTTATAGTTGTAATATAGCTTGGTACAAAATAATTTAACCAATAATCTACAATGTGTACGTTACAAATATCCTACATGCCAAACGGATATGTTTCAGGCATTTCATTACTGTGAGGATGAATATGCAATGGATGGAGTGCTGTTGTTTCGTCTAAAAAAATGAAGGCATCATAACGTTGAGGCAACAATGATGGCACATAATTTCCGTATCGTTCGCGCTGCGGATGGTACACAACACCGATTGCACGATGGCCAATGTGATGAGAAAAAATTTCATCTGGAAGATCATTCGTGAACAACAATTTATTTTCGTTTGATGCATTATGCAATAAATATTCCCAACTATTTTCTCTTCCGTTTGGTACTTCCATCACTTGCATAGGTGCACCCCAACTTGTTCCTGCAATTACACTTCCGCGATAAGAACCAAACCCGACTAAAGCAACATCGTTACCATATTTTTTTCGCGCTAACTCGCCGATATTGTACATGCCTTCATCAGCCATGTCGGTTGCACTTGCATCGCCAATGTGTGTGTTGTGTGCCCAAATAATAGCCTTTGAATTTGGTCCGTGAAATTCAAGCAAACGTTCCAGTGTTTCCATCATGTGCGTGTCTCTCACATTCCATGATTCTCCATCACCGCGCACCATTGCACGATAATATTTTTCAGCATTCACAGCAATCAATGCATTTTGCTCAGTACTGAAAACATTTTCTTTTCCCGAATCGTATATAGGAATTTTTCGTTGAATTTCTTTCAGCAAATCAACAACTTCATCTTCGCATATTTCAGGAACAAGACGTGTTGCAAGCGCATAAGAATGTTCATCTTCTTTATAAGGTTCGAAACATGTGAAAGCTGTTTGCGCTTTTTCATATGCAGTTTTATCGACCTTCGAAAGATAATCCATGATCGCGTATAAAGATTCCCAAAGACTGTAAACATCAAGACCAAAAAATCCAACTTTATTTTGAGGATACGATTGATTGTGTTTTTTCAACCACTCTGCTAACGCAACAATTTCCCAGTTTGCCCACATCCACGTTGGCCAGCGATTGAATTGCTTTAGCACATCAAAAGCATTTTCACTTTCTTTACGAAGTGATTTGATATAAAGATTCAATTGGTAGCAATCAGGCCAATCACCTTCGACCGCCATGAAATTGAAATTTTTTTTCTCAATCAATTTTCTGCTGATGTAACTGCGCCAGGTATAATATTCGTGTGTGCCGTGGGAAGCTTCGCCAAGCATAACAATATTTGCATCACCGAGTTTTTCAATTAAAAGATCAAGATCACTTTTATCATGAAGTAGAATAGATTTTTCACGGAGTATTTTAATTGCGTGTTCAGTATCAAAACCCGCTTTTGTAAAAGGCAACCTCATACAATTACTTTTTCTTATTGCCACAAAAACTACGCTAAAAATTGTTATACATATTATGATCAATAGAGAAGTGCCACACGATAGAAGTTAATCAGCAGCCTGATTATTAAATTTAAAAGCAACATAATACATTTAAAAAAGATTAAAGCTCATATGAATGATCATATAATTTGCACAATTAATGTATTTTGGCTTCTAAATCCGATATACTTTGAGTGGTTATAATAAATTTATCATCCTGCTTTTTTTATTTGTACTGCCTTTTATAAGTAACGCTGCAGATTCTGTAACAGTTGCGAAGAAGGGAATACTCGACCTTAGAAGCCGTGACCTTTCATCTCATACGTTTGCTTTGCACGGCGAGTGGGCTTTTTACTGGGAACATTTACTTACACCTGATTCAGTAATTGCAACCGAACATTCATTTGTTCAATTTCCCATGTTATGGAATAAGACTTTACTGAATGGGAAGGCACTTCCGGCAAAGGGATATGCCACTTATGCATTAACGATTTTACTTCCTCAAAACAGAGAACAACTTGCTTTAAAACTTCCCGATGTTTACACCTCTTATAAATTATTCATTAACGGAAAGGTGTTTGCACAAAATGGTGAGCCCGGCACTTCAGCAGAAACAACAACATCTTACTGGGAAAATAATGCATTTCAACTACCAGATAATTGCGATACGCTAAAACTCATTTTACAAGTTGCCAACTTCGTACATTCAAAAGGCGGACCTTACAAAGAAATTTATATCGGCGATAAGAATGAGATTTTATTCAAACAAGAAGAAACACTTGCATCAGATTTTTTACTTACAGGTTGTTTATTTGTGGGCGGGCTATTCTTTTTTGGCCTGTACCTTTTCGGACAGCATGATAAAGCGCTGCTCTTTTTTTCTCTTTTTTGCATGACGTACAGTTATCGAATAGTCGGTGCTGCTCCGTACTCACTTCATACTGTACTTCCCCTTATTCCGTGGAATATTACCGTGCATGCAGAGTACTTGTCACTCTATCTGTCAGTTGTATTATTTGCTCTGTATATACGCTATTTATATCCTAATGATGTGCACAAAAAAGTGATACTTGTGATGAATGGCATCTGCATTTTTTTTATTGCATCAACCATTCTTTTACCCGCTTATATATTTACCGGTCTTATTAACTATTTTCTGGTGCTTGCATTCTTATATATAGGATATTGCCTGTACATTTATTTTAAAGCAGCAAAGAACAAACGAACAGGTTCAATATATTCGCTGGTAAGTACAGCGGTGATTATGGCGGTGTTTGTGGTTATCAATCTTCACTATTTTGGAATAATCGGGTCATTAAATGTCTATGTTTTTTCAGGTTATTTATTATTCTTTTTTCTACAATCGCTTATTCTTTCATTCAGGTTTGCGCATACATTGAAACAAGCCAAATTGCAGGCAGAGCAAGGGTTTAACGCAAAGTCTCAATTTTTATCTACTATGTCTCATGAAATAAGAACTCCATTAAACTCTGTAATTGGTATGGCTTATTTGCTTCTAAGAAACAATCCTCGCAAAGATCAAAAGGAAGAATTGGAAGCAATGCTTTTTTCTGCAAATAATTTATTAATGATAGTAAATGATATTCTTGATTTTAATAAAATAGAAGCAGGTAAAATAAATTTTGAGAACATTGAAACAGATCTTAATTCAATTACAAAAAATGTTATCGGCGGATTTAAAAACATAGCCGACGAAAAAGGAATTGAATTGAACTTACAAGTTGATGAAAAATTCAATACTCCGCTGCTAACTGATCCTACAAGACTAAGCCAGGTGTTAACAAATCTTGTGCATAATGCCGTTAAGTTTACCAATAAAGGTTCTGTTATTTTAAAAATTGAAGTAATTGAAAGGGGAGAGGATAATATCATTCTTACAATAAGTGTAAAAGATACGGGTATTGGCATCCCTCATGAAAAACAAAAACTAATTTTTGAACAATTTACCCAAGCTGATTCATCCACTTCAAGAAGTTTTGGTGGTACGGGCCTGGGATTATCGATTTGTAAAAGTATTCTTGAAAAGCAGGGGAGTAGGCTACAATTGAAAAGCGAAGCGGGCAAAGGTTCAACTTTTTATTTCACTCAAACATTTGCAATTTGCAAACAAATCGAAAAACCAATTGAAACGAAATCCATGGAACCAATTGCAGATAATAACCAAAGCGAAGACTCATTGCAAGGCGCAAGCATTTTACTGGTTGAAGACAACGAATTAAATGTAATGGTTGCTACAAAATTCCTGGAAAAATGGGGAGCGGAAACCGACGTTGCATTTAACGGCCTTGAGGCATTGCAAAAATTTGATCCTGAAAAACATCATTTGATATTAATGGATATGCACATGCCCATTTTGGATGGATATGAAACAACAATAAGAATGCGCCAGCAGGGAGTAAAAGTACCTATCGTTATTTTAACTGCAAGTATTCATACACAGGAAAATAAAAAGATACTGGCATGCGGCGCTACCGATATTGTTATGAAACCTTTCGAACCTAATGCTTTCAGAAATACGCTAAAACGACATCTCGATTTTCTTTACCCTGCACGTATTGCATCCTGAGCTGTAATAAAAGAAAATGCGGATTACTGTTATCAAAAATGCAATCAAACTATTTTCTTTGGAGGAAGATCAAAAGCAACTGCTTCATGTTCAAAATGTCCTTTATGAGAAGAGTCGCAAAAAGGTTTATTCTTTGAAAGACCGCACCGGCAAATAGAAACCATTTCTCTTCCTCCTAATCCATATACATTTCCATTTACATCTACAATTTCAAAATCGCCTTCAATTTTTAAAGAACCATTGCTTTTTACTATAATTTTTGTTGTTGCCATTGTAATAATTTTTAAGAGCGCAAAAGTAAATATTGGTTTTTAATTGGCAGCTACAAGATACAATAACAGAAACTATCTGAATGCTCAGGAAGTGATGCAATTTATTTCATAAATGATTTTGAATAAGATTATCCTGATGTTTACTCCGTTCATCTTGTTTATCTGGCTTTGAAAATGTTGTATAATCTGTGCTGAATAAACTTCGGAATAGACAAGAGTTATGCTAAAGGCGTGATGTAACTATTCGACGCAGCAGGTGTTGAAAAGAGTTTCTATAGCCGGATACTAAATATTGTTTTTAAAAATTAAAGCAACAAAACTGCGCAGCCAATTATCTATTAGATTGTATTTTAGCTTTCTTAATTTTATACGCTGCCCCGTTCAATGAAAAAGATTCTTTTATCTCTTAGCACAATTTTTTTTATTCAGGTTCTTTCATTTGCACAATTATGCACGGGCAGTAAAGGAGACCCCACTGTTTGGATCGATTTCGGAAATAAAGATGCGCCGCCGCCCAGGTTAACCCCCAACAATACTTCTTACACAAATGCAACAGCCGGATGTCCTAATCCCGGAGAGTATGGTTTTCGCAATCTATTGTTTGCCTGCTTTAACAATACATGGCTGACAACTGTTTCAGATCATACTCCAAGTGATCATGAAGGATATTATTTGCTTATCAACGCATCACGTTATCCCGGTATTTTCTACTCGCAACAGGTTGACGGTTTATGCCCCAACACAAACTATGAAATGTCGGTATGGATTACGAATCTTTTACGTACCACTGGTTGCGGAGGTAAAGGGATAAAACCAAATATTACTTTACAGGTAGAATCCCTTACCGGAGAGATATTAGCTAAATATAATACAGACAAGATTTATGAAACA
>Ga0070659_100002808_pt1 | contig 12409 bp, 8 predicted proteins | sample KBSC23metaG_FD_64666 | JGI IMG/M metagenome (GOLD analysis project Ga0070659, IMG submission 64666) | Corn rhizosphere microbial communities from Kellogg Biological Station, Michigan, USA - KBS C2-3 metaG | ecosystem: Host-associated > Plants > Roots > Rhizosphere > Soil ...
GAGGTGCAGGCGCCTGAGGTGACACGCATGGACTTCGACGTGGTGTTGTACCAGTCGCGCGATACCTGGGACGGGGATCGTCACACGCTGTTGTCCGAGGCGCAACGCAGGTTGCCATGCGTCTACCTCGAGCACGATCCTCCTCAGGCCCATCCCACGAACACCGTGCACTGGGTCGACGATGCATCGGCCATGCTGGTGCACGTGACGCCGTTCAACGCCCTGATGTGGGATTCGGGCCGGACGCCGGTTCGTGTCATTGAGCACGGTGTCAAACCGTTGACCGAGGCCCGGTGGCATGGCGAAACAGCGCGTGGCATCGTCGTGGTCAACAACATCGACCGGCGCGGGCGCCGGCTCGGCCTGGATGTGTACCGCGATGTCGCCGCCCACGTGCCCCTCACCCTCGTGGGTATGGGCAGCGAGCGCTGCGGCGGGGAAGGGGAGGTGCCGAATCACGCATTGCCGGGTCGCGTGGCCGCACACCGCTTCTTCTTCAACCCGATCCGCTACACAAGCCTGGGGTTGGCGGTGATCGAGGCGATGATGGTGGGCGCGCCTGTCGTTGCATTGGCCACCACGGAGCTCGTCAGCGTGATCCGGCACGGACACAACGGGCTCATCGACACCCGCATCGATCGCCTGGCGGACGGCATGGCGAGGCTGCTCAAAGACCCCTCGGAAGCCGCGGCACTGGGCGAGGCTGGCCGGCGCACGGCCAACGAGCGGTTTCACATCGACCGCTTCATTGGCGACTGGTGCAAGGTGCTGGCGGAAGTGGCAGGCTGATCAAGCTGGCACCGCCAGGCGGCTTTCCGCGAGTTCGCGCCGGAAGTAGGAGATGGTTTCGCGCAGGCCGTCTTCAAGACTCACCCGTGGCTGCCAACTCAGTGTGGCTGTCGTCCGGGCCAGGTCCGGGCGCCGGCGCCGGGGATCGTCTTCGGGCATGGGCCGATGTTCAATGTGCGAGCGGCTCCCGGTGAGGCGAAGCACGGTCTCGGCCAGCTCCAGCACCGTGTGCTCCTGGGCACTGCCGATGTTCAGCGGCCCTTCGGCATCGCTTTCCATCAGCCGCATGAGGCCGTCGACCGTATCGTCGACGTAGCAGAAACTGCGGGTCTGCTGGCCGTGCCCATGGACGGTGAGCGGTCGACCTGTCAGCGCCTGCACGATGAAGTTGCTCACCACGCGGCCGTCGCCCGGACGCAACCGAGGGCCATAGCTGTTGAAGATGCGCGCGACACGAACGGCCACGCCGTATTGCCGGTGGTACGCGAAACACATGGCCTCGCCACAGCGCTTGCCCTCGTCATAACAGGACCGCAGGCCGATGGGGTTCACATGGCCGACATAGGTTTCAGCTTGCGGATGCACCTCGGGGTCTCCATAGACCTCGCTGGTCGATGCCTGCATCAAGCGGGCGTGACAGAGCCTGGCCTGTTCAAGCAGGTGCCACAAACCCAGCACGCTGGCCAAGGTGGTCTGCACCGGGCGGGCCTGGTACAAGGGTGGGCTCGCGGGGCAGGCCATGTTGAACATCCAGGCCGCGCCGAACGCTTCCCGAGGCAAGGGCTGTGTGATGTCGTGGCGAAGCAGGCGAAAGTGGGCACGACCCATCAGGTGCGCGACGTGCCGCTGATCGCCCGACGACAAATTGTCGAGGGCCAGCACGTCGCGCCCTGCTGCGACCAGGCGATCGCAGAGGTGGCTGCCGAGGAAGCCGGCGCCACCCGGTACCAGCACGAAGTCGCTCATCGGTCATCCTCCCTGTCACTGGACGCCGACGACTGGCCGTGCAGCGGGACTTACCCCCGCGGGCCAGGCGACGCGTGCATGTTATTGCTGGGACTTCTTGCTGGACGAGGACGATGTCGAGCCGCCGCCCGAGCTGTCATCGCTGCTGCTCGATCGCGAACTTCCATGCCCGCTCGATGCAGAGGTGCTGCCCTGGCCTCCTGATGCCGAGCTGCCTTGGCTTCCGGACGCCGAGGTACCTTGACCACCGGATGCCGAGCTGCCTTGTCCGCCGGATGCAGAACTTCCCTCGCCGCCTGAACCGGATCCACCCTGACGGCCCGTGCGCCATGTGTTGAATTCATCGGAGAACTTCTTGTAGCGGTCCTGGCGCCACGACTGGTAGTCGTCGTCGAGGTTGCGCAATTGCTCCATGCGCCATTGGACGTACTCCGGATCGAACTGCTGTTCGCGGGACTGGGACTCAAAGCCGCCGCCGCGTTGCTGCCAGCGCTCTTGTGAACCGCCGCCTTGACCGCCGAAGCCTTGCTGGCCCCAGCCGCCGCGGCCACCACCGGATTCGTACCCGAATTGGGAGCCGCCACCGAACTCGCTCTCGCGTCCGCCGCGTGAGCCACCGAAGTTCTGGCTGCCGTAGCCCTGACCTTGACTGCCGCCGTATTGGCTGCCGCCGCCGGAGCCTTGTCCACCGTAGCCCTGGCTGCCGCCGTAGCCCTGTTGGCCACCGCCGCCATAACCTTGACCGCCGTAGCCCTGTTGACCGCCGCCACCGTAGCCTTGGCTGCCGCCATAGTTCTGTTGGCTACCCATGCCTTGACCGCCGTAGCCCTGGCCGCCGCCGCCGAAACCTTGGCCGCCATAGCCCTGGCTGCTGCCGAACCCTTGCTGGCCGCCGCTACCAAACCCCTGTCCTCCGTAGCCCTGGCTTCCGCCATAGCCTTGTTGGCCGCCTCCGTAGTTGCCCTGGCCATACTCGCCTTGTCCGCCGCCGCCGTATTCGCCGCCCATGCGGCCGCCGGGTTGTCCACGGAAGCCGCTTTCATAGTCGCCCCGGAAGCCGCCTTGCTGGCCGCCGCCAAAGCCGCCAGGGCCGCCGCCGTAGCCTTCGTAGCCCCCTTGGCCGCCTTGCTGGCCGCCGCCGAAGCTGCGTTGCTCCATGTTGCGGGAGCCGCCCGAGTAATAGTCACCTTGCTGAGGCGAGCGTTCCTCTTCGCGGCCGCCTTGGCCGAAACGTTCGTCGCTACCGCCGCGACGGCCGCCGTGTTCACGTTCACGTTGAGTCATGTTGATCGCTCCTGTCTTGTGGACCATCGAAACGGCGGCCCACTCGGGCCGCCGACTCAGGGAGGGGCAATCGGTGTGCCGAAGACGATGCCCGAAGGGCACGTCGCTTGCCGGAGACACGCATCGTTCGACTGGAGTCCCCATCATGAAGACAGCCTTGCGCATCGCGATGATCAGCGAACATGCGTCCCCGCTGGCGGCGGCAGGCGGCGTCGACGCCGGTGGCCAGAACATCTATGTGGACCACATGGCGCGCTGTCTGGCCGAGGCTGGCCACCACGTGGACGTGCTGACCCGCCGCGACAGCAGGGACCTCGCGCCCGTGGTGGACATGCGTTCAGGCGCCCGCGTGATTCACATTCCTGCCGGGCCGGCGCGCTTCGTGCCGAAGGAGCAACTCCTGCAGCACATGGCTGCATTTGCCCGGATGACATCGGGCCTCGTCGCGCGCAGCGTGCCGTACGACCTGGTGCATGCGAATTTCTTCATGTCGGGGATCGTGGCGCGCCGGCTGAAAGCCGAATGGGCGATCCCCTATGCCGTCACGTTCCATGCCTTGGGGCTCGTCCGACGCGAGCATCAAGGCGATGCCGACGGGTTTCCAGCGGAGCGGGCGGCCATCGAGCGGTCGCTGGTCCAGGGCGCGGACCGGGTGATCGCCGAATGTCCGCAGGACCAGGACGACCTGGTGCGGCTCTATGGAGGCGATCCGGCGCGCATGCCGATCGTGCCGTGTGGATTCGATCCCGCGGAGTTTCGGCCGATGAACCGCTTGCGGGCCCGGGCGGAACTCGGGCTCGATCCTTCCGAGTTCATCGTGCTGCAGCTGGGCCGGTTGGTGCCGCGCAAGGGCATCGACAACGTCATCCTGGCGCTCGCGCAATTGCCGGCTCACGTGCGTGCCCGCCTGGTTGTCGTCGGCGGGGAGACCCGGGAGCCCGATGAAGCACGCACGCCAGAAATTGCGCGGCTTCGGAGGGTGGCTGCGGACGCGGGGGTTGGCCAGCGCGTCTTGTTCATCGGTCAGCGCCGCCGCGCTGAATTGCGCCGATGCTATGCGGCGGCAGATGCCTTCGTGACCACGCCCTGGTATGAACCCTTCGGCATCACACCGCTGGAGGCCATGGGGTGTGGCATTCCCGTGGTGGGCAGTGCGGTGGGAGGCATTCAGTACACGGTGACTGATGGCGTCACCGGATTCCTCGTGCCACCTCGTGATCCGGCGGCACTCGCCATGCGGTTGGCCGAACTCCATGGCAATCCGGCGCTGGCAGCGGCACTTGGCCGGGCCGGCATCCGGCGGGCGAGGTCGATGTTCACTTGGAAGGAAGTGGCCCGCCAATTGGAATGTGTGTTCGAGGACATCTGCGCGGACCGCCGGCCGGCGCAGGCGATTCCGTCCGCGGGTGCAGTGATGTCGGCGGCCACGCCATGAAGGTGGACCCGGCCGCGAGCCGCAGGCCCGCGGCCTTCATCGACAAGGACGGTACGCTCGTGAAGAATGTGCCGTTCAATGTGGATCCCGCGCTTGTTGTCTTCACACCGAACGCGATCGAGGGACTGCGTCTGCTGGCCGCGCACGGGTACCGGCTTGTCATCGTGACGAACCAGCCGGGCATTGGCACGCATCGGTTCGACGGCGCCGCACTCCTGGGACTGGAGCAGGCGCTTCGCCGCATGCTGGCCGACGAAGGGCTCGAGCTGGACGGCTTCTATGCTTGTCCGCATGCACCCCGGCCGGACGGCAGACCGGCCTGCCCATGCCGCAAGCCCGCACCCGGGCTGATCCACCGTGCCGCCCGTTCACTGCGCCTCGATCTCTCGTCATCGTGGATGGTCGGCGACATTCTCGATGATGTGGAAGCGGGACACCGGGCGGGGTGCCGCGCCGTGTTCATGGACGTGGGCAGTGAAACAGTCTGGCATGTGACCAGTGAGCGGATTCCCGACCGACGGGCGGCGGACCTGCTGGGAGCGGCCCGCCACATCGTCGCAGCGTCTTGCGTTGGCGAATCGCTCAGGCTCGGAAGGATGCGCCCATGACGCCCGATTCACCGTGGTCGGGACTGCGCAAGGTGCTGGCCGTGCGCCTCGACAATCTGGGCGACGTGTTGATGACCACACCGGCGATCGCCGCCATCCGTCGCGACCTTCCCGGCGCGCACATCACGCTGCTGGGCTCGCGCAGCGTCCACATGCTGGCGCCGCATCTGTCCGTGATCGACGAGGTGATGTCGTATGACGCACCCTGGGTGCGAGGACCATGCGGCGCTGCGGCCGACGACCTGCGCTTCATCGACGCACTTGCGGCACGCGAGTTCGATGCGGCCGTGATCTTCACGGTCTGCACGCAAAGCGCATTGCCGGCAGCGATGATGTGCCGGCTGGCCGGCATCCCGCTCCGGCTCGGACATGCGCGAGAAAATCCGTATGAGCTGCTGACCCATTGGGTGCGCGATGTCGATGTCGTGTGCGACGGCATGCGGCACGAAGTCGAGCGTCAGCAGGCGCTCGTCCGCTGCGTCGGGTTCGAGGCGCCTTCCGATCGGCTGTTGCTCAACCTCCATGAATCGGATGTGTCATCAGTGCGGCAGAAATTGCGGGCCGGCGGCATCGAGGCAGGCCAGCCTTTTGTCTTGATGCATCCGGGCGCCACGGCAGCATCACGCCGTTATCCCGCGGAGCGATTCGGGCAGGCCGCTGACTTGCTCGCCGGTTTCAACGGCGTGCCCACGGTGTATGCCGGCGGTCCTGACGATGTGGCCCTGGTCGCGGCCGCGCGCGGCGCCATGTGCGCTGCCTCATGTTCGCTGGCCGGTGACCTCACTTTCGGTGAGCTCGCGGCGCTGATCGATCAGGCGGCGGTGCTGGTGTGCAACAACAGCGGCCCGGCGCATGTGGCAGCTGCGCTCGGCACGCCGGTGGTCGTGCTGTACGCGCTCACCAATCCGCAACACACGCCCTGGAACGTGCCGTCGAAGGTGCTGAGCCACGATGTGCCGTGCCGCAATTGCCTCAAGAGCGTGTGTCCGGAGGTCCACCATGCGTGCCTGTTGCAGATCACTCCCCATGATGTGGCCGAGGCCGCACGCTGCTGGCTGCCACCGACGATGGCAGATGCTGCATGAACGCGGATGCCTTCATGTGGCTCGGGGCGCGCAAGGTAGCGGTCTTCCGTGCACTGATGCTGGGTGACATGCTGTGCGCCGTTCCTGCCCTGCGCGCGTTGCGTCATGCCCTTCCGAATGCGGAGATCGTGCTCGTGGGCCTGCCGTGGGCGAGTGCGTGGGTCGCGCGCTGCCCTCAGGTGGACCGCTTCGTACATTTCCCCGGCTTTCCGGGCCTGCCCGAACAGAAGCCCGATTTGCAGGCCATCCCTCCATTCCTGAGGGCCATGCAGCAAGAGCGGTTCGATGTGGCACTGCAATGCCACGGCAGTGGTCTGCTCACGAACGCTCTGGTCTCCCTGTTCGGCGCCCGTCATTCGGCAGGGTTTCTCGTGACAGGGGCGCACACGTTGCAGACCGGTTGTGCGTGGCCGGAAGAGGGCGACGAGATTGAGCGATTGCTGATGTTGACGGACGCCCTCGGCATTCCGCGCGCCGGCGAGGCGCTGGAATTTCCCCTGCGGCCCGAGGATGATGTGGCGCTGCTGGCAGCATGCCCCGAGCTCGCGATGGTCCGCTCCATCGTGTGTCTGCATGCCGGCGCGCAACTGCTCTCACGTCGCTGGTGGCCGGAGCGGTTTGCCGAGGTGGCGTCGCGACTTGCCGAGCGCGGGCACACGGTCGTGCTGACCGGTACGGCCGGGGAAAGCGATGTGGCCGACGCCATCGCTGCGCAGGCTCCCGGCGGCATCATCAATCTGGCGGGCAGAACCACCTTGTGGACACTCGGCGCGTTGCTGCGCCGAGCCCGGCTGCTTGTCTGCAACGACACCGGCGTGTCGCATGTCGCGGCGGCTTTGGGCACGCGCAGCGTGGTGATCAGTTCGGGGGCGGACGTGTCCCGCTGGTCTCCGCGTGATCGGCAACGCCACCGCGTTCTGTGGGCGCCCATGCCCTGCCGGCCATGCAGCCATCGCGTGTGTCCGACAGGGCATGAGTGCGCCGCGGCCATCGCAGTGGGTGATGTCACCACGGCGGCGTTCGCGGTGCTCGACGAGGTGGCCGCCTGAGGCGGGAAGGGAACCCCGATGAAGCCCGATGCCGTGCAGGGAATGCAACGCATGCAGATCGCCGTCATCGGCACCGGGTACGTGGGCCTTGTCAGCGCGGCCTGTTTCGCCCACCTCGGGCACGATGTGGTCGGTGTGGATGCGGACGTTGGCAAGGTCCAGGCCCTGCAGCGAGGGGCCATGCCCATTTTCGAAACCGGGTTGCAACCGCTGGTGGCCTCGCGGATGGCCCATGGCAACCTGCGATTCACGCATCGCATGGACGAAGCCATCGAACGGGCCGAACTCGTCGTCATCGCGGTGGGCACACCGTCCGACGCTTGCGGGGCGACCGACCTGTCTGCCCTGAACCAGGCCGTCGAGGACATCGGCCGCATGCTCTCGCACCCATTGACGGTGGCCATCAAGTCCACCGTGCCGGTGGGCACCTGTGACGCCGTGGAGGCGAAACTGCGGCGCAGCTTGGAACGGCGAGGCATGCACTGGCACGTGCCGGTGCTGAGCAACCCCGAGTTCCTGCGAGAGGGCACTGCCACGCGGGACTTTCTCATGCCGGACCGCATCCTCATCGGCGCCCGCCACCGGCGGGATGCCAGCGCGCTCATCCGCGCCTTCGAGCCTTTGACGCAAGGCGGCGTGCCGCTGATTCGCATGTCCACCCGCAGTGCCGAGCTCAGCAAATACGCCGCGAATACCATGCTGGCTGCCCGCATCAGCTTCATCAATGAAATGGCCGACATCGCCGAGGCAACGGGCGCAGACATCGAGGAGGTCCGCTGCGGGATCGGCAGCGATGCCCGCATCGGCCCCGCGTTCCTCAAGGCGGGCATCGGGTATGGCGGATCGTGCTTTCCGAAGGACGTGAGCTCATTGCGCCACGAGGCGGCGGCCCACGGCATCGCGCCCGCCATGCTCAGCGCAGTGGCCGGCACGAACGAGCGCCATCGCCGCTGGCCGGTGGAGCGCTTGGCCCGTGCCTACGGTGGACGATCCGCATTGAACGGCCTTCATGTGGCCATCTGGGGTCTGGCATTCAAGCCTGGCACGGACGACATGCGCGAAGCCCCCAGTCTGCCCACGGTGCAGTCCCTGCTCGACGCCGGGGCCTTCGTCAGAGCCTACGATCCGGTGGCCATGCGCAATGCGGTGGCCGTCATGGGCGTTCATGACCGGCTTGCATGGGCGGCCGGTGCAGCCGATGCGCTGGCCGGGGCCGACGTTCTGGTGCTGTTGACCGAATGGGCAGAGTTCGTGGACTTCCCACCGGCGCGCGTGTCCGAGGTGCTGCGCCACCGGTTCGTGCTCGACGGCCGCAACGCGCTTCCGGTGGCGCGTTGGGTGGCCGCCGGATTGAGGGTGGTTCAAGTGGGTCGGCCCGAGCGCGCGCCCCGGCGCGTCTTGCGGCCCCTCAGCGCGTCGCGCGACGACGCCGCTCAACCGGCTCCAGCCGAAGCTGCTGCCGGTACTTCGTGACGGTGCGCCGTGCGAGCATCAGGCCTTGCTGCGCCAGCATGCGGGCGATTTCGGCGTCCGACAGCGGTGCTTCCGCGGATTCAGCCTCGATCATTTCCGCCACGAGCCCGCGGATCGCGGTGCCGGAGAATTCGGCGCCGCTGCGCGCCTTCATGGCCCGGGAGAAGAAGTACTTGAGTTCGAACACGCCATGCCGGGTGGCCATGTACTTGTTGTTCGTCACGCGAGAGACCGTGCTCTCGTGCACCCCCACCACGTCGGCGATCTCGCGCAGCGACAGCGGCTTCATGGCCATCGTGCCCAATTCGAAGAATGCGGTCTGGCGGGCGATGATGGCCTGCGCCACGTCGAGGATGGTGGAGAAGCGCTGCTGCACATTGCGAACCGTCCACCTCGCTTCGCGCAAGTGGTTTGCGAGCGGGCCGCTGTGGTCGCCCCGGGAGCGGCGGTACATGTCGGCGTACAGCTGGTTCAGCCGCACCCTCGGGAAAACCGCCGGATTCAAGGAGGCCAACCACTGGCCCCGCACTTTCTTGACGATCACATCGGGCGTGATGTACTGAATCTGCGAATGGGCGTAGCGCCAGCCCGGATGGGGATCAAAGCGGCGGATCTGGTCACACACCGGCCGCACCTCGTCGACCGGCAGCTTCAGGCGCCGTGCGAGCGGCGCAGGATCGCGCGTTGCGGCCAACGCATCGAGGTGTTCGCTGACGATCCGGCGGGCAAGTTCGCGGCGCTCCTCGTCCACGAATTCCGGAATCTGAAGCAGCAGGCATTCTTCAACGGTTCGCGCAGCAATGCCGGCGGGCTCCAGGGCCTGCACGCGGCGTAGCGCAATGCGCATTTCCTCCGTGGACGCAGGAGGGGTCAGCTCGGCGAACGCCGCGATCTCGTCGAGCGAGGTACGGAGATAGCCGTCGTCGTCGAGCGATTCGACAATGGCCTTCGCGAGCACGAGGTCACGCAGGGGGAGCGACAGCACATTGAGTTGGCCATGAAGGTGTGCTGCCAAAGACGAAGGAGCCTCGATCAACGCCATGGCGCCGGACTCCCGGCCATCCACCGGCAGGCGGCTTGCGCCTGCGCTGCGGGCATCGGTCTGCCAGCTTTCGCGGTCAGATTCGGCGTCATCGCGCGCGAGTTTGCCGAGCGGATCCTGGGCGGCGTCATCCTCCGAGGCAGGGGGTGGTCCCGCCGCCGGTGTGTCGGATTCGGGCACTTCCAGAAATGGGTTCGAATCCAGCAAGGCATGAACTTCTTGCATGAACTCAAGGGAGGACAGCTGCAGCAACCGCACCGCCTGCTGCAAGCGCGGAGAAAGTTTTTGCGTCTGGTGTTGCTCGAGCCGAGCATGCAAAGCGGTCATGGCTTGAGACCCGGAAGGCTGAGTGCTGGACTCGGTTGCAATGCCCGTGCCGGGCAGGCCCGGATGCTGCTTACCCCGCGCAACGTCGTGCAGTCATACGGGAAACGGCACTTCGTACCATCTTTGAAATCGCTTTTTGCCGCAAGCCCTTTCGCTTTTGCCGGTGCCCGCGGCAATGACAAGGAGAACCATGCACGCGGAACGACGCTGGTCGCCAGGATGGCGCCCGTCATGGCCCAGGCCGACGGCCTCACTGCGCACCTACCTCGTGCTGTTGCTTTTGCTGGCCACCGTTCCGAGCGCCGTCTTGATGTGCGACCAGATCTTCGCCAACGTCGCCGCACAGGAGTCGCGGATGAAGGAAGAATTGCGTCGGAACGCCGATTCACTGGCGCAGACGGTGGAGCGCGAAATCGCCTCGTCGATGGATGCCCTGGCCATCCTGGCGCAGAGCGATTCGCTTCAGCGAGGCGATGTCGTCCAGTTCGAAAATTTCCTGAACCGCAGTCCGGTGCTGCGCACGAGCTGGAGCAGTGCCTTCCTGCTCGATGCGCGCAACCGGGGCCAGGTGGTCTTCAACACGTCGCGGCTGCGGGTGTCTGAATCGCGCGGGCCGGGCGTGGACGAGGTGCGCCAAATGCTCTCGCTGCAACGGCCCTTCGTGTCCGATCTGGTGATCGACGGTCTCCATTCGCGCTATGCGACGGTGGTGTCGGTGCCGGTGCATGTGGGCTCGGAGCTGCGGTATGTGCTGGGGGTGTGGATCCCGGTGTCCGTCTGGCAGGACCTCATCCAGCAGGCCGGTCCGCCGCTCGACGGCTTCAACACGGTGTTCGACAGCCGCAACTTCGTCATTGCCCGCACCTTGCTGCCCGAGCAGTTCGTGGGTGAACCGCTGTCACCGAACGAGGTGGAGCTGACGCGACTTGCACCGCAAGGTGCCCAGCTCACGGACCTGCTCGGCGGTGAACTCACGTACACCGCATGGCAGCGTGTTCCGAGCCTGGGATGGGGCGTGGCCGTGGGCATTCCCGCCAAGCCGGTGCGTGTGGCGCAGCGCGAAGCGATGGTGACCGCGCTCGCCACGGCGGGAGGGTGCCTGGTGCTGGGCGTGATGCTGGCGTTGTTCTTTGCGCGCCGGGTCACCGGACCGCTGCATGCGCTCGCCACCCAGGGCGCGGCGCCACCCACGTCTCGCATTCACGTTCGGGAGATCGCGGGGTTGCGAGACGCCTTGCTCGCAGCGCGTGCACAGGATCAGGCCGCCCGGGAGGGGCTGCAGCGCAAGGCCGACGAATTCGAGACCTTGTTCAACAGCAGTCCCATTGCTCTCGCATTCGCGCAGGACCGGGACGGGACGGCAGTGTTGCACAACCCGGCCATGCTCGAACTGCTGGGGCGTCGCGGCACCCCGCAAGCCTCGGAACGAGTCGTCATGCAGCGAGGTGAACCGTTGCCGCCGGCAAGACAGCCTCTGCTGCGGGCGGCCGCCAGCGGGATGGCCGTGGGGCCCATGGAGCTCGAGCTGTGCTCGGAAGGCCGGCCATCGGTGTTCGTCATTGCAAACGCCGCGCCGCTGCGGACGCCGGGCGGTCTGCCACGGGGTGCCATTGGCGCCATGGTGGACATCAGTGCGCGCAAGCAGGCTGAACAATCCCGCGCGGCGCTGATGAGGCTCGAGCAATCGGCGCGGCTGGAAGCGGAGGCGGCCAACCGGGCCAAGGACGAGTTCCTCGCGATGCTGGGTCACGAACTTCGCAATCCATTGAGCGCGATGGCTTCGGCGGTCGACGTGCTCGAGCGAGTCGACTCCAGCTCGGAGCTCGCCACCACCGCGCGTGCAGTGATCTCGCGCCAGACGGCCCACCTCGCGCACATGATGGACGATCTGCTGGACGTGGCGCGCGTCATCTCCGGCAAGGTCTTGTTGTCCCGCCAGTGTGTGAACCTCGGTGTGCTCGTGCAGCGGGTGGCCGACACCTTGCGCGTGACGGGGGAGGGCGCGCAGCACACCGTCAACGTCTGCGCCGAAGACGCCTGGGTGGATGCAGACCCCACCCGCATCGAGCAGGTGATCCACAACCTGCTGACCAACGCGATCAAGTACACGCCTCCGGGCGGCACCATTGACCTCACGGCGAGCGCGGAGGGCAGCGAAGCCGTGCTGCGTGTGGCGGACAACGGGCTGGGCATTCCGCCGTCCTTGCTGCCCCGGGTGTTCGAGCTGTTCGTGCAGGGTGAGCGCACCCTCGACCGGCGGGCCGGGGGCCTGGGCATCGGGCTGACACTGGTGCGCAGGCTGGTCGAGCTGCATGACGGCCAGGTGACGGCAAGCAGTTCACCCGAGGGCA
>Ga0070659_100002813_pt1 | contig 12393 bp, 12 predicted proteins | sample KBSC23metaG_FD_64666 | JGI IMG/M metagenome (GOLD analysis project Ga0070659, IMG submission 64666) | Corn rhizosphere microbial communities from Kellogg Biological Station, Michigan, USA - KBS C2-3 metaG | ecosystem: Host-associated > Plants > Roots > Rhizosphere > Soil ...
CGGACGGCTCCATCAGCCAGGTCCGCTAACGGCAGCAGGAGGCGCCACGCCCTCGAGGAGTGGCGCCTTCGCCGTTTCTGCACACGCCGCGCGCCGTCGTAAGGTCAGCGGGTGGAAGACCTCGACCGGGAGATCGTGCGGCTGCTGGCCCACGACGGGCGCCGGAGCTTCACCGACCTGGCCAAGGACACCGGTCTGTCCGTCTCCGCGGTCCACCAACGCGTCCGGCGGCTCGAGAAGCGCGGCGTGATCCGCGGCTACGGCGCGACCGTCGACGCCGACGAGGCCGGCCTCCCGCTCACCGCGTTCGTCTCGATCAAGCCGATCGATCCGGCCGCGCCCGACGACGCTCCCGACCGCTTGGCCCACCTGCAGGCGATCGAGGCCTGCCACAGCGTCGCCGGCGACGAGAGCTACATCCTCAAGGTCCGGGTGAAGGATCCCGGCGCACTCGAAGCGCTGCTGCAGGAGATCCGCGCGGCCGCCAACGTCTCCACCCGCACGACCGTCGTCCTGTCCACGCCGTACGAGGGCCGCCCGCCCGCGCTCTGACCTGCGGCGATAACTCTGTGTGCCAACACGGAGTGTCAGATTGTGGTGACAGCGACATTTCCGGCAAGGTGGACACCGAAGTCGGGGGGCTCTTGCTGGAGCCCTGACCCACGCTCCCGGGAGTCTTTCTCGTGCCTTTCCGCCGCTCGTTGCCGGCTGCCGTTGCCCTTGCCGTAGGAATCACGCTCGCCGTCGCGCCCCTGGCCCGCGCCGACAGCACCACCAACGCTCAATTCATCTCCTACACCAACTCGGCCCGGTCGCAGAACGGCCTGCCGTCGTACGTCGTGAGCTCCGACCTGACCTCGATCGCGAACCAGTGGGCCGCGCACATGGCCGCCAACCGCACCCTCGCGCACAACCCCAGCGCCTACAGCGAGGTCTGCTGCTGGCGGGCGATGGGCGAGAACGTCGGCGTCGGCAGCACCGCGTCACAGATCCAGCAGGCGTTCATGGCGTCGCCGGAGCACCGCGGCAACATCCTGTCCTCGACCTACACCGAGGTCGGCATCGGCACCGCGCGCGGCTCCGACGGCCGGCTGTACGTCGACGAGCTGTTCCGGTTGCCAAGTGGGGCCGCCGCACCGCGGACAAGCACTCCGACGCAGACCACGAGCACCTACGCGCCGCGGGCGTCGCGCTCCACCACCCGGCAGCCGCTCGTCCGGCTGAGCGCGCTGCATCCGAGCACCCTGCACCCCAGCACGTTGCACCCGAGCACCTGGCACCGCAACCCGGTCACCCGGGCGATGCACCTCACGCCGACGTTCCTGCGGCAGCTACGCCAGGGGCTGCCCCCGCAGGCCAATTTCGACCCGGTCGGCGGCGCATTCGGCTACGTCGACGTGATGCTGTCGGTCATGCGGGCCCCGCGCCACCACGGCCGGTCCCGCTAGGGCCTCCTAGCTAGGCCTCGACGAGGGCCGCTGCGGCGGCCCGGCTGGCCCCGGCCGCGCGGATCTGCTCGTGCGCGGCCGCCAGGGCCTCGCGGCGCCACCACTGCTGGCCCTCTTCCGGCAGCGTCCGGATCGGGTCGTAGTACTCGTAGCGCCGGCTCAGCGCCTCGGGATCGTCGTGCTCGACGCTGGTCCGGTAGTTCTTCGTCCAGGTCGAGATGCCGCGCACCTGGTCGTAGGACTCGAGCTGGTGCACCCAGCGCTTCCCGACGTACGGCACGTCCACGACGATCCGCGGCGTCGCGAAGCCGGGCAGGTAGCCCATGATCGCGTGCTGCAGCGACTGCGCCTCGGCGACGGACGTGCGCCAGTGCTCGCTGCCCGGGATCATGTCGCAGACGTAGAAGTAGTACGGGAGGATCTTCGCGTCGTCCTGCAGCGCGAAGCACAGGTCGAGCAGGTCCTGTTGGGTCGCGTTGACGCCGCGCAGCAGGACCCCTTGGTTGCGGACGTCGCGGATGCCGGTGTCGAGCATCGCCGCGGCCGCTTCGGCGACCAGCGGGGTGACCGAGTTGGCGGTGTTCACATGGGTGTGGATGGCCAGGTCGACCCCGCGGGCCCGGGCGGTGGCTGCCAGCCGGGTCATCCCGGCGCGCACCTCGTCGGCCAGCCAGTGCTGGGGGAGGCCCATCAGGGCCTTCGAGGCGAGCCGGATGTCCCGGACCGTCTCGATGTCGAGAAGACGTTCGACGAACGACTCCAGCCGCGGCCAGGGCAGGTTCGCGACGTCACCGCCGGAGACGACGACGTCGCGGACCCCCGGTGTACGGCGGAGGTAGTCGATCATCGCGTCGAGCCGGTCGACCGGCTTGAGGGTGAACTTGTGCTTGGCGACCTGGGGCGTCGAGTTGCCGACCAGGTCCATCCGGGTGCAGTGGCCGCAGTACTGCGGGCAGGTCGGCAGCAGCTCGGCGAGCACCTTCGTCGGGTAGCGGTGGGTGAGGCCCTCGACGGCCCACATCTCGGCCTCGTGCAGCGAGTCCCGGCTGGACCGGGGGTGGCTCGGCCAGTCGCGGTCCCGGTCGGAGAACGCCGGCAGCATGTAGCGGCGGACCGGGTCGGCGTACATCTCCTCGGTGCTCGGCACCGCCGCCGGCACCATCGTGTTGACCATCTGCGGCGGCAGCAGGATCGACATCGTCGCCCGCTCCGCCTGGTCGCGCTCGATGTCGGCGTAGAAGCCGTCGTCGAGCAGGTCGCCGTAGACGGCCCGAAGCTGGGTGACGTTCTTCACGCAGTGCGCGCGCTGCCACTGCGGGTCGCGCCACTCGGCGGCCGTGACGTCACGCCAGGCCGGCAGCCGGGTCCAGTCGGGCTCGACCAGCTCGCGGCGCCGGTACGCGTAAGGCTGGTTCATCCGGTCCTCCGTGCGTCAGACTTGTCTTCTCAGCACGATACGGAGAACATTCGGCAAGAACAACGACTGACCGTAGGATTTCCTGGATTGGAGGGGTTGGGTGACAAAAGGGACGGGCTCGCCGATCGGCCTGCACCGCGTGGTCGAACCGGCCGGCGTGCTCCCGCAGGCTGCCTGGCGACTGGACCCGAGCCCCGAGCTCTACGACGACGAGACCAGGATCCGGGTCTCGCGCCTCAACCTCGACGCGGCGTCCTACCGGCAACTGCACGAGGCGCACGCCGGCGACGGTGCCGGCATCCGCGCCGAGGTGGTCCGGATCGTCGGGGAGCGCGGCAAGATGCACAACCCCGTCACCGGGTCCGGCGGGATGCTCGTCGGCACCGTCGAGGAGGTCGGCCCGGCGTCCCCGCTCGGCCTCGCACCCGGCCAGCGGGTCGCGACCCTCGTCTCGCTCACCCTGACGCCGTTGGCGCTGGCCGGCGGCCTCGCCGGCTGGGACGGCGGCGGCGAGCAGGTGCCGGCCGACGGTCACGCGATCCTGTTCGGCCGGTCGATCGCCGCGGTGCTGCCCGACGACCTGCCGGTCGAGCTCGCCCTCGCCGTCTTCGACGTCTGCGGCGCGCCGGCGCTCACCGCCCGCGTGGTCGCGCGCTACCCGCGCGGCCGGGTGGCCGTCCTCGGCGCCGCGGGCAAGAGTGGTTGCCTGTCGCTGGCCGCGGCCCGGATGGCCGGCGCGGCGAGCGTCGTCGGAGTCGTCCGCGACGACACCGAAGCGGCCCTGCTGCGCAGCACCGGGCTGGCCGACGAGGTCGTCGTCGCCGACGCCCGCGACCCGGTCGGGCTGGCCGCCGCGGTCGGCCGGCCCGCCGACGTCACCGTCGTCTGTGTCGACGTGCCAGGCTGCGAGGGAGCGGCCGTCCTGGCGACCGCGGCCGGCGGGACGGTGGTCTTCTTCTCGATGGCGACGTCGTTCCCGGCCGCCGCGCTCGGCGCGGAGGGGCTGGCCGCGGACGTGGGCCTGGTGATCGGCAACGGCTACACGCCCGGCCACGCCGACCTCGCGCTCGAGCTGTTCCGGGCCCAACCGGGGGTGCGGCAGGTCTTCGAGCATCGTTTGGGTCTCGACCTCAAGGTGAGCCAATGACGACCGCGCCGCGCCGCAACCTGCTCCGGCTCGACCAGCGAACCGTACGGCGCGCCCGCGCGCTCGCCGAACGCGCGGCGGCGCCGGTCATCGAGCTGGCCCGCAGCCACACGACGACGTCGGTCGAGCGGGCCGTGCTCCGGCTGGCCGGCCTGACCGGCGCCGACGCCGAGGGCATCCCGTGGGTCAACCGGCTGGTCGACGCGGTCGCGGCCGACGTCGGGCTCGAGGACGGCGTCGCGCTGCCGGTCTGGCACGAGCTGCGCCGGGGCGGGCACACCGACCTCGCCGCGCTCGCCCAGAAGGCGGCGGCCGGCGGCGTCACGTTCGCGGTACCCGAAGGATCGGCTCGCCGTAGCGCGGCCGCCGCGGCGAAGCGGGCCGTCGGCACCGGGATCGCGATGATCGACCGCAACCGCAAGACCCGCGACCGCCTGCTGCGCAAGCTCGGCGACCCGCCGAAGCCGTGGATCTACCTGATCGTCGCGACCGGCGACATCCACGAGGACATCCCGCAGGCGCAGGCGGCGGCGCGCGAGGGCGCGGACGTCATCGCGGTCATCCGCTCGACCGGCCAGTCGCTGCTCGACTACGTGCCCGAGGGGGCCACCCGCGAGGGCTTCGCCGGCACCTACGCCACCCAGGAGAACTTCCGGCTCATGCGGGCCGCGCTCGACGACGTGTCGGCCGAGCTCGGCCGCTACGTCCGGCTGACCAACTACGCGTCCGGGCTGTGCATGCCGGAGATCGCGACGCTCGCCGGGCTGGAGCGGCTGGACATGATGCTCAACGACTGCATGTACGGCATCATCTTCCGCGACATCAACCCTCGTCGTACCTTTATCGACCAGCGGTTTAGTCGACAAATCCATGCGCGCGCCGGGATCGTCATCAACACCGGCGAGGACAACTACCTCACCACCGCCGACGCGGTGGACGCGGCGCACACGGTGATCGTCAGCCAGCTCCTGAACGAGCGGTTCGGCCTCGAAGCGGGCCTCGCCGACTGGCAGCTCGGCCTTGGCCATGCCTTCGAGATCAACCCGGCGCTGCCCGAGCAGTTCCGCCTGGAGCTCGCGCACGCCCAGCTGGTCCGGGAGCTGTTCCCCAACGCGCCGCTGAAGTACATGCCACCCACCAAGCACATGACCGGCAACGTGTTCTTCGGCTACCTGCTCGACGCGTTCTTCAACCTCGCCGGGGTCATGACCGACCAGTCGATCTTGCTCGTCGGGATGATGACCGAGGGCATCGTGACGCCGTTCCTCTCCGACCGCGACCTCGCGCTGGAGAACGTCCGTTACGTCCGCGACGCCTGCGCCGGCCTCGCGGAGGACTTCCGGCCGGCGCCCGACGGCTTCGTCGCGACCCGGGCCCGGCAGGTGCTCGCCGAGTCGGTCGAGCTCCTCGAACGGGTCGCCGACGACGGGCTGTTCACCGCGATCGCCGACGGCACGTTCGGCGTCACCAAGCGGCCGGCCGACGGCGGCCGGGGCGCGGACGGCGTAGTCGCGCACGCCGACGGCTACTTCAACCCCGCCACCGAGCTCCTGGAGGCGACGGCATGACCCCGCGATCGACGATGAACCTCGTCCGCGCGTACGGCGACACGACCGGCGACGGCATGGTGCAGCTCTCGTTCACGCTGCCGGTGCCCGCCGGCCCGCGAGCCGAGGCCGCGGCGGCGCTGTTCGCGGCCAAGATGGGCCTCGACCCGGCGATGGTCGTGCACGCCAAGGCGGTGGGCCCGGACTTCACCTTCTTCGTCGTCTACGGGCGGTCCGGCGTGGTGGTCGACCTCGACGAGGTGGAGGTCCACGAGCGAGAGTTCCCCCTGCTGACCGCCAAAGAGATAAGCCTCGAGGTGAGGTCGATGCTTGGCCGCCGGCTCGTGGTCGTCGGAGCGACGGTCGGCACCGACGCCCACACCGTGGGCCTCGACGCGATCCTGAACGTCAAGGGCTTCGCGGGGGAGAAGGGGCTCGAGTACTACCGGGAGCTGCGGGTGGTCAACCTCGGGGCCCAGGTCGACCCGGCCGCGCTGGTCGCCCGGGCGGTCGCGGAGGAGGCGGACGCCCTGCTGGTCAGCCAGGTGGTGACCCAGCGCGACGCCCATCTGCACCACGTCCGGCTGGTCGCGGACGCGCTGGCCGCCGACTGGCCGGCGTCGAAGCCGCGGCCGCTGTTCGTCGTCGGCGGGCCGCGGTTCGAGCCCAAGATGGCCGCCGACCTCGGCGTCGACCGCATCTTCGCGAAGGGCACGACGCCGCGCGAGGTCGCGTCGTACCTCGTCCACGCGCTCGCCGTACGCCGGGCGGCGGCATGACCGGGGCGCGCGAGGGGCTGCGGGTCGAGCACCGCCGCTACGTCGCGCACCACGCCGCCCACTACGGCGGGGGACTCGTCGACGGTGCCTACGTGCTCGGGCTGTTCGGCGACGTCGCGACCGAGCTGTGCATCCGCACCGACGGCGACGAAGGCCTGTTCGCCGCCTACGACGCGGTGGAGTTCCTCGCGCCGGTGCATGCCGGCGACGTCATCGAGGTCAGCGCCGAGATCGACCGGGTCGGTCGGCGCAGCCGCGGCGTCGCCTTCGTCGCCCGAGTGGTGTGCCGGGCCGATCCCGACCGGGGCCCGTCCGCCGCGGTCGCGCTCGACGACCCGATCGTGGTGGTCCGTGCCCACGGCACCGTCGTCGTCCCGTGACCGCCGGGTGGCCGCCTCATCCTTTCGGATGATTCCTGGCTCCGAAAGAGATCGTCGATCAAGCCGTTGACCTGCGGTTTTCGACATCGTCGCAGGTCAGCGGGGTGTTGACAGAGGACTGTTGGCAACCGTTAGTTTGCCCTCCGTCCACCGCAGGGACGCTCGGCGTTAGAGACGCGCCACCCCGTGTCCCGGCTGGCCAGGATCGGCGCGACGTGCACCCGTCGACGCCGAGCGGGTGCCAGGTCCAGCCGGAGCGGGAAGTGGCCGCGACTTCCGATGTCGGCGGGGTGCGACCACCTGGGAGGGGCCCGGGTGCCCAGTAGACAACGGCGGGAACGTCGACAGCCGGTCGACGCCCCGTCGGTCCGAAGGCGCGTCCGGGCCCACCTCCAGAGTCAGCAGCCGCTCCGAACGGAGCGGCTGTTTCGCGTTGGTAGCGTCGCCGCGTGGTTGCCAGGTCGAGCGCGGTCGTGACGCCCGCCCTCGGCGTCGTCGCCGGCCTCGCGCTCTGGACGAGCCTGCCGCCGCTGTCGTGGTGGTGGGCGGCCCCGCCCGCGGTCGGCCTCATCGCCGTCGTGGCGGCCATCTCAACGCCCCGCCGGGCCGCGCTGTTCGGGTACGCCGTGGGCCTCGGCCAGCTGGTGCCGACGTTCGCGTTCCTGCGCGGGCTGGGCGTCGACGCCTGGCTCGTGGTGGCCGTGATGGAGAGCCTGTGGTTCGCGCTGCTCGCCGTGGCGCTGTCGGTCGTGGGCCGGCGCCGCTGGTGGCCGCTCGCCGTACCGCTGGTCTGGGTGTCGGTCGAGTTCGCCCGCGACCGGTGGCCGTTCGGCGGGCTGCCGTGGGGCCGCATCGCGTTCGGGCAGGCCGACGGTCCGTTGCTGCCGTGGGCGGCCGTCGCGGGCGCGCCCATGGTGACGTTCGCGGTGGCGACGATCGGCGCGGCGCTCGGTGCCGGTGCGCTGCTGGCCGTGCGCCGTCGCTACGGCGGATCCGCCCCGGCACTGGCGGCCGTGGCGATTCCCGCGGCGGCCGCAGGCGCCCTCCTCGGCGCCGGCGGGCTGGTGTCGGTGCCGACCGCCGGGGACGGCGCCCGCGGGCCCGCGCACGTGGTCGTCGCGGCCATCCAGGGCAACGTGCCGCGGCTCGGCCTCAAGGAGTTCGCCCAGCGCCGGGCGGTGACCGCCAACCACGAGGCGCAGACCGAGGCGCTCGCGGCCGACGTCGCCGCCGGCCGGGTGACCCGCCCCGACCTGGTGATCTGGCCGGAGAACTCGTCGGACGACGACCCGACGACCGACCCGCTGGCCGGCGCGATGGTCGACCGCGCCGTGGCCGCGATCGGCGTGCCGGTCCTGGTGGGGGCGGTCCTCGACGGGCCGGGACCCGACCACGTGAGCAACGCGGCGGTGGTGTGGTCACCGGCGACCGGGCCGGGGGAGCGCTACGTCAAGCAGCACCTCGTCCCGTTCGGGGAGTACCTCCCGTGGCGCGGCGTGCTGACGAAGCTGATCCACCGGTTTTCCTTGATTTCCAAGGACTTTGCGCCCGGGCACCACGCCGGCGTGCTGACCGTCGGTCCGGCGACGATCGCGGACGTCATCTGCTTCGAGGTCGCCGACGACGGTGTCGTCCGGGCCGCGGTTCAGGGCGGCGGGCGGTTGCTCGTCGTCCAGACCAACAACGCGACCTATGAGCACCGCGGCGACGACGGCCGGGGCGGGGAGACGGCGCAGCAGCTCGAGATGAGCCGGCTGCGCGCGGTCGAGCACGGCCGGGCGGTCGTCGTGGTGGCGACGAGCGGGGTCAGCGCGATCATCCGCCCGGACGGCCGGGTCGTCGCCCGCACCGGCGTGTTCGTCCCGGCCCGGCTGGTCGCCGACGTGCCGCTGCGCGACGGTACGACGGTCGCGGACCGGCTCGGCCCGTGGCCGGAACGATCCGCCGCGGTCGCGGGGCTGCTGGCGGTCGGCGCCGGTCTCTGGCCGCGCCGCCGGACCGCCGCCGCCGCGGCCGGCATCCCGGATCAGCCGGCCGCCGAGCCGACGATGCCCGAACCGACGGTGGCAGAACCGACGGTGGCAGAACCGACGGTGGCAGAACCGACGGCGGCCGAGCCCCGGCCATGACCGAACGCGTGCTGGTGATCGTCCCGACGTACAACGAACGGGAGAACCTCGACCGGATTCTCGACCGGCTCGCCGCGGCGGTGCCGGCGGCCGACGTCCTCGTCGTCGACGACGGCAGCCCGGACGGCACCGGCGCGCTCGCCGATGCGCGCGCCGCCGCCGACAGCCGGGTGCACGTACTGCACCGGACCGTGAAGGCGGGACTGGGCGGGGCCTATGTCGCGGGCTTCCGGTGGGGGCTCGAACGGGGCTACGACGCGCTCGTCGAGATGGACGCCGACGGCTCGCACGCGCCGGAACAGCTGCCGGACCTGCTCGCGGCGCTGGCCACGGCCGACGTCGTCCTCGGGTCGCGCTGGGTGGCCGGCGGGTCGGTGGTGGACTGGCCGCGACGGCGCGAGCTGCTCTCGCGCGGCGGCAACGCTTACGCCCGGCTCGCGCTCGGCCTGCCGGTCCGGGACGCGACCGGGGGATTCCGGGTCTACCGGCGCGACGTCCTCGCGAAGATGGACCTGGGGGACATCGCGTCGCAGGGCTACTGCTTCCAGGTCGACCTGGCCTGGCGGGCCTGGCGGGCGGGCTGGCGGGTCGTCGAGGTGCCGATCCGCTTCGTGGAGCGGACCGCCGGGGTCAGCAAGATGGACCGCTCGATCGTCACCGAGGCGCTCTGGCGGGTCACCGTATGGGGAATCCGCGCTCGGCTCGGCCGAGACAGGTCTCGACGTCGTGTGGAGAGTTAGGCGCTCTTCTTGTGAGTCTTCTGGCTGGCGTGCAGCTCGGCCAGCCGCTCGTTGAGGACGTCCTCGAGCTCGTCGATGGACCGGCGCTCGAGCAGCATGTCCCAGTGCGTCCGCGCGACCCGGCCCTTCTTCGCCTCGGGGAGGGTGCCGTCACGCCGTAGTGCGGCGGCGCCGCACACCCGGCACTCCCAGGTCGCGGGCAGTTCGGCGTCGGCGCTCATCGGGACCCGCGTCTCGTGGTCGTGCGGGCAGTCGAAGGCGATGTACTGGCGCGGGGCCAGGTCGGTGTTGCGGTCGGTCTCGTAACTGGTCGTTCCGAGGCGGCTGCCCTTGAGGACTCGCTCACCCATGATCGCCTCCTGGCCGTGGACCTTCACCCGTCGCAACGCTTCGCGCCCGGGTGGTCATTCCCCGTTACAGGTACGACGCACCGTTCCGGGCCCAGGTTCACCCGCGGGCCGGGTCGTTATGCGTCCGTTGCGGTCAGGGGAACGGGACGACGACCGTGTTGGAGAAGACGCGCAGGCCCCCCGGACCGAGCGCGAGCACCCGGAACTCGTGCCGGCCGTGCAGACGGTTCGGTCCGGTGGTGTGCCGTCCCGCCGTGTGCACGGCCATGAGCTCGCCGTCCTGGAAGAAGTCGTAGCTCGTCGCGCCCTGCGCCTGGGTCCAGGTGAACGTCGCGTGCCCACGATTCTCGGCGGCGAGGGTGAGGACGGGCGCGAGCGCGATGTCCGCGTCGACGCCGGGCCAGTGCGCCGCGACGATCGACTGGTCGAGCGACCGGCCGAGGGCGCGGTCGGTGAACTGCTTGGCGACGGCGCCCGCGGGGATCGTCGGGTCGCCGTCGTAGTCGGCGATCCAGTAGGAGATCCGCCCGGCGATGCCGGCCTTCTGCACCTCGGCCTTGACGCTCGGCCACGTCGAGGCGTTGCAGTAGAGGGTCGGGTGCTGGCCGGCCGCGATCTTGCGGGCCGCCCAGGCCGCGCCCGAATGCGGCGTCATGTCGCCCACCTCGATGTCGCCGATCTCGGCGTCGAGCGTGCCGCCGGTCACCGTGATGCGCAGCACCCGCGTCTGCGGGTGTGCGGTCCGGACCCGGGCGAAGTGCCCGGTCGTGTCGCGACCGTCGACGTAGCCGGCGAGCAGCGTCGCGTCGGCGGGCAGGTTCGCGATGTTCACCGCGTCGTACATCGTTCTCATCGGTGGCAGCCAACCACCGGCGAGCGCACGGCGCCAGACCTGATCGAGTCAGGCCTGGCGCCGATAATCTACCTTATGTCAAGTTGCGTGGAGACGGGGCTCCCCGCTCAGTGCGGGCTCGGGCTCACCGGTGTCACGGTGACCGCCAGGTGGCACGACTCGACCCGCATCGGCGACGGCGGCGTGGCCGCCGAGCCGCCCGACGTCGAGTGGTGCACCACGGTCGGCGCCGGCGCCGTGCACGTCGGGCCGCTGCTCGCCCCGGAGCCGAACATGCTCTCGTGGATGGCCGCCTGGATCTGCGCCTCCGTGACGATCGTCGCCGGGTCCGGGGCCTGGACCTGGACCGGGGCGGTCAGCGGGGTGAAGACGCCGTCGATCACGAACTCCGTCATCGTCTGCGGCCCGCCGTCCGAGCTCCCCGAGGTCGGCCGCCGCTCGACGGTGCGCGTCGATGCCATCGTGCCGTCGGCCCGCATCACGACATCGGTGTGCGCACTGCGGTCGCCGTCGTGGGTGTCGAGAGAGAAGCCGGTCGGCGTCCGCCGTACCGTCGCCCCGTCCAGCCAGTCGTCGGCATGCCCGCTGCTGGGCGAACCGCTCGTCTGGACCCTCCCCGTGGTCGGCAATCCCAGAATGGCGGACGAGCCGCCGTCGACGAGCGGCGAGGCCGACCGCTGCCAGTGGGCGCCCTTCGGGAGGTATTGCGTCATCTGGAGCGGCAGCGCGTCCAGAGCGGTGTAGGTCACTCCGGCCACCTCGATCGCGATGACCGTGCCGCCGCGCCGCGCGATCCCGCTCTTGGTGGTCCCGTCGTACTCCAGGTCCATCGTGAACTCCGCCGGGCCGGGTCCCCTGGTCGTCGTTGCGGGGTTGTCGTGCGCCGTCACGTCGACCCGCCAGCGGCCGGCGAGCATCCGCGCGCCGATGCGCTCGAGCTCGGCCCGCGGCGAACCGGAGCCGGCGATCGACGTGTTGCCGGTGCCGGAAGCCGAGGCCAACCGGAGGCCGACGACACCGCCGGCCGCGAGGATGGCAAGAACGCTTGCCATCGCCATCGCGGACTGCAGCCGGGCGCGGCGGACCCGCGCGGGCGGCAGTGGCGGCAGGACGTCGAGACGCTCGGCGCGCTCGCGGAACAACTCGGTGAGCTCCCGCTCGATCTGCTCGGTCACGAGACCACCTCCGGAACCTGGTGCCATTCGCCGTCCAATTCGCGCTGTTCCGTCAACACCGCGCGCAGCCGCGCGATCCCGCGCGACGCCTGGCTCTTCACCGAGCCGACCGAACACTGCAGCGCGGCCGCGGTGTCCGTCTCCGAGAGGTCCTCGAAGTAACGCAGCACCAGCACCGCGCGGGTCCGCGGCGGGAGCGTCATCACGGCCTCCCACAGCTCCGCCCGGTCGGCGAACGCCGCGGTCGTGTCCGGCTCCCCCCGGTCCCCCAGCGCGGCGAGCGCGACCAGCGGCGCGCGCAGCCGGCGGCGCCAGAACGACGCCGCGAGGTTGACCAGCACCTGGCGCGCGTACGCCTGCGGCAGGTCGGTCCGCTCGATCGCCCGCCACCGCCGATGCACCCGCATCAACGTGACCTGCACGAGGTC
>Ga0070659_100002818_pt1 | contig 12381 bp, 10 predicted proteins | sample KBSC23metaG_FD_64666 | JGI IMG/M metagenome (GOLD analysis project Ga0070659, IMG submission 64666) | Corn rhizosphere microbial communities from Kellogg Biological Station, Michigan, USA - KBS C2-3 metaG | ecosystem: Host-associated > Plants > Roots > Rhizosphere > Soil ...
AGCAAATGCGGGGTTTAGAGCAACGGATTTTAAACAAACCGGTTTTCAAATCCAGTTCAAAATAAATGGAGTTGAATTCGTTCTTAACGCAATGGGAAGACATAACATGGAAAATGCACTCGCTGCGTCGGCAATAGCAAATCAGTTGGGTGTTGATTTAAAAGTTTGCGCAAATGCCATAAAAAACTATGAAGGCATTTATCGTCGCAACCAGATCATGGGACAAAAAAATGGAATTTGGGTAATTGATGATTATGCGCACAACCCGGCGAAAGTTGCGGCCGCTATTCGTTCAGTACAACCATTGGCTAAAAAAGTAATTGCCTGGTTTCAGCCGCATGGATATGGTCCCACAAGATTTCTAAGAAACGATTTTGTAAAAGAAATTTCAGAAGCATTGCGTCCTCAAGATGAAATATGGATGAGTGAGATCTTTTATGCCGGGGGTACTACCACAAAAAATATTAGCGCCGCGGATTTGATCGATGACCTAAGATCGTTCGGCAGGAATGCTTTCTTTGTCGACAATAGAGATGACCTGATTTCTCAACTAAGATCCCATTTGACAGGTGATAGTGCCATTTTACTAATGGGTGCCAGGGATCCCAGCCTGGATGAGTTTGCAAAAAAATTCTTTGAAGAATTATAATATGAACGATCGCTTCGAAATAATTGCTGATATCATTAAAAACAGGAGGAGTGTTAAGCCCGTAAAAATGAACGGCAAAAAAATTCCCGATGAACAAGTGAAGGAATTATTGAAACTGGCTAACTGGGCTCCTACTCATGGTCGCACTGAGCCGTGGAGATTTATTGTTTACTCAGGTAATAAAGTAAAAGAATTCTGTCACGATCATGCTGAGCTATACAAAGCGCATACTCCGCCTGAAAAATTTGAACAAGCTAATTATGACAAGCAATTGCACAATGGCGATCTCGCTTCACATATTATAATTGCGATCATGCAAAGAGGCGATTCACCAAAGATTCCGGCACTCGAAGAAATTGCTGCCACTGCGATTGCCATTCAAAATATTTTGCTGGGTGCTACTGCTGCCGGTATTGCAAGTTTCTGGAGCACCGGCGGAATGACACACCATCCGGTAATGAAGGATTTTCTCCAGTTAAATGAACACGATATTGTGATGAGTCTTTTATACCTGGGATACACCGACCAACAGACGGAAGGAAAGAGGCAAACCGGGATTGAGGAAAAAGTAATTTGGAAATAAAGACGAATAAATAATTAATATTTATTCTTTGTTGGCGATAGCGATAAAGACGATGAACGGAGCGTCGCAAGCAAAGCCAAATCAGGGACTTGCCGCTCGTACCAAACATTCAATTTTGTGACAAAAAATATGTTTGCATTTTAAAGATCAGACCTTATTTTTGCCGTTCAATTAAACCTATTTTTTAACCGCATTTAAATTTCTATTTAAGATGCCAGTAAAGATCAGACTTCAACGACACGGGTCGAAAAAAAGGCCTTTCTATTTTATCGTAGTTGCCGACGCCCGTAGCCCCCGCGACGGTAAATTCATCCAGAAATTAGGTACGTACAACCCTCTTACTGTTCCTGCAACCATACAGGTGGACAGGCAAAAGGCACTTGAATGGCTTCATAAGGGTGCGCAGCCCACTGATACGGTGCGCCGCATTTTGTCATTTAAGGGCGTGTTGTACCTGAAACATTTGCTGCGTGGTGTAGACCTAGGACTTTTTGACCAGGCAACCGCTATGGAGAAGTTTACAAAATGGAGTGCCGAGCACGATGCTCAAATTAGAAAACGCCAGGACGACGCACAGCGTAACAGACGTGCCCGCAGGCCTATGCCGGGTCGCAGACCTGAACGCAGAAGCGAAAACGGTGGTTAAATTCCCTTGACTAAAAGGCATTAGGTGGCGCTTCTTTAGCACCACCTTTTTTATGTGATGAATTACACAGATGATCACGAATTGACACCAAGTATTGTTAGGTCGGCAGTTCTGCTACTATCATCTTCCGTTGTGTCACTCACTTGTACGTTCACAATTCTACTGAGCGAAAATGGACTTCTCAACGCTATTTGCCTAATTCGTTTTAATTCGTGTAATTCGTGCTATTAATTCGTGTAATTAGTGCTATTAATTCGTGTAATTCGTGCTATTAATTCGTGTAATTCGTGTCTAAGTATTTTAAAATAGGAAAGTTTGTCGCTGCTCATGGCGTAAAGGGTGAGCTTGTACTTAAACATGAACTTGGAAAGAAAACTTCTCTGAAAGGTTTACATACCGTTTTTGTCGAAGAACGAAAGAATTCTTTTCTTCCATGGTTCGTTGAAAAGGCAAAAATTAAAAATGACGAAGAGGTCTTTCTAAAACTTGAAGGAATTTCGACAAGAGAGGCCGCCATAAAACTCACGCAAAAAGAGGCTTGGTTTACGGAGGCTGACGTAAAAAAATTCTCCGCCAAATCTTCGCCGACAAATTTGCTTGGCTATGCAATCATTAATTATGAAACACCGGTTGGAGAGATCCTGGAGGTTATTGAACAACCTCATCAACTACTTTGTCGTATTGAGATAAAAGGAAAAGAAGTACTCATTCCCGTCAATGAAAGTTTTCTTCAAAAGATCAATCATGCGAAAAAACAGGTGCATGTTGAATTACCTGAGGGATTGATTGAAATTTACCTGTAAGAGTTTGAATTTCCCGGATTGTATTCTGCCATTAATACAGTCTTGCGCTTGCATTCGTACGGTTGCCATATGCCACTGAAAGCGTCCCACTCCCTGTCATTAAGCCGATAAAAGATAGAAATAAAATTGTACAGCTGCTCCTTGCTCTCCATTATTTGGCAATTGACTGAATGAAATCGGCAAGCAACTTCATCCTGTAATAAAGATTGCTCAGCATCAGTGATATGTTGTTCTTCACTTTCTCAACACTGTTCCCATTCATCTTCTTAATATTTTTGAGCTCCTGGATCTTCTCATCGATCTTATCGATCAGTTTCTCTGCATCCCAGCCGATATATTTTTTATTCCGTTCGTCAAAGACGTGGTAAGGTTCAATCGCTCCTGCTTTTATTTTTTTGAACTTGAAATTATTCTTGATGGCTTCGTTGATCGCTTCATTACTCAACAAGTCGATCATCACATCGGGCGGATTATTATTTTTATAAGCGTTGCTGAAGATATTCAGGTTGTCGCGCAGTTCGCGGATCACCTGTCTCTTCAAAACATCATTCGTCTTACTTTCCTTATTTAAAAAAGTAACGAGGTCTTTTAGCGGTCCAATGCCCGTCTTGAGCCAGTCTAAATTCATCAAGTATAATTTTGAAATTGGGAAATTGGGAAATTTTTTTGAAAAGATTCTAAATTATTTGCCATTCAATTTCCCAATCTCCCAACTACCCTTTTCCCAATATGTCTAACTTTGAAGAGATGTCGGAACCGCTAAGGTATATTGCCCATTTTGATCTTGATTCATTCTTCGTATCAGTTGAAGTTCTGAACAATCCTTCATTGAAAGGCAAGGCTGTCTTAGTTGGGGGCAGTGACAGGGGTGTTGTTGCTGCCTGCAGTTATGAAGCAAGAAAATTTGGAATTCATTCCGCCATGCCTATGAAGCAGGCAAAAAAACTTTGTCCGCACGCTATTGTGGTGAGCGGGATGCGGGGAGAGTATAGCCGCTACTCGCGATGGGTGACGGATATTATCGCTTCAAAGGTCCCTTCGTTTGAAAAAGCAAGTATCGATGAATTTTATATTGACCTCACGGGCATGAATAAATTTTTCGGGGTAACCAAATACACAAAAGACTTAAGGCAACAGATCATTAATGAAACAGGACTTCCCATTTCATGCGGCCTGTCTTCGGGGAGAATGATCAGTAAGATCGCTACCAATGAAGCCAAGCCTAACGGTTTTTTGGAAATACCTCATGGAAAGGAAACAGATTTTTTATGGCCGCTTCCTATTGAAAAAATTCCTGGCGTTGGAAAGAACACGGAGCAACAACTGAAAAATTTTGGCATTTACAAGATAGAAGACATAGCCAAAACGCCGATGGATGTGATGGAAAAATATTTTGGGAAATGGGGCGAATCACTTTGGCGAAAATCAAACGGAATCGATTCAGCACATATTGAGACCGGCTGGGAGCAAAAAAGCATGAGCCATGAAAACACATTTGAGGAAGATAAGACCGATCTTAATTTCCTTTATAGCGAACTGGTACGGCTTACAGAAAAAACTGCTTACTCACTGAGAGAAGACGATATGCTTACAGGATGCGTGACCGTTAAGATCAGGTATTCAAATTTTGAGACCACGTCAAGACAAGAAACGGTTGACTATACGTCTCTGGATGATCTACTAATTGCCAAGGTGAAAGACCTGTTCAATAAATCATGGCAGAAAAACAGGCCGGTAAGATTACTTGGAGTTCGTTTCAGCCAGCTGATCCCTTTTACCATGCAGATGAGCCTCTTTGAAAACAACGCGGAGAAGTTAAATCTGTATAAAGCCGTTGATGATATAAAGAACAGGTTTGGAACTAAGACGGTGAAAAAAGCAGTCACGTCTCAGCTTAAAGAAAGCTTAAACCGAAACACAACGAGGCATAATAAGAAAAAGTCTTCATGAAAAGAGCAAAACTAATGGCCTTACGCGTATTGTAACAATAAACAAAACTATAACCTGCTTAACCCTTATCTTCGCCCTTTTAAAAATTTAACCCGATTATGCCTAAAGCCTGGGACGATTACCTTGAAAAGAATAAAGACCGTTTTTTGAATGAGATGCTTGACTTGTTACGAATACCTTCTGTAAGTGCAAAAAGCGAACATAAAGATGATATGCAAAAATGCGCCGAACTTGTAAAGCAGCGACTGCTTGATGCTGGTTGCGATAAGGCGGAAGTAATGCAGACTGATGGTCATCCTGTAGTGTATGGAGAAAAAATTGTAGACGCGTCAAAACCGACGGTGCTGATCTATGGCCACTATGATGTGCAGCCTGTGGAACCACTAGAGCTTTGGCATAGCGGGCCTTTTGAGCCGGTGATTAAAGACGGAAAAGTTTTTGCAAGAGGAAGTGCTGATGATAAAGGACAATTCTACATGCACATTAAAGCCCTGGAGATGATGGTCCGTACAAAAACGATGAGTACCAATATAAAGTTTTTGATCGAAGGAGAAGAAGAAGTTGGCTCACCCAACCTTGGAAGATTTGTAGAAGAAAATAAAGACCTTTTGAAAGCTGATGTGATATTGATTAGCGACAGTGCCATGTTAAGCATGGAAACACCGTCACTTGATATTGGAGTTCGCGGCTTAAGTTATATTGAAGTAGAAGTAACAGGACCGAACCGGGATCTTCATAGTGGTACTTATGGAGGAGCAGTTGCTAATCCAATCACCGTACTTGCGAAAATGATCGCCGATTGTTTTGACAAGAAAAATCACGTAACCATTCCTGGTTTTTATGATGACGTGACAGCGCCCACAAAAGAAGAAAAAAGATTGTTGAAAAAGGCGCCGTTCAATGAGCAGGAATACAAGGATGAACTAGGAATAAAGGAATTGTGGGGTGAAAAGGGTTTTACAACCAGTGAAAGAACCGGTATTCGCCCAACACTGGAAGTGAATGGCTTTTGGGGTGGCTACCAGGGCGAGGGTGCAAAGACTGTTCTCCCTTCAAAAGCAACCGCGAAGATCTCTGCGCGACTCGTGCCCAATCAATCGTCAAAAAAAATGACGGAACTATTGCTGGATTATTTCAGATCAGTGGCTCCCCCGGCTGTTACCGTAACAGCGTTTGAACATCATGGCGGCGAACCCTACATAACTCCCGTCGATAGCAAGGGGTACCAGGCCGCTTCCAAAGCAGTGAAAAAAACGTTTGGCAAAGCTCCAATCCCGGTTCGCGGCGGAGGCAGCATCCCAATTTGCTCCATACTTGAAAGAGAACTCGGAGTTAAGATAGTTTTTATGGGGTTTGGATTGGATAATGATAATTTGCACTCGCCGAATGAAAAATATAATATTGAAAACTATTACCGCGGAATAGAAACAATCCCATATTTCCATAAATTCTTTGCCGGGAGTTAAAGGAGATCACCTGATCTTTTTAAGTGCTTTGCCTTTGTGCGCAGCAATGTGATCTGTTTTGTTACTTTTAATTTCATATTGAGGATCATCTTTTGTTGCATGATGAGTATAGCCTTTATAATTAAAATCTTTTGTATGCACTTTAATGATCGTTCCGGAAACATACCCCGCCTCGGAGTTCCATCTTACACGGTCACCCACTTTAAATTGTCCTGGCATAATTTTGACTTCACATTGGTGATGATTCATTAAAGCAAGAATAAAGCCGTTGGCTATCTATGACTGAAACAGAAAAGCTTCGTCTTGACAAGTATCTCTGGGCCATTCGACTTTTTAAAACAAGGACGATGGCAGCGGCAGCCTGTGATACGGGCAAAGTAAAATTCAATGGCATTGCCGCAAAAGCAGCGAAGCATGTTAATGCCGGTGATGAATATGAGGTAAGAACAGAGAGCAAACGGTGGCGAATAAAAGTATCCGCACTCTTGCACAGCAGGGTGAAATATGAAGAAGCTATAAAATACTATGTAGACATAACTCCTGCCGAAGAAATTCAACGGCTTCAATACCAGGCATCCGCTTTTCATACAGGCAAACGCCAGAGTAAAATTGGACGGCCCACAAAGAAAGAAAGACGCGACCTGGATGAGTTTATGGACGAGTAACCGAGTCGGCAGTTTGCAGTCGGCAGTCACCACACCTTCCCCACTTGCCACTTGCCACTCCCCACTTACCACTCACCAAATGATTAAGTTTGCAAAATGCGTATTGATATCCTTACCGTTTTGCCGGAGCTTCTTGAGAGCCCTCTCAACCACAGCATCATAAAAAGAGCTCAAGGCAAAGGTTTACTGGAGGTGCATTTACATCATCTGCGCAAATGGGCCGTCAACGAATATGGCCAGGTGGATGATTATCAGTACGGCGGAGGTGCGGGGATGGTGATGATGTGTGAGCCGCTCACCAACGCTATCGAAGAACTAAGTAAGGAAAGAAAGTATGATGAGATCATTTATTTAACACCTGATGGAAAGACATTTGATCAACAAGAAGCAAATCACTTATCGTTGACGGAAAATCTTTTAATGATCTGCGGGCATTATAAAGGTATTGACGAACGCATCAGGGAACATTTCATTACAAAAGAGATCTCGATCGGAGATTATGTCCTCAGTGGAGGGGAATTAGCCGCAGCAATTTTAGTGGATGCGATCGGCCGTCTGATCCCAGGTGTATTGAATGATGAGACATCCGCGTTGTTTGACTCTTTCCAGGATAATTTATTAGCTCCGCCCGTTTACACAAGACCCGCCGATTTTCGCGGATGGAAAGTTCCCGATATTCTATTAAGTGGTGACCCGAAGAAAATTGAAGAGTGGCGCCATGAGCAATCAGTGAAACGAACGGACGAAAAAAGACCAGACCTTCTCAACAAGGCCTGATAAAAAGTCCCGCCAAATGGCGGGACGGACATTGTGTGGGGACTGCTACAGCAAAACTTTTTGATTTCAGTTTGAGAAATTAAGCAGTTAGTTTGGGTGCGACCTTTTTCGCGTTTTGCTGCTCTTTATAATTAATTAATAGCTATGTTCTAAAAAAGGCCCCGCCAAGACTAGCAGGGCACACCCTTAACCATACGAAACCAAAATCTTTATATAGAACTCTACATATTATCGTGATCGGGCCTAAATGTAAATAGGCGACCCCATGAAACCGTCTAAAAATCGTCCAATGGGCAAAAAGTGACGTTGAATTAACGGGAATTGATGAAGGACTTGTTGCGAATCAAGTTTACATTTCCTGTTCGCTTTAATACACCCCAACTCTGCGTTTCACCTTTGATGGCTTTGCGAATCGAGCGGAATAAAACAACATATATAAGCTGTCTGTAGGCAAATCGCTGAGGTAATAACCATATCAATTTGTAAGGTCTTTCCCTTTCAAATGCAAAGGCCAACAAAGAAACAGCTACATCTACGGCCAGGAACAATCCATAGAAGAACAGGATTTGGTGCATGCTTTCTGCATCATGTCGATTCCATATCAAACTCAAAATAAAAAACAGGTCCGCAATGGGTGCGAATATGGGGGTCAATATTTGGAACAATAAAATATTTGGCAATGCAACAAGACCTAAAGACTTGTATCTCGGGTTAAAGCAGGCGTCTTTATTTTTCCAGAAACTTTGCATGATGCCATAGTTCCAGCGAAACCGTTGTTTCATGAATTGCTTCAAAGTTTCCGGTGCTTCGGTGATGGCGATTGCATCCGTACAATTTTTTACGACGTAGCCATTACGCAGGATGCGGATCGTCAGATCACAATCTTCTGCAAGTGTGTCGGTAGTAAATCCTCCTGCCTTTACAATTGCTTCCCTTTTAAATGCTCCAATAGCACCCGGCACAACCGTTATACAATTGATGAGGTCAAAGGCCCGCCGATCAAAATTTTGTGCAGTTGTGTATTCGATAGATTGCCATTTCGTAAGAACAGACCTGTCATTGCCCACTTTTACATTGCCCGCAACAGCACCCACACCCGGCTGCCTGAAATATTTCATCATCTGACTGATGGCGTCCGGCATTAATTGTGTATCCGCGTCAATACAAACTAGGTAATCACCCTCAGAATTACTAATGCCAAAATTCAACGCTGATGCCTTTCCTCCATTTGGCTTTGTAAATACTTTTACTTTACTGTTATTGAAAAATGCATTGGCAACTTTCTCAAAAGTATTATCGGTTGAACCATCATTAACAAAAATGATCTCAAGATCTTCATACTCCTGTTGCAGCAAGTTCTCGATTGTTTTTATTGCATTTACTTCCTCATTATAGGCGGGAACGATCACACTTACTTTACCCGGCGTAAAAGCGCTGAGTAGTTTCCTTTCTTTTTTTGAACGAACGTATTGGATTGTCGCCAGCACCCCCATAAATAGAATTCTTCCCAACCCTAAAATAATGGCAAGCCAAAATGCGCCGACCAATAATTTTTCTATCCAATATAAAACGGCGCTTGCCCAGCCGCTGAATTTTACCATATCCGTATGCACGGGAGGCATAATCGCATCCTTTGGCAAATTCAACAGTTCGCTTATCGTCGCGAATTTTACATCGTGTGATCTAAAATATTGAATGATGCGTGGCAATGCCCGGACAGTTGCCTCCCGATTTCCCCCTGCATCATGTAAGAGAATAATGCCTCTTGTGCTATCAGACTCATACCTTCTTACTATCCGGTTGTAGATGCTGTCTGCATTTACTCCGCTTTCCACGTTCCAGTCCTCGGGATCGATGCTCTCACCCACGGTATAATACCCATCTTGTTTACCTCTTTCAACCGGCTTTAATTCGACCAGTGTAGAGGGTTCAGCATCGGCATTATAAGGTGCGCGAAAAAGAATGGTGCTTCTTCCCGTTGCTGCTTCGATCAACAAGCGGGTGGCCTCCATTTCTGCTTCGGCTCTTTCTCCACTCACTGTCGCCATGTTAGGGTGAGTGAATGAGTGATTTCCTATTTCAAATCCTTCACGATAGATCCTTTTTAAAAGAGGAAGGTTATTTTCTGCATTTATTCCAACAACAAAAAAAGCAGCCGGCACATTTTCCTTCTTCAAAATATCAAGAATGCGCGGAGTATACTCCGGATCAGGGCCGTCATCGAAAGTAAGGACCACTCTCTTTGTTACCTTAATATCCTGGACTATGGTATCCTTAGTTACCGTTTTTCCAAATTGCGTCCTGGTGATCTTTACATTCTTGCTAATGGTATCTTCTTTTAAAACTTTACCAAACCGGCGTAAAACGTAGCGAGTCGGTAACTGGCGATAATTTTCCTCGCTCACCAAATTATCTGTCAAGTCTTTTTCAATATCTATGATTCCTTTTTGGGGATTAGAAACCACATCAAGTACTTCACCTTCCTGCGAGTAGTAGTCCGGTTTTTCACCTATTATATCAAGGGTGCTGAGAGAAGAAAAATTAAAAGGTTGTCGGGTCAATGCCTGGTCAGACAGATCCCTGTTATAAAATTTCCAGATACGTTCATCTTCAGAACCCAGGCGCCAAAGAGCAGTTCCACCCGTGCCATATTGATCAGCGAAACGCATGGCGTTAAAATTCCCACCTGCATCTACAAAAAATACTTTATGATCTACGCTATCATTGTCAGTATAACTAAAAAAGCAATTGTAAGAATCGTTATCAAAATCGATAGTAGAACCAAATCTCCTCGCTGTTGACATTGCTTGTTGATAGGTGACACTCTCGGCATCTTCTCCGTCCGGCCAGTCGTAACCAAAACCTCCTATCGCCAGCACAATTTTAGACGGAGTTATTTTTGCTGCAATTTCATCCGTCACTTTTTCTATCCATTTCTGATCACTTACAGGGCCGGGTACGCTTTGATCCCAATGCTCATCATAGGCCATTAGAAAAATATAGTCTTCATACTTTGCTAATTCCTTTACATTGAAATCTTCGTCATTCGGCATTACATCCTGGGTAACCAGCATGTTCAGTGAATGAAGTCTTTCAGACAGCTCTTTCACAAAAGCATTCATTGGCTCAACGCTCGTTTCTTTCAATTCTTCGAAATCAAGATTAATGCCTTGTAACTTGTACTGCTGTAGGTACTTTACTATATCATTAATTAGCTGATCCTTTTTTGTCGCGTTCCGAAGGACTTTATCTAACAATTCGCCGCTAAAGTTTCCGCTATGAGAAGCGTCAGTATTAGAAAGCATCGCCAATACTTTCACATTGTGCTTCTTCATCAGGTTATAAGCCGCGGTATCCGAATTGATCTGAGTAATTACTTTCCCTGAAGAAGAATCAATGAAGAGCCATTCCGGTATGACGGTATTGAGATCAGTTATATGAGTTTGTAACGAGAACCAGGCCTGCGGGTCCCAATCAACATAGAACCCAGCCCTGATTTTTTCAGTATTCGTTTTCCTTTTTAAGGCCGTTAGCTTCTTTTCAGCGGCTATCACAGAATCGTTATGCTGTTTAGCCCTTAAAAAGGCAGCAATGCCTTTGTATTTCGCCGTTTCCTTTTTAGTAAGTGCCGGGGGAATAGTTTCCGGGCTTTTTCTGTGTGTCTGAGAAAATAACGGAAGGTGAGGTTTGATATCGATCTTCCAGGCGATCCATACCACAGGAATTAATAACGCGAGAAAAAAAACAACAAGCCTGCTCAACCACTGGAAGGTTTTCCATCTTAACGGTGACGACGCCTGAAAAACTTGTTTTTCCTTCATTTCCGACAGCGAAATTATTCAAGAAACGTTCCGGTTACAACCCGGGCGTATGAATTAGTAAAAATCTAACATTATGAGATCAGCTCCCTGGCCTCTATAATGGCAAGCTGACAAGTTGCACTAATCAAAGTAAAATTATCGCTTATGCGGTTAATTCCATCTTGTTTTTTGCACTCTTGTTCTATTTGTTGAAGAAGGGGTGTCAATTGGTTCAGACCCATAAAAGAAAGCGTGGATTTCAAATTGTGAGCGATGGAGCTGATTTGCTCATAGTTCTTATCAATGATGGAAGACTTCAGCCTTTTCAGCTCTTCGGGCATTTGTGTAGAAAATGAACGGATCATATTTTTTTCAAAAACTTCATCCCCTTTCGAAATTATTTTCAGGTACTCTAAGTCGATCACCGAAGTATCATTACGCCGGTTGCCCTGCGCATATTTGTTGATCAGCTTATATAACTCTTCTTCATTCAGCGGTTTTGAAATGTAATCGTCCATGCCAGCTCCAAGGCATTTTTCTCTTTCTCCTGTCAAAGCATGTGCCGTCATAGCAATGATGGGAATTTCCAGGTTAAGATCGTGTCTTATCTTTTCAGTAGCCGTATAACCATCAACCTCCGGCATTTGTATATCCATCAACACCATTGCATAGTCGCGTTGTCTCTCTTGCAGCGCAGTCACCGCCTCAGCTCCATTGTGTACCATGTCAAAATCAATTTGCCATTGAGCCAATAAATGCTGTAGCAATTTTTGGTTCATCTGGTTATCTTCTGCCACTAATACTTTTATCTTTTTACGCAATGGCTCCGCCACCAAAAGGGAGGAAGGATCGACGCCGGCTGTTTCAGCATCATTGGAAATTTGATATGGTAATACAACGGTAAATACAGAGCCTTTACCCGGCTCACTTGTAATAGAAATAGTTCCATTTTGAATTTCCACCAGTTGCTTTACAATGGACAAGCCTAACCCTGTGCCACCATACCTGCGTGTGGTTTCAGGCTGTGCCTGGTGAAACCGTT
>Ga0070659_100002819_pt1 | contig 12374 bp, 9 predicted proteins | sample KBSC23metaG_FD_64666 | JGI IMG/M metagenome (GOLD analysis project Ga0070659, IMG submission 64666) | Corn rhizosphere microbial communities from Kellogg Biological Station, Michigan, USA - KBS C2-3 metaG | ecosystem: Host-associated > Plants > Roots > Rhizosphere > Soil ...
TTGAACTGTTCCGAAAGCTTTCGGAAGCAACAGGCGATGCCACAAAGAACTGCAGTTCTTAACAAAAAATTCTTCTATTAATTTCTACAAAACAAAAAGCCACTCGAATTAATGAATGGCTTTAAAAAAAATTTTCTGTGATATTTATTGCTTTGCTTCAAGCAACTGGAAGAACTGATCCAACTGTGGAAGAATTACAATCCTTGTTCTGCGATTAGCAGCACGACCCTCAGCAGTGTTATTATCTGTTACAGGAATATATTCGCTGCGCCCGGCAGCCGTCATGTGAGAAGGTTGCAGTCCATACTCATTTTGTAATATGCGTATCACAGATGTTGCGCGTTTTACACTAAGGTCCCAGTTATCAAGCAATACACCGCTTTTAAATGGAACATTGTCCGTATGACCCTCCACCATAAATTCTATATCCGGTTGATTTTTTAGAACCATTGCTACTTTGCCAAGAACAACTTTTGCTTTTTCGGTTACATCGTACTTGCCGCTTGCAAATAAAAGTTTATCGGAGATATCAATATACACAACGCCTTTATCAACTTTTATGTTGATGTCTTTGTCATCAAGATTGCCGATAGCGCCTTTCAAATTCATCACCAGCACCATGTTGAGCGAATCTTTTTTCGAGATCGCTTGTTGCAGGTTCTGAATGTAGGCATCTTTTGCTCCGATATTTTCCAGAGATTTTTTCACACTTTCCGCCTGGCTGCTACTCATCACCGATAACGCCTGAAGTTGATTAAGTAAAGTTGTGCTGTTTTGTTTCAGATATTCATTTTCTTTTTGAAGATTGGCCATCTGGCTTTTAAGAGTGCTGTTGTCTGTTTCCAGTGAGGCCTTTTGACCGGTGAGATCAGTTCTGTTCTTTATGCAATCGTTATACTCACCAAGAAGCGTGGAGTATTTTGTGCTTAGTTCATTATTCTTCGCCACTTGATCCTTGAATTTTTTTGAACTTACGCATGAAAATAATATGATTGGTAATAAACCAAACAATAGCCCGTGTTTCAATTTCATTTTTTAAAAATTTTATATGAATAAATGGTTTAGAAGTAAACGCATTTGAAATCAGCGAACAAAAGTAGGTCTATATTCCGTTTGATTTGGGTAATGTGAAAAACTTGTGTCCTGTCTGGTATTAAATTTATGCAGTGTGAATTACTTCTTCTTTTGTCTAACTGTAAAAATGATCAAATCGTTTTTCATTTAAGCAGCGAAATATAAATTTGTGTGATTTATAAAAGAAAGGTATTGTTTTTGGTATTAGAAATTTCTGTGATAAAACCAACATTTTTTTGCATTTTTGCAACGAGCACCTTTTTAAATTAATGCATGAAGCAAAAGATATATAATCAGTTAACCGAAAGAAAAAGAATTGGGAATAAGGCGTTTACGGTGCTGATCGATCCCGACAAAGTTGATGCAGCCAAAATTGACAAACTGGTCTCTCTATCCATGGAAGCCAAAGTTGATTATTTTTTTGTTGGCGGCAGTTTGGTCATTTCAAATTACCTGGATGAATGCATCCAGCTTATTAAAGCATCTTGTCCAATTCCCGTTATACTTTTTCCGGGTGCACCCTCGCAGGTAAGCAGGTATGCCGATGCATTGCTTTACTTGTCGCTCATTTCGGGTCGCAACCCAGAGTTACTGATCGGACAGCATGTAGTAAGCGCTCCATTTGTGCGCCAAAGCGGTCTCGAGATTATGCCTACGGGTTACATGGTAATTGACGGTGGCGCTCCTACAACGGTCTCGTATATCTCAAACGCTTCACCAATTCCATCTGATAAAAATGAAATTGCCATGTGCACTGCAATGGCAGGTGAAATGCTTGGCATGAAACTCATCTACATGGATAGCGGCAGCGGCGCAAAAAGACCTGTCACCGAAACTATGATTGAAAAAGTTGCCTCCCACATTGAAGCACCTTTAATTGTTGGTGGCGGCATTGCCGAGCCCGAGAAAGCTTACCGTAATTGCAAGGTGGGTGCCGACATAATTGTTGTAGGAAATGCAATTGAGAAAGATCCATCACTAATTAAAGAAATGAGCTCGGCAATTCATTCTGTTCCCGTTACTGTTTAGAATTATTTTTTGTTACAAGCTTTTGTACATGTGGCATCGTCTGTTGTGTCACTCGCTTTTGCGTTCTGAACTTTATTCAGCAATGTGATTCCCCTGCAACCTGCATCACTTTATCTCTTATAATTTTTTTGCCTGAACAACTCTCCTATTTTTGCCAAGTTAGAAAAAGAAAAGCGACGCAAAGTACACAAAGTATTCGCAAAGAACGCAGAGTATCTTTGCGCACATCACGCTTCTTTGCGTTCCAAAAATAAATCTCTTAATAAGCAACTTGAATCATAAATCAAAAAATCGTAAATGAAAAATACTCCTTTCACTCAAAAGCATATTGCGCTTGGGGCAAAGATGGCGGAGTTCGCAGGTTATAATATGCCCATCAGTTATTCAGGTATCAACGACGAACACGCAACCGTGCGAAACAATGCCGGCGTATTTGATGTAAGCCACATGGGTGAATTTATTTTGAAAGGAGAAAATGCATTGGACCTTATTCAACGCGCAACAACAAACGATGCGTCAAAACTTGCAAATGGCAAAGCACAATATTCCTGCCTAACAAACAATGAAGGCGGAATTGTTGACGACCTTATTATTTATTGCATCGAAGAAAACAAAGTATATATGCTTGTTGTAAATGCATCAAATATTGAAAAAGACTGGAACTGGATAAGCGAGCACAACACAAAGAATACAGAGATGCACAATATCAGTGATAAAACTTGTTTGCTTGCCATTCAAGGACCAAACGCTTCAAAAATCTTACAACCATTAACCGAGCTTGATATTCTCAATCTTAAATATTACACGTTTGTAAAAGGAAAATTTGCGGGCGTTGATAATGTGCTCATCAGCGCAACGGGTTATACAGGCAGCGGGGGTGTAGAAATTTATTTTGAAGATAAAGATGATTGTGCCGATAAGATCTGGAATTCAATCTTTGAAGTAGGAATTCCGCAGGGCTTAAAACCAATCGGTCTTGGAGCAAGAGACACTTTGCGTTTAGAGATGGGTTATTGTTTATACGGCAACGATATTGATGATACCACAACACCGCTTGAAGGAGGATTAGGATGGATTACCAAATTCAACAAGCCTGTAAATTTTACTGCAGAAGAAATTTTGAAAAAACAAAAAGCTGAAGGCATAAAAAGAAAACTTGTAGGTTTTGAAATGATTGAACGTGGCATACCCCGGCACAATTATCAAATACTCGACAAAGATGGAAATGTGATTGGCTACGTAACCAGCGGCACACAAGCGCCATCGCTGAACAAAGCAATTGGTCTTGGGTATGTGACAACAGAACATGCGGCATTGGATTCAGAAATATTTATCAGTATTCGTAACAATGCGGTTAAAGCAAAAGTTGTAAAGTTTCCTTTTGTATAATCAGTCAGGGAGTCCGGAGACCGAAAGTCCCAAAGGAAGAACTTATTAGCTCACTTCTTTCCGACTTCCCGACTTTTCTGACTTTCAGGCTTTCCTTCTGAAAAATATTTATATTTTACAGGTAAATATTTTTATACTCTTTCAACATGACGAAGCATTATTTTACATACCTCGCTCTTGGTGATTCATACACCATTGGTGAAGCTGTTCCACTGCATGAGTGCTTTCCTTATCAAACTGTTCAGTTACTCCGCGCAAATGGTTTGCATATACATGCTCCGGAAATTGCAGCAGCAACGGGATGGACAACATTGGAGCTTGCAGAACATATTCTTCACACAAGGCTGAATGAAGGTTATGATTTTGTATCTCTGTTGATTGGTGTGAATAATCAGTATCGCGGATCAAGTGTTGAAGATTATAAAAATGATTTTGAATTTCTATTGAAGAAAGCACTTCATTTTGCAGATGACAAAAAAGATCATGTAATTGTTCTTTCCATTCCGGACTGGAGCATCACGCCCTTTGCAAAGGATCATGATCCCAAAAAAATCACTGAAGAAATAAGCGCATTTAATAATGTTAATGCTGCCATTTCAAAGAAGTATAAGGTGCATCATATCAACATTACAAACGGTACCCGGGAAGCGGTGAATGATGCCTCATTAATTGCAGTTGATGGTTTGCACCCTTCAGGAAAAGAATACGCAAAATGGGCCGAGAAAGTTGCAGCAGTTATTGAAAAAGCACTTACGGAATAATGGGAACGTGAATCGTCAATTGTGAATTGCGATGAAAGTAACCTGAAGATCGAAACGTTGCATATGGGTCAGTTGAACAGCGCTCAGAACGTTGAAGAGTGCGACGCAAGAGATGATGCCACTTGTAATGCAGTCCGGCTCATAAAAAAATCATTTCAAATAATTGCTCATCTCTTTTTGATATTCCTGTGCAACTTTTTTTGCTGCCTCTTCAAAATTTTTTTCCTGTGAAGCATAAATGATCGCACGGCTTGCATTTACAAGCAAACCGCAATGTGCGACAGTCGAAGTGTCTTTGTTTAATCCGTATTCACTTACATCTTTCAAACTTCCGCCTTGTGCCCCAACACCTGGAATCAACAGGAAATGATCAGGAACAATTTTGCGAATATTTTTTAATTCGCTTGCCCGCGTTGCACCAATCACAAACATTAAATTTTCAGGTGTGCCCCATTTCGAAACTGTACGTAAAACCTTTTCATATAAAAATTCGTCACCTGTTTTTTGTAATTCAAAATTGCTTGCACCTTTATTAGAAGTTAAGGCTAAAACTATTGTCCATTTATTTTCATACTCAAGAAATGGACGAATACTATCTTCACCCATGTAAGGCGCTACAGTTATTGCATCGAAGTTGAGTGTTTCAAAAAATGCTTTTGCATATTGCGCTGAAGTGTTACCGATATCGCCGCGTTTTGCGTCTGCAATTTTAAAATAAGTAGAAGGAATATAATTGACAGTTTTCTCCATCGCGTCCCAGCCTTTCAATCCCTGCGCTTCATAAAAAGCTGTGTTGATCTTGTAGGCAACACAATATTCTTTTGTTGCATCTATGATAGCTTTATTGAATTGAAACACCGCATCAGAATTGAATTTTAAGTGATCAGGGATTTTTTCAATATCCGTATCTAATCCGACGCACAAATAAGATTGCTTAAGTTGTATTTGGTGGATAAGCTGAGAACGATTCATCACGCAAAAGTAATATCAAGAAATAATATGAAGAATCGATATTAAGATTGATTGCAAGTTATAATCTCGACAAAACAAGTTTTTCTATTTCTTCGCTCTCCCAAATACTTTCTATGTTGGGAGTTTGCATCACTTCACGCATAATTTTTTCTTGTGCAAAACTTTTTTGCAATGCTTCAGAGTAGCGAATGTGCGGACTAAATGCCACTTGTGTATAAGCAGGTATCCATTTGTCGGGATACTTGTCATAAAGCTTTGCTTCTATTTTCTTTTGCAACAAAAATTTCGGATCAGTGGTTCTTTCACGCATCTCAGTAAAATTGAAAATACCCAGATCAGCAATGGCATCAGTATCGGGCTTGCGTAATGTTTGATATTCCTGCAGTATCATTTTCCAATCATCGTCGTATTTTTCTATCAGTTCATCAATTATTCTGCAGTCTTCAAAACCGCAATTCATGCCTTGCCCATAAAACGGAACAATTGCATGCGCCGCATCACCAATCAATGCAAATTTGTCTCTTCTTATCCAGGGAAAACATTTTACGGTAACAAGCGATGCAGTTGGATTATTAAAAAAATCTTTTACCAGTGATGGCATTAAATGAAACACGTCGGGGAAAGCTTTTTTAAAGAAGCAAACAATTTTTTCTTCAGTAGTTAATGATGCAAAAGATGTTTCTCCTTCAACCGGAAAAAATAAAGTGCAGGTGAAACTGCCATTACAATTTGGCGTCGCGATCATCATGAAATCTTTTCTTGGCCATACATGCAGCGCATTCTTTTGCAAAGCGAAACTTCCGTTTGAAGTTCGCGGAATAGATAATTCTTTATATCCGCAATCAATATAAAACTGGTGGTAATTGAAACGATCATAATGCAACTGATGTTGTAAGCGGGTAGCAGAAAATGCACCATCCGCGCCAAAAATAAGGTCGGCTTTTATATGACTTTTTTGGTAACTGCTTGTGTTTTTAAATTCTACTTTATTAGAATTCCAATCAATTGCCACACATCGTTCATGAAAAAAAATATCAATTCCATTTTTCTCTGCATGATCCATCAGCTTCATGTTCAGATCAGTTCTCGAAACCGAATAAATTGCTTGTTCGTTTTTACCATAAGGCTGAAAAGCTGTGCATACATCTCCGTTGTGAATACAACGGCCATGCATAGGAATTGAAATTTTTTTTATTTCATCAACAAGCCCGATCTTATCCAATGCAACAAAACCACGATCGCTTAAAGCAAGATTGATAGAACGGCCGGCTGAAGAATGTGCCTTGCGCATATCAGGTCTTCGCTCAAACATTTTCACACTATGTCCGCGCTTTTTTAAATAAATCCCAAGTAAAGAGCCTACCAGGCCTGCGCCTACGATCACAATATTTTTCTGTTGCATGTTTAAAAGAGAAAGAGTATCATTTATTATTAAAGAATTGGATTTTATTTTTTGTTACCGCCATTAGTAATCCTGTTAAGCTTCGTTGCGTCGCACACTTGTACTTTGGTGCTTTTTTCGGCTTTTTTGATGTGATGAATTTCAAGGGTTGATTTTTCCGTTAATACATAACGAATTATGAAAGTAGTAAAATTACAGAAGGCTGCAAAAAGTAAAGAGACTGTGGGAAATTTTTAAGCAAATAATAATTTCAAAAAATATAAACAGCATTGATAAAATTACCCGACATAAAATGCCGCAATGCATTATTCTATCGTGCAAAAAAATTCTTTTATTCTTTTAATATCTTTTCAATAATATTTCCAACCTGCCATATATCTTCAAACGTATTGTATAAAGGAACAGGCGCAACACGAATTACATTTGGTTCACGCCAATCGCCAATTACACCTTGTTCTATCAGTTCATCAAAAATCTGTTTTCCTTTTTGCAACATCAGCATTGATACCTGGCAGCCTCTCTCATTTTCGTTTGACGGTGTAATTATTTCTATCATCTTTTCAGAATGATGTTCATTGACATCATTAAGAATGAAGTGCAGGTAAGCAGTAAGTATTTTTCTTTTTGTATGAAGATTATCTATTCCCGCTTCTTCAAAAATATCAAGCGATGCTTTATGTGCAGCCATTAATAAAATTGGTGAGTTGCTTACCTGCCATCCTTCGGCAGTTGGAATAGCATCAAATCCTTTTTCCATTTGAAAGCGTGTTTCTTTTTTATAACCCCACCATCCTGCAAACCGCGGTAAATTTGAATTTGAAATATGCTTCTCATGAATGTACGCACCTGAAATTCCACCGGGACCAGAATTCAAATATTTATAAGAGCACCAGCTTGCAAAATCAACATTCCAATCGTGCAAATGCAATTCAACATTGCCTGCTGCATGTGCAAGATCGAAACCTGCATAAGCGCCTGCAGCATGCGCAGCGGCTGTTATTGCTTTTAAATTATAATATTGACCCGAATAATAATTGACACCCCCAAATAAAACAAGCGCCACTTCATTTTCATGTTGCTCTATTGTTTTTATAATGTCTTCTGTTCGCAGATCGTGTTCGCCTTTACGGGGAGTTACTTCAATGATCGCATCATCTGGATGAAAACCATGAAACTTAACCTGTGATTCAAAAGCATACTGATCGGAAGGAAAAGCTTTTGCTTCACAAATAATTTTATAGCGATTTTTTGAAGGGCGATAAAATGTAATCATCAACAAATGCAAATTCACGGTAAGAGAATTCATCACTACAATTTCATGAGGCAATGCACCAACAATTTTTGAAAGGAGTTTAGGAAAAAAATCATGATAATTTATCCATGGTTTGCTTGCATAAAAATGTGCTTCAACAGCAAGGGTGGCCCAATCATTCAACACTTTTTGAATTTCATCTTTCGCAGATTTCGGTTGAAGCCCTAATGAATTTCCCGTTAAATAAATACAGTCTTTTCCTTTATGCTGTGGTATCAAAAATTTTTCACGAAAATGTTTTAAGGGATCCTGCACATCAAGTTGCTTTGAAAATTCCAGACTGTTTTGAAAATTCATTTTGAGTTTTGGATTTATAGTTGTCAATTTTCAATTGTTCATTGTCCCTTTTATATTGTTGGCGTTCTTCCTCCATCCACAGGAATGCTTACACCGTTCACATAAGAAGCTGCCGGTGATGCAAGAAAAGCGGCAACAGCCGCAAGTTCTGAGGCATTGCCAAAACGTTTCATCGGAATTTCATTTTGCATTTGTTCTTCTACCTGTTCAACAGTTATATTCTTTTTTGATGCAGTTGTTTTAATTAAGCTCTCCAATCGTTGCGTTGTAATGGAGCCAGGCAAAATATTATTCACAGTGATATTGAATTGCCCAACTTCATTCGCCATCGTTTTTGCCCACGATGCAACGGCACCACGTATTGTATTTGAAACACCAAGATTGGGCAATGGCGTTCTCACCGATGTTGAAATGATATTGATGATCCTTCCATAACCCTCTTTTTTCATCGATGGCAAAACTGCTTTTACAAGAATATGATTACAAATCAAATGCTGGTTGAACGCATTTAAGAAATCATCTTCCGTCGCATCAACGATTGGTCCCGCAGGAGGACCACCGCTGTTGTTAATAAGAATATGTACAACGTTTTGTTCCATAAAATTTTGAATAGCTGCTTTTAATTGCATTGGTTTACTAAAATCTGCAACCAGGTATTTATGATGTTGCGCCTTTAATGCATCAAGCTTTTCGATAGCCTGTTGCAGTGATGATTCATTTCTTGCAATCAAAACACAGTTTGCTCCGAGCAATGCTAACTCAATTGCACAGGCAAGACCAATACCTTGCGTGCTTCCGCAAACAATCGCAGTTTTTCCTTCGAGTGAAAGATTCATTTGGTTAGGTTTTTACAAATGTAATTTGTTTAGGCAAAGTCAAAATTCAAAAGTAAAGAGTCAAAAAACTACGTTGAAGTTTTACATTTTTACTTTTGAAGTACTTCCTTCAGTACAAGTGTGCGACGCAACAGGAGTTGAAAAGAATTATTGCAGTCGGGCTCATAAAAATAAAATCAAACTATTTGCTTGTTCTTTTGAAAAAAATCATTTTTAAAACATCGGCGGTAATAACATAAAAAATTAGAATGCCCAGCACGACAAATAATAATTTTAAAGGCGGAACAACTAATCCGAGTATTGTTGCAAAAGGTGTGAATGGTAACGCAAGTGTAATGAACAATGATATTAAACTGAGTGTGATCAATAATTTGCCGGGCCTGCTTTTGATAAGCGATTTTCGTGTGCGCATTACAAATAAAATAAGCAACTCTGTGCAAACAGATTCAATGAACCAGCCTGTGTGAAAAACAATTTCATCTGCATGAAATATTTTGTATAAAGAGAAAAATATAAGGAAATCAAAAAAGGAACTATGCAAGCCAAAAACTATCATGAAATTTTTTAGTTGTTTGATATTCCATTTTTGCGGACGACTTAATTGTTCTTCATCAACTTTATCTGCGGCGATTGTCATGTAAGGGAGATCGCTCAGGAAGTTTGTAAGTAAAATTTGTTGCGGAAGCATAGGAAGAAATGGCAATACCAAAGAAGCGCCTGCCATGCTGAACATGTTCCCAAACATTGCGCTGGACTGAATAAAAATATATTTAAGCGTATTTAAAAAAGTTTTTCTTCCTTCAATGATTGCTGCATTTATCACTTCAAGATTTTTTTCAAGCAATACTACATCTGCCGCTTCTCTTGCAATATCCACAGCATTGTTGATAGAGATACCAACATCTGCTGCATTGATAGCCGCAACATCATTAATGCCGTCGCCCATATAAGCAACCGCATTGCCTGCTTTGCGCAAAGCACGTATGATATTTTCTTTTTGCTGCGGTTCAATTTCTGCAAATACATTTGCATGCTGCACTTTGTGCACAAGCGCCTCAGGACTTATGTGAACGAGCTCGGAACCCGCAACGATGTGTACTTTTTTTAATCCTATTTTATTGGCGATATATCCTGCAACAAGTTTATTATCGCCTGTTATTATTTTCAGCTCTACCCCATTTTTTTTCAACGTGTGAATTATTTCTATAACACCTTCCTTCGGTGGATCGAATAACAAAACAAAACCTGCAAAGATCATTTGCTGTTCATCGCTTACCGTTAATTGCGTTTTTTTATCTGTTACTTTATAACACACACCGACCATTCTGAAACCTTGATTACTATAGTGATCATACAGTTCATCAATTTTATTTTTCTGCGTTGAAATATCGGCGATCGTTCCGTCGGGCATAAGCACACGTGTGCATACCTGGACAATATTTTTCACTGCGCCTTTTGTAATAAGCATGTGTTGTGATTCATGTTTCAAACAAACACTTAAACGCTTGCGAATAAAATCGTAAGGTATCTCGCTTATTTTTTCATAATCTTCTGTCGAAATATTTTCAATGCTGCGCAACGCAGTGTCCAGAGGATTGCGAAAACCGCTTTCAAAAAAAGCGTTGAGGCAAGCCATCTCTTTCACTTTTGTATTTTCATTTCCGCTGATATCAATCACTGAAGAAACTTTCAACACTCCTTCAGTAAGTGTTCCTGTTTTATCAGAACAAAAAAGATTGATCTCTCCGAGATTTTGGATAGATGATAATTTTTTTACGATCACTTTTTGCTTACACATTCTCTTTGCACCTGAAGACATTGCAATAGTCATGATAGCAGGTAATAATTCCGGAGCCATGCCAACAGCAAGCGCTAAACCAAACAGCAATGATTCAACCAATGGTCTGCCGAAATAAACATTTACCGCAAGAATGATGATAGATAAAATAATGGTGATCTGCATCAGCAGGTATCCAAACTTTTTTATACCACGTTCAAATGCTGTTTCTGCGGGAGGTGTAGCAATGCTTGCTGCTATACTTCCAAACACTGTATCTACGCCCGTAAGCACTGCAATAACTTTGCCTGTGCCGCTTACAACGCTTGTTCCTTCGAATAAAACATTTTTTCTTTTTGATAAAACTGCATCTGCAGGTACACTGCCAACCGCTTTTGATGCAGGATAAGTTTCTCCTGTAAGAGCTGCTTCGTTTGTGTGCAAATCATTAGATTCAATTAGGAAACAATCTGCAGGAATCATATCTCCGGCTGTAAGAGTTAAAACATCGCCGGGAACAATTTCTTCTGTATAAACTTCTTTTTCTTTTTTGTCGCGAAGCACTTTTACTTTAGTGCGAATAAGTGATTTCAATTTTTCCACCGCCTTTCCTGCGTGACGTTCCTGGATAAAACTTAAAATGCCGGTCGATAATAAGATGAAGAGAATAATAAATACATCAGATGTTTCACCGACAAAACCTGCGAGGATAACAGCGGCTACCAAAAGCAGTACCAGCGGGCTTTTGAACTGATTGAGAAAAAGAAAAATATCTTTTATAACCTGGCTTCTATGTTTTTGATGTGATGTATTTTCTTTTAATCTTTTTGAAGCTTCAGCGGATGATAAACCTTCAGGCGATGATTTGAGTTGATCAAATATTTGTTGAGACTCATATTGCCAAAAGGTTTTAATATCCATAGAGGAGTGATTGTAAGCAGCAAGGTTTAAGAGAGCTATTGAAGGTAAGTATAAATAAAAAAACCTCATTCAATGTTGAACGAGGTTTTATCTAACAATTTATAGCTCCTTTGGGGAATGTGTTAAACTTCCAGAATAATATTACTTTTCTTTTCTCCCTGCATTAACTCAACACTTCTATTGATAAAGCTTGTCAAATCATTTCCTTTCAACAATCCCTGCGAAAGCAATGCAAGATCAGCAAGATTTCTTGCTTGTTTCTCTTGCTTGCCTTTATCATTTTCTTTCAGCAACGTTTGATAGATTGGATGATTGCCATTCACCGTTAACGTTACTTCATCCGGCATTTGTCCGTAGAATGCGGTCATGCCTCCGCCCATAGCAGCCATATCTTTCATGCGACGCATAAACTCAGGGCGCGTCGCAACAACCGGTGGAGTTTCAGGATTCAATCCTTTTACTTCAACCGTTACATGCAAATCAGGAATTTGAAAACCGAATAATCCTTTCAACATTTCTTCTTCTTCTTTGCCCAACACAGTGTCATTATGTTCCTGCTTGTCGATAATGTTATCAGCAATATCTGCATCCACTCTTGTGAAAT
>Ga0070659_100002820_pt1 | contig 12370 bp, 11 predicted proteins | sample KBSC23metaG_FD_64666 | JGI IMG/M metagenome (GOLD analysis project Ga0070659, IMG submission 64666) | Corn rhizosphere microbial communities from Kellogg Biological Station, Michigan, USA - KBS C2-3 metaG | ecosystem: Host-associated > Plants > Roots > Rhizosphere > Soil ...
GCGCGACATCTGCGTCATCGCGCTGACGGACGCATGGGCCAAGCGACGCTTTGGCATCTGCTTCCGCGCCTCCGAGACGCTGCCCGCGACTGCATTGCGGATGGTCGAGTTCTTGCGTCCAAGGCCGACTGAGCTTTCTGGGCATTCGCGGTCAGGCAAAGAGCCGAGCCCCGAGCGGAATGAGGATCGACGCGAGCAGCACCTGAAGCCCGAGCGCGAGCCCTGCGTAGGCGCCTGCGTCGTCATGGACCTGCAGCGCGCGCGCGGCGCCAATTCCGTGCGACGCCGTCCCGAGCGCGAACCCGCGCACCGGCCACTCGGAGACGCCCAGCGCGTTGAAGAGATAGCGCGCCGAGAGCGCACCGACGAGCCCCGTGAGCACTGCGAACACCGCGGCGAGCGCGGGCACGCCGCCGAGCCGCTCGGCGATGCCCATCGCCACGGGCGCGGTGACTGACTTCGGCGCAAGCGACTTCACGACCTCGGCCGGGAGGCCGCACAGCCAGGCGAGCGCCACCGCGCTGCCGCCGGCAGCCACGCCGCCGACGAGCGCGGCGGTGACAAGGGCCCGACCTCGGCGGCGGACCTCCGCCCCCCGCTGATAGAGCGGCCATGCCAGCGCGACCACGGCCGGCCCAAGCATCACGTGGATGAACTGCGCACCGGCGAAATACGTCGGGTACGGCGTCCGGGTGATCCACAGCACCACGCCGATGACGATGACCGACCACAGCACCGGATTGGCGAGCGGCGTGTGGCCGAGCCGAGCGTAGATCGCCTGCGCGACGACGTAGGTCACGAGCGTCGCCGTCAGGCCGAAGAGCGGCGTCGACGACAGGTACACCCACAGCTGGACAAAGTCAGGCATCGCTGTCGTCCTTGCGCAGCAGCGCGCGCAGCACCAGCGCCGTCACCGCCATGCCGATCCACGTCGACACGACGATGACCAGCACCAGCGCGACACCGTGCGCCGCGACGAGGTCGAGGTGCGTGATGACGCCGACGCCGACGGGAACAAAGAGCAGCGACAGGTGCGCCAGCAGAAACTCGGCCACCGCCGAGACCGACTCGCGCACCCCGGGCCAGCGCAGCGCCGGCAGCAGGAGGATCATTCCGATCACGGGGCCGGGAAACGGCAGCGACAAGGCGTGCGTCAGCGACTCCCCGATCGCTTCCAACAGGAGCAAGATCGCCAGTCCGCGCAGCGCGCTCATCCGCGCCTTTCAACGCACTTCGAGGCGTCGGCATGCCCTCTCAGAGTGCGCGTCTTTGAAAGTTCAAAGGATGGTTTCATGTGCCCGGGCGAGCGCTCGGCGCTGTGGTTGGCGTCGGGAGAAGGAAAGCACTAGCGCACCAACTTCCTCGGTTGCGCGAGCCTCCCGTTGATGTCCGTCACCGATATGGGCGGTCGCCCGCCGCGTCCCTCGCAGTGATCTTACGAAACGGTAGTTGAGTCCGCCCCGGGCCCCGACCAGCCGCGCTCGACTCGGAGGACTTTGCCCCGTCTTGTTGCCGCAAAGCGGACGCTTGCAGTCGTGGGGAGAATGACTGGCGGATCGCGGCGATGTCGGCCTTGGCCTGGGCTCCGAGCCCGCGGCGATTCCTTGTACCCGGGCGATGAACGAATCGAGCGACTTGACGCACGGAAAGCCCGAGAACATCATGAACTACGCATCAGCCTCGGTATGAGGTGTCCATTCGAGCGCTTGGGACGATCATGTCGGACGACCCGATGCTCGACATGGGATGGCCTCGCGGTGCTGAGGCGAAGGATCGTGAACGGGAGCGTGTTCGGCGCGGCGATTGCCAGCCACGGATGAATTCTCCCCAAGGAGCGGCGTCGTGAACAGGCTCGTATCTCTCCTGCTTTGGCCAGCCATCGCCATCATCGGGGCGTTCTCCTTTGCCGGACTCGCCCTCGGCCGCGGTGAAAGCGTCAACGCCGTCTGGCTCGTCACGGCAGCGCTCAGCGTCTATCTCATCGCCTACCGCTTCTACAGCAAATTCATCGCCGACAAGGTCCTCCAGGTGGACCCGTCGCGCCCGACGCCAGCGGTCCGGCACAACGACGGCCTGGACTACGTGCCCACCAACAAGTGGGTCCTCTACGGTCACCACTTCGCGGCCATCGCGGGCGCCGGCCCGCTGGTCGGGCCGGTCCTCGCCGCGCAGATGGGTTTCCTTCCCGGCACGCTGTGGATCCTCGCCGGGGTCGTGGCCGCCGGCGCCGTGCAGGACTTCATCGTCCTGTTCGTGTCCGTTCGACGCGACGGCAAGTCCCTGGGCGAGATGATCAAGATGGAGCTCGGACCGATTCCCGGCTCGCTCGCTCTGGTCGGCGTGCTGGCGATCATGATCATCATCCTCGCCGTGCTCGCGCTGGTGGTGGTCAAGGCGCTGACGGCGAGCCCCTGGGGCCTGTTCACGATCTTCGCGACGATCCCCATCGCACTGCTGATGGGCTGCTACATGCGGTTCATCCGACCGGGACACGTGGGTGAAGCGTCGGTGTTCGGGGTGGTGCTTCTGCTCGTGTCGATCTTCCTGGGGCGAGTCGTCGCCGAGGATCCCACGTGGGCGCCGATGTTCACCCTCAGCGGCACGCAGCTGGCCTGGGCGCTGATCCTCTACGGGGCCATTGCCGCGAGCCTCCCGGTCTGGCTGATGCTCGCGCCGCGCGACTACCTGAGCACCTTCCTCAAGATCGGCACGATCGTCGCACTGGCGATCGGCATCTACTACGTCGCGCCGAAGCTGGCGATGCCGGCCACCACCCGGTTCCTCGACGGCACCGGGCCGGTCTTCTCCGGCAAGCTCTTCCCGTTCCTTTTCATCACCATCGCGTGCGGAGCGGTCTCGGGCTTTCATTCGCTGATCTCTTCGGGCACGACGCCGAAGATGATCGAGAACGAATCCCATATGCGCCTGATCGGCTTCGGCGGCATGCTTGCCGAGTCGTTCGTTGCGGTGATGGCGCTCACGGCCGCGTGCGTGCTCGATCCGGGTATTTACTTCGCGATGAACGCACCTGCCGCGATCATCGGCACCACCGCCGCCAATGCGGCGCAGGTCATCTCCGGCTGGGGATTCACGATCACGCCGGAAATGATCACCCAGACCGCCAAGGACATCGGCGAGACCAGCATCCTGTCGCGCGCCGGCGGTGCGCCGACGCTGGCGGTCGGCATGGCACAGATCCTCGGCCAGGCCCTGGGCGGCAAAGCGATGGAGGCGTTCTGGTACCACTTCGCGATCCTGTTCGAGGCGCTGTTCATCCTGACGGCGGTCGACGCCGGCACGAGGGTCGGGCGGTTCATGATCCAGGACATGCTCGGTCACGTGTACAAGCCGCTCGGCAACACCGAGTACTTGCCCGCCAACCTCCTCGGCACCGGCCTGTGCGTGGGACTCTGGGGGTACTTCCTCTATCAAGGCGTCGTCGATCCGCTCGGCGGCATCAACACGCTGTGGCAGCTCTTTGGCGTCGGCAACCAGATGCTGGCCGGCATCGCCCTGCTGCTTTGCACGAGCGTGCTCGTGAAGATGAAGCGCCAGCGCTACGTCTGGGTCACGTTGGTGCCCACGGCCTGGCTGCTGATCACCACGCTGACCGCCGGCGTGCAGAAGATCTTCGATCCCGACCCCAAGATCGGCTTCCTGTCGCTGGCGCGCAAGTTCAGTGACGCGGCCGCGCAAGGGACCGTGCTCGCACCAGCCAAGTCGATCGCGGAAATGCAGCGCGTCGCGTTCAACAACTACCTCGATGCGGCCGTTTGCGCCTTCTTCGTCCTGCTGGTGGTCGCGATGTGCATCTTCGCGGTGAAGGTCTGCATGCAAGCGTTGAAGCAGGCGAATCCGACCGCCCACGAGATTCCGCCGCTCGCGGGTACGCAAGGGGCGCTGGCATGAAGGACGCAACCGGAAGCGGCCGGGCGGCCGTGCTCGAGGTGAACGACACCACTTCAGGAGCGCCAGCCCAGGGAGTGTTTCGCGAACGCGCCCGCAGCCTTTGCTCGGCTTGTCGTCAAGTCTTCGGAATGCCGGACTACGAGCGCTACCTCGCACACTCAGCCCAGCGGCATCCGGGGGCGCCAGTTCTGACGCCGAGTGATTTCTTCGTGCAGGCGATCGAGCGCAAATACGGTAGGGGCGGCGCTCGCTGCTGTTAACCAGGATCTGGTGCTGCAGCTTGGCGATTGCCAGCGGTGACGTTGTTCGGGCCGCCTCGCATGACAACGATCCAATCGGCTGACGTTCGCCCGGGCGTCTCGAACGTCCGCTCTGCAGGGCGGATTCAACCGGTCAACGCAACGGTCTGGCTGAACATCTCAGCCGGCGTCTTGAAGCCAAGTGTTTTCCTGGGCCTCTCGTTCAATTGTCTCGCCACGGCGTTGAGCTTGGCTTGTGAGTAGCTCGAGATGTCGATGCCCTTTGGCATGTACTGTCTGAGCAGGCCGTTGGTGTTCTCGTTGCTGCCGCGCTGCCAGGGGCTGCGTGGGTCACAGAAGTAGACCTGGATGTCGGTGGCAAGCGTGAAGCGCTTGTGGCCAGCCATCTCCTTGCCCCGATCCCACGTGAGTGACTTGTACAGCTCTTGGGGGAGTTTGCGTGCGTTCTTGATCAACGCGTCGACGACCGTTTCCGTGTCCTTGCTCGCCACCTTGGCGAGCATGACGTAGCGCGTCTGCCGCTCCACCAGCGTGGCGATCTGGCTATTGTGGGCGCCGAACATCAGATCTCCTTCCCAGTGACCAGGCACGGCGCGATCCTCGACCGATGCAGGGCGCTCGCTGATCGACACGGCACCGACGATCTGCCCGTGGTTCTCGGTCTTCTGCGTGTGATGCCGAGACCGGCGCATGCCGCGCGTGCGCCTCAGGTGCTGCAGGAGCTCCTTCTTCAGGGCGCCGCGCGCCTGGATGAACAGACTTCGATAGATGGTCTCGTGCGACACGCGACAGCTCTCGTCATGCGGATAGGCCTGCTCGAGCCATCCGGCGATCTGTTCAGGTGACCACAACAACCGAAGCTTGTCGGTCACGATCTGCGCCAGAGCTCTGTTGTTGGCTAGTTTGCAGCACTTGGGGCGAAGCGCTCGGGTCCAGGCCGCACTGTCTGCTTCGCTGGCACGGTAGGCTGCTGGACCTCCGTTGCGCCTGAGCTCGCGACTGACCGTCGATGTCGCTCGCCCGAGCTGCGCAGCGATCGAGCGGATCGATTGCCCCTCGACCATCGCGCGGGAGATCTCCTCACGCTCCAAGAGCGTCAATGCGATCGCTGCTCGCGTCCGTCGCGGTGGCTTGATGCCACCGGTGCGCGACAAGATGCCCTGAACCGAGGTATGAGCGCGATCAAACAGGTGCGCGATCTGGTGCAGCGTCCAGCCTTGCCTCCATCGCTCCCACATCACCGCCTTCTGGGCCTCTGTGTAGTAGGTGCGCGTGCGGTACCTCATCGGCAACACTCCTGCTGCTCACGCAGCGATCAGTGTGTTGCATCGACCGGTTGAATCCGCCCGTGTAACCGGCCCCTTCGCCGGCGCGGTGCAGGCGCACGAGGGTTTCGAAGAAGTACATGTCCGCCAGATCTCTCGCCTGCGGGCTGAGCTTGCGCACGGCGAGGGTTTTCTGGAAATGGCCGAGGACCTCTGCCTCGTCGTCCTTCTGCACCCATACAAGCACGAGATCCACGTTTCCGGTCTCGAGCGCTCGGCGTGCCGCCCCCACCACCGGACCGTCCAGCGTGTCGCAGTGCGCTGCCACAGGGTGACTCCACGCCAGCGCAAGAGCCGCCGCCGATGTGGCCATCAGACGTTTGGCAGCATGAGTTCGAATTGTCATCGTCCGCTCCAGATGCATCGCCTCGTGGACTCATGAAATTTCAATTGGCGATGGCAGCCACGAGTTTCTAGCCCGCCGAAGTCTGCGATCCTTGATCCGCATCAATTGGAACGGCCGATCGGAGTCCCGTCCAACGGCCCCGCCAGCGACTTGGCTACGCCCTCTTCGACCGACCGCCGGATGGCTCTAGGTGAAGACGCGTACCGAGGGGCTACACCTTCCGAATCCTCACGCGGACCCCGTCGCGCACCATCGAGGACGGATAGACGATGACCGAGGCGCCGCTCGCCAGCGCACGGGGGCGCGTTCCCGATGCCGCGCTCCGCTAGCATGGGCGTGCACTTCATGTGAGGAGTCCCGCGATGATCAAGGTGAGCGTGATGTACCCCAACAAGCCGGGCGCCCGGTTCGACCATGCGTACTACCTCCAAAAGCACATGCCGATGGTCAAGGCACGCATGGGCTCGGCGCTGAAGTTTTACGCGGTCGACAAGGGCGTCGCCGGCGGAAGCCCCGGTGATCCGGCGATCTACGCGGTCGTGGCGCACCTCCATTGCGACTCGATCGACGATTTCCAGCGCGGGTTCGGGCCCCATGCGCCGGAGATCATGGGCGACATCCCGAACTACACCGACCAAACGCCGTTGGTGCAGATCAGCGAGGTGCTGGTCGACAAAGGTTGAGCGCAGGGCTGCGAGGACCACTCTGACTGCGACACGAAGCGACCTGAACGACCAATGGCGCGGCTCGCGAGCGGCAAGGCCAGCCGGACAGCGCGAATGACCGCAGCGATGCGGCATCGCCATTTGTTGGCCGGAGCAAGGCCGCTGGTGTTCGAGGATCGCTTCGCGCATCTCTTTCTCGATCTTCCGAGCGCGATGGCGGCCCTGCCGACGCCGTTCGCAGATCGTGCGCTTGGCAGGCTCTACGGACCCGTGCGCGGGATCGAGGGAGAGGTGCTGGCGCGCTCTCGCTATGTCGAAGAGGCGCTCGCGGCACGTCTGCATGCAGGACTCGATCAGGTCATCGTCCTTGGCGCCGGCTTCGACACGACTGCGCTCCGCTACACCGATTCGCGCTGCCGCTTTTTCGAGGTGGATCATCCCGCTACGCAAGCCGACAAGCGCGACATCCTGTCGCGCTGGCCCGCCCTCGGCGCGAACCTGACCTTCGTGCCGGTCGATTTCGAGAAGGACGACTTGGCCGACGCGTTGCTCGCCGCAGGTTTGGACTCGTCGCGGTGCGCGCTCGTGTCGTGGCTCGGCGTCACTATGTACCTCGAACAACGCGTGACGGTCGCAACGCTCGTTACGTTGCGGCGCATCGTCGCGCCCGGCAGCGTCGTGATCTTCGATGCCTATCCGCGTCGCGAAGAGACCGCCTTCGGCGAACGGTCTATGTTCGCCGCTGTCCGCGCGCTGACCGCGACGCGGGGCGAGCCGATGATCGGCGCGTTCGACTCTGCGGCCTTCGCCAAGTCCATCCAGGGCAAGGGCTGGCGCGTCACCGACGTCATGAAGGGCGACGCCATGCGCCGACGTTGGTTCGCAAATCAGCCCCGGATCCTCTGGCCGCCGCGATCGGTGTTGTTCTACACGCTCGAAGCGGTCTGACGCAGGTATTGTCGAGGCAGCCGTGAGCCGCAAGCTGCGGCCAGCGACAACGCCTTGGCGCGCATGGCTCAGGGATTGGTCGTGCGAGGGCCAGTTCGGCGCGAGCCGCACCGGCTCTTACAGATCACTCGACTTGTCCGCGCCTCGCCGGCAACCGCATCAGTTCTGCTCCCGCAAGGCAGCTGAACTGAGACGTTCCCGGTCAACTTCGGCTTTGGGTCGGTAGTTCCCGTTCGCTCGCCCTGCAGACCGTCACTGGCTTGCGCTCGACGACGAAGAACACCTTCACGGGGAGTCGAGAGTCCGCTTTCGGCAGCAGCCGACATTCGGAGCCGCCAACCGAGCGGCGGGGAGCCAGTCTGCAGCGACGGCCTAGTCAGGAGTCGCGATGCAGAAAGATGTCCATCGTCCCGACAAAGGTGAACCCGAACACGCAAAGCGCCCAGGTCAGGACGACGGCGTAGGGGCCGACATTCGGTGAGAAGGGAACTCCTGCAACGTTCAGCAAGAGGCTCGCAATGGCGCCTGTCGTGACCACATAGACGATGACGAGCCAGAGCGGAAACGGGCCCGGCTCCACTGCCCGGCGACGCTGGAACTGGACCAGGACCAGAACCGTAAAAGTCGAAGCAGCGACTGCGCTCGATACTCTCCAGGCGACGATGTCGGTGAAGTGCAGGAGCTCCAGGAGTCTGGGAACCAAAGCCAGAGCAACCAGCAGAAGGCCACCTTCGATATAGAAGCGCACGAGGCGCAGGTGCCGATCCGATAACTCGCCTCCCAGCGCACCCCGGAGCGTGACCACCACGGCCGAGAAGCCAACGAACGACAACGAGAGGCTTGCGAGGCTGGAAAGGTAGCCGGATTCTGCCGATGTCACGATCGTGCCGTCGCGGAACGCGGTGTCCGCTTGGCAAAACGCGCTCCCGCGCACGCGCGAACTCGCGCAGCACCGGGCTAATCGAGGCCGTCGATGCGGTCTATCGTTTCCCCTCTCCGCTGGCTTGTTGTTCGCATGCTTTCGCAGGGCTATAAGAGTTCACGGCGAATCCACGAAGGTCGTGAACAACGTCGTTCGCCGCGTGCCGGAACGAAGTCGGCAGGGGTCGAGTCGTCCGGCGCCTTCGGAAAAGCGAGGAGACAATATGACGACATCCAGCAAAACGTTCGGCGCGGCGCTCTCGGTCGTAGCCGTTGCGGCGGCTGCCTTCGCAAGCAGCGCCTTCGCGCAAGTTTCTCAGAGCGGCGAGCAGAAGAACATGCGCCGCATCGGGCACACCGACCTACAGGGCCGCCCCGCCTACCAGCCCAACACGATCGTCTATCCAGACGGCAGGACGATCGCATTCGTCGGCACGCACGGCGGCTCCAAGCCGAACCCGCTCAAGGGCGGCGCCGTCGAGTTCAACGGCACGATGATCATCGATGTGACGAGACCGAACCAGCCGGTCGAGAAGTTTCACATCCCCGTTCCGGTGAGCGGCGGACAGGCGCAGATGGCGCGCATGTGCCTTGGCTCCGACCTGCCCGGAGGGACCCCGGGCCGGGTCTACCTGTTGCGCAACGTGCAAGGCAGCTCCGCGTCGGGCTATGAGACGTGGGACGTCACCGACGTCAACAATCCTGTCCTCGTCGGCGCGATTCGCGGTCTCACGAGCACGCACAAGCTCTACTGGGAGTGCCAGACCGGCATCGCCTACTTGCCGGGCAGCGTCACCGCCCAGGCGTGGCGCCAGCCGCAATCGATGGTGATCGTGGACTGGTCGAATCCCGCGAGCCCGGTCTATCTTCGCACGCACGGGCTTCCCGGATCGCAACCGACTGGCACCGGTCCCGTGCCGCCTTCCTTGCACGGTGCGATTTCCGGTCGCGAGCACCCGAGCCCGACGCGCAAGCTCGCGCGCGGCGCAACCGCGAGCGACGTCATCGGCAACCGTGTCTACGCGGCGTGGGGAGTCGGCGACGACGGAGTCGTTCAAGTGCTCGACCGCAGCAAGCTGTTGCCGCCTCCGTACGGAACGTTCATGGGCGACCGGAACAATCCGACGAACGACCAGCTGAATTCAGCGCAGGTGTCGATCCTCTACATGTCTCCCGACCAGGGTGGCCACACAAGCATGCCGGTGTTCGGGATGACGCCCGCGAGCTACCAGGACTTCACCGAATTCCAGGTACGCGACATCGTGGTCGTCGCGTCGGAGGCGACATCGGACCTCTGCAAGGAAGCGCCGCACTGGGCGTTTCTGGCCGACTTCACCGTCGAGAACTCGATCACGGCGCCGCCGGGCACACGCGTCGAGCAGAACCCGTGGCAAGGTCCGATGGTGCTCTCGACGATGTCGGTCGATCCGCGTTCGGGCGACAAGTATCCGAGGGGCGACTACTGCAAGCGGGGCGCTCGCTTCGGTGTGCACTCGAGCGAGGAGAACTTCAGGAATCCGTTCTACGGCAGGCTGACGTTCCTCGCCTACTTCACGGGTGGCGTTCGAGTCTGGGACATCCGGGAACCGCAGGCGCCCCAGGAAGTCGGCTTCTACGTGCCGGTCGCCAACCAGAACACGACTGCCACCGGCTACATGACGAACAACGTCGAGGTTGACAACCGCGGCTTCGTCTACATCGTCGACCGCAACGGGTCTGGCCTTGACATTCTGCGCGTCACGGGCCGTGCGCGACGGGTGGCGTTCCCCAACGACCCCGATCGGTCCGAAGACGACGACTGACGAACTGAGTGCGACAGCCCGGCCTGCGCGATGAGGCAGGGCTGTCGCACCCACACCTTACGACGGTTCGATCTGGTACGACCCACATGACTCGACGGAACGGCTGCCGTCAGCGCCGTGGTCTGTGCTCAACGACGAAGTCCGCTTCCGGGGTGCAGCTGACATCCGCCTTCGGCGAAGGTCAGAGTCAACCTTCGGTCCTGCGATCAGAGTAGATCTAGCACTACTCAAGGACGATCCGAGGGAAGTAGTACGACACCACCCAGTTTGGCACGTCGACGATCGAGCTGATGCGCAGGTCGGCGCAGACGCTGCAGAGCATGTAGGCGTCGATCGGCGCGTAGCCGTAGCGCTTGCTCAGCAGTTCGACCATGTCCGAAACTGCCATGCGCGCGCCGGCCATGAGATCCGGACCAATGCCGGTCGTTACTTCGTAGCCCTTCTTGTCGAAGTGGTCGGTGACCGGACCTTGCGTGACGTAACGCGGAGAGCGCAGCCGAGCGCCCTTCACGAGCTCGAATTTCAGGGCGACGTCGATCGGGCTCTCGATCGCCGTCCCGCAGACCTCGCCGTCGCCCTGCGCCGCGTGGGTGTCGCCGACCGAGAACAGTGCGCCTTCGACCTCGACAGGCAAGTAGAGCTCGGTGCCGGCGCAGATGTCGCGCGCATCCATGTTGCCGCCGACGTTGCGCGGCGGGATGATGCTGTGCAGTCCGGGCTCGGCCGGCGCAACGCCGATCGTTCCCGTGAACGGCCGCAGCGGCACGCGGCCGCCCGGCCCGTACATCGCTGGCGTCAGTGCAGGGTCGTAGTGCCAGTGGTGCAAGCATGCCTCGGGGAACTGGTCGGTGAGCAGGCCGAAGCCCGGAATGTTGCCGGTCCAGCCCCAGCCCGAAGGCCGTAGCGAAAGGACCGTGACCTTGAGGGCGTCGCCAGGCATCGCACCGTCAATCCAGACAGGTCCGGTCACCGGATTGACCCGACCGAGGTCCAGCTTCTCGAGATCCGCGGCCGTGGACGTCTTCGTGAGCTGGCCAGACGAAGCGTCGATGGTCTCGAACTGAACGCTTTCGCCGGGGGCGATCCGCAGGCAGGGCTTGAACGCGTTGTTCCAGCCGTGATGGATGTGGTCGCGATGAATCGTGTGGCCGGCGAACTCGCCCATGGCTCGACTCCTCAGACAGCGACGGTCAGCGCGCCGTCGACGACCAGGTTGGTTCCCGAGATGCGGCTTGCTGCCGGACTTGAGAGGAACACGACCGCATTCGCCACTTCGGCCGGTGTGCCGAACTTGCCGGTCGGATTCGCCTTCAACGTCGAGGCGAACAGGTCCGGCATGTTCTTCTCGATCGTCTGCCAGATGCCCCCGTCGAAGTAGGTATTGCCGGGCGACACGCAGTTGACGCGGATGCCCTTGCCGACGAGCTGCCGACTCAGACCCTTGGCGTAGTGGATGAGCGCAGCCTTGATCGCGCCGTACGAGCCGGCCGCGAAGTCAACCTCGAAGCCCGAGACGCTCGAGATCAGAACGATCGACGGTCCGCTCGACTTCTCCAGAAAGGGAACGGCGGCGGCAACGGCGTTGACGGTGTGCATCATGTCGGTCCGGAACGACTTCTCCCAGCTCTCTTCGTTGTCGCCGACAGCAAGTGCGCTCACGTTGCAGACAAGGGCGTCGATGCCGCCGAGCTTGCGTGCACTTGCAGTGACCCAGTCCCCCAGCGCAGCGCCGTCGGCCACGTCGAGCGCTTGCCCGAAGGCGCGCACGCCTCGGGCCTCGAGCGCTCGCACCGCCTCAGAGACCTCCTCGGCTTTGCGCGCGCAGATCGAGACGTTTGCGCCTTCCGTAGCGAAGGCCTCCGCCACTGCCCGGCCGATGCCTCGGCTTCCCCCAGTGACGACGGCGCTCTTGCCCTTCAGACTCAAGTCCATGGGACGGTCCTCCTTGGATGGTGCAATTCTGAGCGGCGACGGTGCCGGTGTAAACGCCGCGCGAGCGCTCCCCGCACGGACAACGCAATTCCCAAAAGCCGACCCTGAGCAAAGTCGGCAAATGGCCGAAAGGGGCCCCGGCGCGGTGTTGCCTTAGCACCTTCTTGGCTCACACCGCTTCTATGTCGCGGGCCGCGACTGTTCATCGAACAGCTCGAGCCTCCCTCACCGCCGCGCGCGGAAGCGCGGTCCGGGCCTTGAC
>Ga0070659_100002823_pt1 | contig 12361 bp, 8 predicted proteins | sample KBSC23metaG_FD_64666 | JGI IMG/M metagenome (GOLD analysis project Ga0070659, IMG submission 64666) | Corn rhizosphere microbial communities from Kellogg Biological Station, Michigan, USA - KBS C2-3 metaG | ecosystem: Host-associated > Plants > Roots > Rhizosphere > Soil ...
TTCCCAGCTCGCTAAAAATTTCCATAATGCCTTTATGACGAATCGAAATTACTTTCTCGGGATAATCGTCCTGCCATGAAGCATCGTAAACACCTGATGATGATGTGAGGCAGTTCAGCATCTTTTACATCATACATCATGTGTGCAATGGTGCGAACCGGAAGCAATCGAAACGTTGGAAATACAATTGTTCTGTTTAAAACAGGCTTTCTATTGCTATCAACTCCGTACTGCATCCACAGTGAAACTTTTTGCCCGCTCATCTCAATATGGTCGCTGTGGGGAATACGGCTATCGATTTGCCATTCAATGCTTCCATCCGGCTGAATGCGCCAGCGGTCAACTTGCTGGTGCAGCTCTAGGTCTGGCCAAAAGCATCAATAGCAATTGCAAAAAAAAACAGCAACGGTATAAATTTCATAGTTAAAGGTTCTTTTTATCGGCCTTTTTAATTGTTGCATTCTTTACACCCTGTACTTGTTCAATGCTTACATCTGTAACATTCTTTAAAACAACCCCAGGCGTGCCGTTTGCTTTTTGTGCTTTGACATTTCGAAGCTCTGCACCCTTCACATCATCCAGGATAAAAGGGGGGCGCGCATCTTCTTTCATATAACTCACTTCAATATCGCTGAGCTTTACATTTTTTGCATGGCGAATAAAAAAGCCATACGAAGGCATCACTCTCCAGGGACCGGGTTCTGGATATTCTTTTTCATATTCAGGAACCACCCTGTTGATGGAATCTTTTGGTCCGCCACCCTTGTAATAAATTTTAATATTGCTCAATTGCAAGTCTTCAATATCATGTCCGGGAAGCCCACTGAGGATAACACCCTGACGCGCATCGACATTCCATGCAACAATATTTTGGATAATGATGCGCCTGCATTGACCAACTGCAATCGTATCAGGCCCACGCATTCTTGCGCCAAGACGAATGAAGATTGGTGAATTTAAGATATCACGCATTGTAATATTGGAGATTGTGACATCTTCCAGCAAAGCACCGTCAACTGTTTCAAGTGCAAGCCCGCGACAATAGTCGAAGACACAATTGCTAATGGTTATGTTTTTGAAACCACCGTTTGACTCTGTTCCAAATTTGATTCTTCCTGTGGAGGAACTGTCGGAGTATTTTTTGTATTGGCGCCTGAAGGTTCCGTCGAGCAAGCTGCCTTCATCGTAACCACTCACCTGGCAGTTGGTGATGGTTACATTTTCTGTCGGCCTTGCATAGCCGAGTCCAAAAGAACTTTTCAAGCAAATACCATCATCGAAGGGCGAGTTCACTGTGCAATTGGAAACACGTACGTTCTTACAGCAATCTATATCAAATCCATCACGATTTGTATCCACCTTTAAATTATCAAGGGTCAGGTTATCTACGCCGGTAGCAAGAATGGCAAACCAGCCCCCGTGAAGAATAGATATGTCTTTTATCGTGACATTGTAGCAATTTAGAAGGGCAATGGATTTGTTTGGTTTTACATCTCCCTTTCGTCCGCTGCGCACCAGTCCACGGCCCCAAATCCTTCCGGTCCCCAGGATAGAGACATCATGTATTTTTTCACCCCAGATCAAACTGTTGTGCCAGTGGCTGTGTCCATAATCCTGGAATTTGTCGTTTACACTTTGCTCAGGCTTGTCAAAATCATTGGAATCGGAAGAGGCAATAAGCGTTGCTCCTTGATCTACAAATAAGCTGATGTTGCTTTTTAAATGAACTGACCCCAGCAAATAATTGCCCGAAGGAAAATAAATGGTTCCACCGCCCGATGCTGCCGCATCTTCAATGGCCCTGTTAATAATTCTTGTATCTGGTGTGATGCCATCACCTTTTGCACCGAGTTCTTTGACATTGTAGAAAACTTTTGAGGGCTGCGCAAAAACAACTGTTGAAAAACCAATTGAAATAAAAAACAGGATATCTCTCATCATTATTTATTTTGAAAATTTAGCGATAAATCCTCCGCCGGAAACTAGATTCAAATCCAGGATATCTTTTGAAGAATAATTTTTATGTTCAACGATCACCGATGCATCATTGTTCGTATCGTCCTTCGCAAGTTCTGCTTTGTAATTTCCTTTCAGAAAACTCAAAGAGATTTTTATTTTTCGGGCGCCAACACCGTTCATGACTGCAATAAACCACGTGGCTCCTTTTCTCCTTGCATACACGGCCAGCTGGCCGATCTCCGAAGGCGAAAGCACAATGGTTTCATCCCATGTTGCAGGAATGCTTTTAATAATGTTCACAGCTGGATTCAGTAAAATGGTATCAGGATTGGCTGCGTAGGTTAAGAGTGCTGCATTCAAAATAACCGCACTTGCTATTTGATGTACAGGGGTTGTGTTCTTTCTTCTTTCATTAAAAAGCATCACAGTGTACTCGGCAGGACCGGCCAAACATCTAGTAAAAGGAATCGTTGTTTCATGCGTGGCGCGATCGGTAAGTTTACTTGCCTCCATTCCTTTCACGGCTTCATAGGTGAGTGAATTCGGAAAGGTTCGCGTCAAACCTGTTGGCTTATTTGCTCCATGAAAGTCCAGCAGAATATGATAACGTGCTGCATCATGCAAAATGCTGTCGTAAACATCAATCACTTCTTTTGCTTCACTGTCGAAGAAATCGATCTTCGCTCCAGTGATCCCCAATGCATGGCACTTACTGAAAAAAGAATCTCTCGCTTCAGGTGTTCGCAGAGTTTTTGAGTGTTTCCAAAGCCAGATGCCAACCCCTTTTTGTCTTGAATAATCAGCCAGCTCTTTTAATTGAGCATCGGTCCACCTTGTCCAAAAACCTTCAAGAATATTGTGTTCAAACCCTAATGACGCCGCCGCATCGGTAAAATGCTTTGCTACCTGGAGTGAGCCATCACCGCCACCATTTAAATATTTCCAAACAGCTCTTCCTGGTTTGATCCAGGCAGTGCGAATTCCATTTGGAAAAAGTTTCCTGTCAGGCGGGGGATTTAAACTAGTGATAACGTCACTATTGACTAACGCATTCAAATCTTTGCCGATGATCACAACACGCCAGGGCGTCACAATTTTATTTTGAATTTTTGCAGGCTGCCGCATCTTCAATGTATCCTCAGGGCTGTAACGCAATTTGTAGGGATAAGAAGTCGGCTGATCATTTGCCAGCCTGATCACCAAACCATTCTTTCCATTTGACTGCAAAGCCATACCGGGATAGCCGAGCAAGGCTGCTTCGGTAATGCTTGCATAAACACCTTGGTACAATTTAAATGTTGCCGGTGGAGCAACCCATTCTCCAATTTGTACCGAATCAATCTGTTTTTTTACATGCACACCTTCGTAATGCATGTAGAGATCATGATACCAGATGGTGCTTTTTGAAGGCAGATTGAAAACCGTTTTTTCTTCCGGGGTAAGCACTGAATTTTGTGATGTAACCGTATGCCTGAATCCAACACCCGTATTGAATACTCTTATTTCCAAACCTGTTTGAAATCCATTGGAAGAAATTGAAAGAGTAAGCCCATTACACACATCCCGCGCAGTCGAATGAGCTCCGTAAATCGGATAGCTTTCATTGTGAACGTAGCGCTCTGTTTTTTGAAAGGAAACATTTTTCGTAACACTGTGCCCATTGACTAAAAGCTCCATCGGTGAAGGAGAAATAATTATTCTGTTCGATAAGAAAACAGAAAAATAAAGTTGCCTGTTATTCTGAAATAATTTGAAAACAATAGTTCCGTCAGGACTTTTTACTACAGTCGTATCAGCAGCGAAAACGTTCAATGAAATCAACAAAAATACAAATGCGGTAAAGCAGCTTATCGTTAGTCGATTATACAGCATCGTGGTGTGATTGAAGTGATGATGCAATTGAATAACAAATCGCGTGCTTTTATTTTATTCCATTAGCAAACTATTCAGCAATTCTGGCAAAAGCATTCAACGAACGATTTTTTGTAGGAATATTATGGTGCGTTTTAAATGCCAATTTTATGAAACGAAAATTCATTCTGCTTTTTCTGTTTATCACTGCTGTCATGTCCTTTCGTTTGGTAAAGCCGTGGCAATCAAAATTTGTAACACTCAACAGCGATGGTTCCCTGAATTATACTGCCGACGAAAATGGAAATGTGCTTCCTGATTTCAGTCGTGTTGGTTATTACAATGGTGATAAGGAAATCCCCAGCGTTGCCGTTGTAAAAACAGTTTCTCCTTCCGCAGACGCTGAAACAGAAATTCAAAAGGCTATTGATCAACTATCAACCCGTCCGCCGGATCAGAATGGCTTTAGGGGTGCGGTGCTGCTGAAGAAAGGGACCTACATTATAAACGGGAAAATAAACATCTCGGCCAGCGGCATCGTTTTACGCGGCGAAGGAGATGCCACCAGACTCATAGCAGCCGGAACAATTAAACGGCCATTGATCGATGTTTCAGGAAAAGGTAAAATGCAAGAACTTGCAAACACAAGAACGCAAATCGCGGACAGCTATGTAGCCGTAGGAAGTAAATCTTTCAACGTCGCATCATCAGATGGTTACAGGATTGGAGATCGGATCATTGTGTATCGCCCCGGCACAGATCAATGGATCGGGGATTTAAAGATGGACAAAATAGAAGCAAGAGGCGGCACAAAGCAATGGCAGGCGAAGGAGTACAATTTACAGTACGAAAGAGTGGTCACAAAAATTGATGGCAATAAGATTTTTATTGACAACCCGATCGTAATGGCACTGGAGGCAAAATATGGCGGCGGGCAAATCTTCAAATACGACTTTGACGGACGGATTAATAATGTCGCGATAGAATCTCTTGCCTGCGAATCTGAGTTCACCAGCGACACTGCAGAGAATCACGCCTGGGACGCTGTTTCATTTGACAAAATTGAAAACGGTTGGATCAAAAATGTGTCGGCTAAGTACTTTTCATACGCCTGCGTGCATTTGCATCCTTGGGCGAAAAATATTTCTGTTGTGGATTGCAGTTGTTCGGAGCACAAGTCAATAATTACGGGCGGAAGGCGATACTCCTTTTGCAATGAAGGCCAGCAAAACCTTTTTATTGGCTGCAGTGCTGCCGATGGCAGACACGATTATGTAACACAGGCCAGGACCTGCGGACCGAATGTATTTTACAATTGTACCGCAATCAGGACACACGCCGATATAGGACCGCATCATCGGTGGTCGAGCGGAACCCTGTATGATAATATTGTAACGGATGGACAGATCAATATTCAGGACCGGGGAAATTACGGCAGCGGGCATGGCTGGGTCGGTGTTACCCAGGTGTTGTGGAACTGCAGTGCAAAAACAGCGACAGTACAAAGCCCCTGGGTCAATGGAAAAAATTATTGCATCGGTTTGAAAGGACAAAAATCTCCAGGCAGATTTAAGGACAGGCCTGATGGTGAATGGGAAGGGCAAAACCGTGAAGGCTTGCAGCCACAATCGTTGTATATGGCACAGCTAAAGGCAAGAAAAAATAGTTTTTAGATTCAGGATTGCCCCATGACAATTAAAGTTTAAAGAATTGCCCGTGTAAGCTTAGAACTGGTATTAAAACTCCAATCATGAAACGCATTGTTTATTTACTGTTCTTACTAAACATCTCGCTGGGATGTTTTTCACAAACTAATTCTGAAGAAATTGTAAGGCAAGTAGCTGACCACATCTTGCAAAACACTTCGTTTCAGTTTGTCAATACAAAAACGGGGGAAAACTTCAGTGCAACGAAGGGTAAGGACACCTCGGCGAGCGTAAAAGCAGAGAGTAAATTCAACAAATGGCTGTATGTAAATGGCGTGCTGACTGTTGGAATGCTTCGTGTAGCACATGCATTGAACGACTCAAAATATTCAGATTATTCAAGAAGAAATTTCAGTTTCATTTTCGATAACCTTGACTATTTCAAAACCATGTTCGATGCAGGCAATAACGGTGTTGAGTATCGGCCGGTCCTCAACATCCGTTCACTGGATGATTGCGGTTCGATGGCCGCAGGCCTGGTCGATGTCTATGCTTTTGACAGGCGCAAAGATTATTTGGACTACCTGGTTCGTGTGGGTGATTACATTATTAACAAGCAGGTTAAGTTCTCTGACGGAACGCTTGCCCGGAACAATCCAAGAGTGATGACCCTTTGGGCCGATGATCTTTATATGAGTGTTCCCTTCCTTGCCCGAATGGGTAAGCTAACGGGCGACAGGAGGTATTTTGATTTTGCGGTCAAGCAGGTGGAACAGTTCAACAAATACATTTACGACTCTTCCACCGGCTTATACTTTCACACGTTTTACAACGATGAAAACATGAACGGTGTTGCTCGGTGGGGACGGTGCAACGGATGGGTTGCAATGGCCCAGGCGGAGCTATTGAACAATCTACCCAAAAATTATCCGAAACGTGCTGAATTGATCCGCTTATTGGAACGGCAAATCGTAGGCTTCTCAAGATTCCAGGATTCGAGCGGCATGTGGCACCAATTGCTGGACAAGCCAGAGTCGTATCTGGAGTCTTCGGTCACCGCCATGTTCGTTTACACGGTTGCCCGAGCCGTTAACGAGGGCTGGATCAATAGGCGCTTTATCACAATAGCTCAGAACGGCTGGGAGGCACTAGCCAAAAGAATAACACCTCGTGGTCAGCTGACCGACATCTGCATAGGCACTTCTGTGGAAGAAGACATCTCCTATTATTTCAACCGTCCTAAAGCTACGGATGATACGCACGGATTGGGAGCGTTTCTCATGGCGGGCGCAGAAATGATCAGGGCCAAGGGAAAGTTGGTTGATCTTACCAAACGAAAATAAGAGCCCGCTCTGACACTTTAAAATATAAAGACCTGATTATGAAACCTGTTTTACTACCAGCTGTTTTTGCCGGCCTACTTTGGTCCTGCTCTGCACAAAAAACAAATTCACAGCACCTGGAAAAGAACGTTTTTAACCTCCCCGCCCCCTACGCTACACCAGACACTAAAAAGAACAGTAAGGTCATTGGGTGGCCGCAGGGTAAAACGCCTATCGCGCCCGAGGGTTTTGTCGTGACAAAATACGCCGATCACCTCAACAGCCCAAGATGGTTTTGCCTGACACCCAACGGTGACCTGCTGGTCTCAGAATCACAAACCAACCGGAGGAAAAGCGCAAACGACATCATCCTTTTTCGGGATACCAACGGCGATGGACAACCGGATATACGTACAACTTTTCTTAAAGGCTTGAATCAGCCTTTGGGAATGCTTGTCTACAAGGATTGGTTCTATGTGGCAAACACGGACGGCATTTACCGCTATGCCTACAAAGCGGGGCAAACTGAAATTACGGGCGAGGGCGAAAAAATTCTTGATCTTACTCCGGGCGGTTACAACAATCACTGGACAAGAAATATTATCAGCAACCCCGATTCGACAAAATTCTATGTTTCTACGGGTTCAGGAAGTAATGATGGTGAGCACGGTATGGAATCTGAAAAAAGGAGAGCATGTATCTTGGAGATTAACCCGGATGGAAGTGGAGAAAGGGTCTATGCCTACGGTCTGCGCAACCCGATAGGAACGGCATTTGAGCCTTCGACAAAAAAATTGTTTTGCGTTGTAAATGAAAGGGATAATCTTGGTGATGATCTCGTTCCGGATTATTTGACTCAAGTCAAAGAAGGCGGATTTTATGGATGGCCTTACTGTTATTTTGGACCCAACGAAGACCCCAGATGGAAGGGAAAGATCCCCGATGGCCTGTTGGAAAAGACCCTAGTTCCTGACGTGTCCATGGGAGCACACAGCTCCTGCCTGGGGCTGGCTTTCTACACCAAGAGCCAGTTCCCAAAAAAATATGTTGGCGGCGCATTTATCGGAGAACACGGTTCCTGGAACCGATCACAGTTCAGTGGTTATAAAGTTGCATTCGTTGCATTTAAAAACGGACAACCAAGCGGTCCTGCCGAAGATTTCCTCACCGGATTTATTGCTAATGAAAGCAGTAACGAAGTGTATGGAAGACCCGTTGGTATCTTTGTCATGCCTAATGGATCTTTGCTGGTAGCTGATGATGCGGGGAACACGATCTGGAAAGTGAGCGCGAAAAAATGATGACAGCCTTTGTTGCGATGGTCTTTCAAAAAGAAGACACTTGTTAGCGGCGATAAAAACAAAGCAACCTTTGATAATGACGTCAGTTTTTTATTTTCATTTTTTTAAGCCGCATTTGAGCTTCGTACAGATCAGCTGGAGCCAACTCAGACGGGTCAATTGTCTCGAACCAGTTTCCATAAGGATCATGAAATTGTGAAGGCTTGTCGGTCTTTATTCCAACGCAAACATTATTGGAGGAATGCCTGTCCTTTGAATCGAATTGGTTACAATATTGCAACGGCCGTTTTGCACGGATGTTCCAGAATGTTTCATGGCTGCAAATTCCTCTTGGCGTTTCAATGCCGCCGGAAACAAAAATGCGCGATCCTATGCCGGCATCCAAGTTCGTAAACAGGTTATTCGATTGTGCATGGTTGTGATGGTCGATGCAGAGATCCTTGCCGCAGCCATTTCGAAATACATTGTATACACTGAATTTTGATTCAACTGAAAGATCATGCTGATACTTGCCATTCACTTCGAAGTTCTGCACTAAATTATAACCGCCGTAAATATTGAGGCCATGATGGCCTGCTAGTTTTTGTGTACTGCGATTGGGTCCGAAATCCAGTCTCCAGTTTTCAAGCGTGATATGATGGGCAGACTGTTCGATCCATATGCCGAGATCAGCATTGATTATTTGTACATCCCGCACCCAGCCATTGTGAACGCTATCACAGAAGCCGATGCCGTTATAGCCCCTTTCATGGAAATTATGACCCGCCCAACTACTGTCGGGAAAGATAATGGATAGGCTTTCCACACCGCAGCCCGTGATATTGCCTGCAAACCCAATCATCCCGCCACTCCAGGACCAATCTGTCTGGTTGGGATAATACCCGTTGTAATGTGGGTACATCTCTTCCAGGCCCTTTTTAAAATACAATATGGTTTTTTGCTCCCCCTCACCTCTGAGACAAATATTGCTTTTACGGATAACGATCGAGTCGGACAGCACATAGGTCCCTGCCGGGATATAAACGGCATGTCCGGTGCCGCACAGTTGAATGGCTTTGCGAAATGCAGCTGTGTTATCTGTTTTCCCATCGCCGATGGCTCCAGTTTTTCTGACATCAATGACAAAGTTATAGTGTGGAACAGGTACCGTTCCTCCCCCATACCCCGCATTAGTGAAATCGGGCATCCTGTCTTTATTCCATGCCTCACCATTTCTGCCCCACAGCAAAGAATACGGTTGCCCATAAGCGTTAGCAGTAGTGATTGTTGCGAACACTATCAAAAAAAAGAAGTCGAATGGTTTAATGCGTAACATATTTTGACTATTAACGCAGCAATGCATTGGCACACCACAATACAGGTGCCTGTCCATGAAGATCGCCAACATTCCTTTTCCTCCACAGATAATACTGTCGATCATTTTTTTTATTGGTGCCTTCGCAAACATCGGTGATGTCCCCTTCTTTATTAATATAGGTAATCAATGACAACCACGCTTTTCTTGCGGCAGGACCATAGGTTTTTGCGTCAAGCCAGCCTTCTTTTACCCCGGTAATGAAGGCAAAAGCGAACATACCGGTACAGGAAGTCTCTTTCCAGGAGCTGGGATCATCAATCAATTGACGCCACATGCCATCATCAGCCTGGTATTCCAGCAAAGAGGCCATCATGGTCTTATACCCTTGCATGATACGCGGGCGATCCTTATTGTTTTCAGGCAGTGAACGCAACAATTCAGACATGCCCGCCGCAAACCATCCATTTCCTCTTCCCCAAAAGAAAGGAACATCAGGCGCATGATAAAATAGCCCGTTTTGTTTTTGCAGTGAATCAAGGTAAAGCACCATTTCTCTTGCTGCACGATTGATATATTTTTCTTCCCCTGTTGCACGGAAAGCTTGTGTTTGAAGCGCAGTGATCATGAACATATCATCGATCCACATTCTTGTTTGCCAGCTAAATCCCCGGTTGTAGTAGTTCAAAGCATTTGCAGTCGCATGCAAAGAGTCTGGGGCCTCCCATTGTTTATCCGCGTATGTCTTTGCAATGCTTAAATATTTTTGATCTTTTGTCTGCATATATAACTCAAATGGAACACAACCAAAAACGGTGTAATCAACATGTTCAGGCTTTGGAAGCAGGCTGTCCCGGGAATCGAATAATGGATCAAATCGTTCTACCAGGTTTTGTTTTAATTGCGTGTCATTAGTGAGCTTTGCGAAGTTGAGCGCTCCATACCACGCGCAGGTTTCAGGGTAGGTAATATACTTCGGCGGTGTAGGACGATTAAAATTCTGGTAAGGCAGCTCAAGATAACGAAGAACAAGCTTCTTGCCTACTCGGGCCGGTGAAGCTTCCAAAGGAAAATTCTTTAAATCGCCTGTCGTGTTTTTTTGGGCCGAACAGCGCGAGCCGCATACGGCAAAGACCAGCATCAGCATTATTCTTGTCAACTGTATCATAGTTGTCATTTATTGACTAAAAAATAAACTACCCGCAGCGCGGTGCCCCTTGATTCATTATTCCGCTCTTGTAAAATTTTTATATGAAGTGAATGTTTTTTGTAGGGCAGATCTTCTGCAAGTAAAAAATACTGGGGCAGGTGCAAGCTCTTACTGTAACGGTTATACGTATCCAATTGTACTTCATTGTTGCCATCGAGCGAGTAACTGATTTTGGCTGCATCAGGGCCTGAGACAACCGCGATACCTGCCGAGACGCCTTTAAATTCCAGGTCAAAGGAAGCGCCTGGCTCTTCACCGACAAGCATTGGCCGGTTCACAAAACCACGGCGTGTTTTCGCACTATCACGGGGTTGCCACAAGGGATCTAAAACAAAACCTTTTTTATGCTTTGCACCGTTAATGTCAGCATAATTTGCGTGCGCATAATTTAATTTTTGCATGGCAGGCGGAAGGGCATTTTTGATCAGGCGAGAGGGATGTCTCCCAGCGAATTCCTTTTGCAAGAGTGTTGTGATCGAGTTGAAATAAATCCGCATACCAAAAGGTGATGGATGAAGGCTTTTAAAATCATCCTGCCATGAAAATTCCTTATTGCTGATGCGCCGCGTAACTTCCTCGGCAAGGTTGATAAAAGATAAATGGTAATACTGCGAGATCTCATCTTCAAGTTTTATTTCAGCAGGTACAACTCCATTGTTGTAGTCATTGACTTTCGCTTCATCGGCAAAAGCCATAATAACAATATTGAGGTAGGGATTGGAGGCGTAGGCATGCCTGATAATACCTTCGAGTGCCCGTCGCTGTTGTATTTCAGGAGTAGCATTCACGCGGTCGTTCACAGCGGATTCAATGAACAATAAGTCAATTCTTCCTTTGCTTAAAACATCACGCGATAAGCGAAAGGCATGCGGCACGCTGCCCAGTGAAGGAATGCCTGCATTAATGAACTCGAATTTTGTCTTTGGAAATGATTCCTGCAGGTGTTTCATGACCTGGTCGCGCCAGCCCGGCATATTTGTGATGGAACCACCCAAAAAGGCGACCCGGGCCCTGTGTTTTGCCTGCATGCGGTATAAAACATTGTCCAGGTTTCCCCGAGCGCGGATGAACTCTTCTGTACTTAATGCATGCCTTGAGTCAACCTTTTGAGCCAGCAGGTCACCATGTTGGATTATTAATAGCACCGGTAAAACAAGCCACCTGAACTGCATGTCATTTTATTTTGCGAAGGCTTATCATGATAACCCCGTGTGGCTGAACATTGGCAGAAAATTCCTTTTCGAATGTTCCCAGATCTTTTTGGCGCCAGAGGTCACGGACGATGTATTTTCCCTCTATTCCCAGGTCACTCCATTTCAAGGTCAGCGTTCGGGTGAGGCTATCCGTTAGATTAAACAGCCCGGCAGCCTTGCTTCCATCCTCGAGCTCTTTGGCCAATACGCCACAGGAATCGGTTTTACTGACTACCGTGGCCTGCCTGCCCAGCGGATCCTGGTTTACAGCAATCACTTCATCATTGCTTAAAAGGCTTTTGGTAAACTCATCGAGTTTTGTCAGATCGCAGCCAAGCAGCAGAGGAACTGATTGCAAACACCAGGCGCTTACATGCGAATATTGCTCATTGGCCGTAAGATGCGTTGGGTAGGGGCCTTTGCCCCAGCCAAGCCATCCGACAATCATCATGTCAGGATCGTTCCAGTGTCCCGGCCTGGCGTAGGGAGCCCATTTGTCCTGGGATAACAGCCTGCTTTTTAAACTTTTCCAGTTATCGCGGATATCACCACCGGTCCTCCATGCATTAGCGAATTTTGAAAGTT
>Ga0070659_100002825_pt1 | contig 12359 bp, 12 predicted proteins | sample KBSC23metaG_FD_64666 | JGI IMG/M metagenome (GOLD analysis project Ga0070659, IMG submission 64666) | Corn rhizosphere microbial communities from Kellogg Biological Station, Michigan, USA - KBS C2-3 metaG | ecosystem: Host-associated > Plants > Roots > Rhizosphere > Soil ...
TGGCGTCGTTCACGAAGTCGGCGATGCGCGCGCTGGTCGCCGCGTCGGGTGCGCAGGGGTTCAACATCGGCCTGAACCAAGGCTCGGTCGCGGGCGCGGGGATCGCCGCGCACCTGCATCAGCACGTCGTGCCGCGCTGGGGCGGCGACGCGAACTTCATGCCGATCGTCGCCCGCACCAAAGTGTTGCCACAGCTCTTGAGCGACACCCGCCAACTGCTCGCCGACGCCTGGCCGCGCTGAGCGCCCACAAATCACGCGCTTGTTCGCCCTCGAAGCCAACAAGCGCGATTGCGCCGTCGGCACCACTCGCCTGGGAGATAGTCGACTAATGAATCGCTGGCGGTATGCCTGGCAAGAGAGCCGTGGCGTCGTGGTAGATCACCTTCGAGGCTTGGTTACCGCGGGCATCGCACTCGTCATCGCGCTAGTGGCAACGGTTCTGCTCGAAACACGACACGACGCGGCCGTCTTGCTTGTGGCCAGCATCGGCGAGGCAAGTGTTCTTGTTGGCCTGCCAACTCTCTACTTTCTTCGGCTCGTAGTGATCGGCCGGCGCGTCCTCGCGGAACGGCGCGTTGCTGAACTCCAGGCTGAATTGAATGCAGCGCAGCTTCAGTTGGACGATCCGAATCGGCCCCCTCCAGGGATCGACCAGCTGACATGGTTAAACGTGCGCCCCACGCTTCTACCACCAGCGCCCCCATCAGTTGAGATCTTGCCGAGCGGCTCGGTCGTGCTCTCCTGGACCACGCGATCGGCGGTTCCCGGTACCGAGACAGCGTGCGAGGTGCGCAGTCCCGACGGAGACGAAGTGCGAAGCCCACGATGGGAACGGACGTGGCCAACGCCCGCGCAGGGCACCCGATTGACCGCTGTATGGCCCGACGAATTTGTCTCCGACCCACCGGGGATGGCGACTCGTCGAGGGCGGTTCGATGTCTGGTGGCGTGTCCGAGGGCAGCAGCAGCCGCGACTCACAGATGACACCCCAGTGACGTACCGCTACTCATCAGTTGAGGGTCAAGCCGAAATGTTGTACGACCCACCGGGTCACCCGCCAACGCCATAGGCAGCGTGGGAAGCAATGGGCAGTTGACGAGTCTTCGGCGGCCGGATCGGCACGTCAACTGCCCAACGTTTTCTCAGTGATCCTTCGACTTGGCCTCGGCCAGGACTTTCTGCGCGACGTTGGTCGGCATCGGTTCGTGCCGGACGTACGACCTGGTGAACGTGCCGGTGCCGTGCGAGATCGACCGTAGATCGATCGCGTAACGCGTCACCTCGATCTCCGGCACCTCGGCCCGGACCAGTGATCGCCCGCCGGCGCCGACCGGCTCGGTGCCGGTCACCCGGCCGCGCCTCGTCGACAGGTCGGACATCACCGCGCCGACGTACTCGTCCGCGACCAGCACCGAGACGTCGAGCACTGGCTCCAGCAACAGCACCTGCGTCTTCTCCGCGGCGTCCTTCAATGCCAGCCCGCCGGCGATCTGGAACGCCATGTCCGAGGAGTCGACCGAGTGCGCCTTGCCGTCGGTGAGTGTCGCCCGGATGTCGACCACCGGATAGCCGGCCGCGGCGCCGTGATCCATCTGGGCGCGGATGCCCTTCTCGACCGACGGGATGAACTGCTGCGGCACCGATCCGCCATAGATCTTCACCTCGAACTCGAACCCGCTGCCCGACGGCAACGGTTCGAACGTCACGTCGCAGACGGCGAACTGCCCGTGCCCTCCGGACTGCTTGACGTGCCGGCCGTGACCTTGCGCTTGCGCGGCGAACGTCTCGCGCAACGGCACCCGCAGCGGCACCTGCTCGACGTCGACGCCGTACTTGCTGTGCAACCGGTCGATGAGCACGTCGGCGTGCGCCTCGCCCATGCACCAGAGCACGAGCTGATGCGTCTCGACGTTGCGTTCGAGCCGGACCGTCGGCTCCTCCGCGACGATGCGCTGCAGTCCGGTCGAGAGCTTGTCCTCGTCGGCCTTGCTCTTGGCCTGGATCGCGACCGGCAGCAGCGGCTCCGGCATCTCCCAGGCGTGCACCAGCAGCGGGTCGTCCTTCGCCGACAACGTGTCGCCGGTCTCCGCGCGGGACAGCTTCGCGATCGCGACGATGTCGCCGGCGACCGCATGCGGGACCGGTCGCTGGTGCTTGCCGAGCGGCGACGACAGCGCGCCGACCTTCTCGTCGACGTCGTGGTCGTCATGACCGCGATCCGCCAGGCCGTGACCGGAGACGTGCAGCACGCTGTCCGGCTGCAACGTGCCGGAGAAGACCCGCACCAGCGAGATGCGCCCGACGTACGGGTCGGTGGTGGTCTTGACGACCTCGGCGCACAGCCGTCCGGACGGGTCGCACGACAGCGGCTCGACGGCGCCGCCGTCCGGCCGGGTGACCGGCAGCACCGGGTGCTCCAACGGGGACGGGAACGCCGACGTCAAGACTTCGAGCAGCTCGGTCATGCCGAGCCCGTTGCCTGCGCAGGCCGCAAGGACGGGGTAGAACGAGCCGCGCGCGACCGCTGTCTCGAGGTCGTCGATCAGCACCTTGACGTCGATGTCCTCGCCGCCGAGGTAGCGATCCATCAGCGACTCGTCTTCGGACTCGGCGATGATTCCCTCGATCAGCGCGTTGCGGTGCTCCTGGATCAGCGGCAGGTGCTGCGGGTCGGGATCGCGCTGTTCTCGCGAACCGCTGCTGTAGTCGTAGATCTGCTGCGACAGTAGACCGATGAGCCCGGCGACCGACTCGTCGTCCGCGTGCAGCGGGAGATACAACGGCAGCACGCCGTCGCCGAACGCGCCCTGGCAGGCGGCGAGGGTGTCCTCGAAGTTGGCCCGGGGCGAGTCGAGCCGGGTGACGACGACGGCGCGCGGCATGCCGACACTCGCGCATTCGTCCCAAATCATCCGGGTCGTGCCGTCGATGCCGTCGGCGGCACTTACGACGAACAGCGCCGCGTCTGCCGCGCGCAACCCGGCGCGCAGGTCACCGGTGAAGTCGGCGTATCCCGGGGTGTCGAGCAGGTTGACCTTGATGCCCGCATGCTCGAACGGCGCGACCGTCAGCGAGATCGACCGTTGCTGGCGGATCTCCGCCTCGTCGAAATCGCTGGTGGTGGTGCCTTCCTCGACGCGGCCGGGGCGCGGAATGGTTCCGGTCGCCACGAGGAGGGCCTCGACGAGAGTCGTCTTGCCCGCCCCGGAGTGGCCGACGAGCACGACATTGCGGATTCGAGCCGGCTCGTCGACCATAGGTGCTCTGCCTACGGCGGCCCCGGGGGTGTTCGACTTGTCGGCCACAAGAACCTCCACGTGTGAGCAGTGCCGCCACTCTCCACCCACGGCGGAAATGGGGCAAGAGGGGATCCGGAAATCATGGATCTGACCACGCTGAACACCGACCGGGTCCTGACCGCCGGCGGGGCCGACGTCGCGGTGAGCAGGGAGCGGTCGCGGCTGCAACGATTGCGCCGGATCGGGTTCGTGGTCGCCGCGATCACCCTCTGGATGTGGATCCGGCTGCTCGAGGACAAGCCGCCGTACCCGGTGCTGCCGCATCCCTCCGGCCGGTTCGCCCAGGTCGCGCCGATGCTGCTGCTCGTGGTCATCCTCGGCGCGGCCGTGCTGCTGCCGCTGCTGATGGCCGGCCGGTCGCCGCACGTGCTCTATCGATCGAGCGAGATCGAGACGTCGTTCGACGACGTCAAGGGTGCCGCGGTCGTCGTCGAGGAAGTCGTGAAGACGCTCAATCTGTTCCTCGCGCACAAGACGTTCAAGGAAAAGATGGGCGGTACGGCGCGCCGCGCGATCCTGTTCGAGGGCCCGCCCGGCACCGGCAAGACCTATCTCGCGAAGGCGATGGCGAAGGAAGCCGGCGTCCCGTTCCTGTTCGTCTCGTCGTCGGCGTTCCAGTCCATGTACTACGGCCAGACGAACCGGAAGATCCGCTCGTACTTCAAGGCGTTGCGCAAGGCGGCGCGCAAGAACGGCGGCGCGATCGGGTTCATCGAGGAGATCGACGCGGTCGGCGCGTCCCGCGCCGGCATGGGTGGTGCTAAGGGCGAGGGCATCACCGGCGTGGTCAACGAGCTGCTGATCCAGTTGCAGTCGTTCGACGAGCCGCCGGTCAGCCGGCGGCTGCTCAACAGCCTCACCGAGGTCGTCAACACGTTGTTGCCGCGCACCGTGCAGGTGCGCAAGGCGCCGCTCGTGCCGGCGAACATCCTCGTCATCGGCGCGACCAACCGGGCCGGCGACCTCGACCCCGCGCTGCTGCGACCGGGGCGGTTCGACCGCTCTATCTACTTCGACCTGCCGTCGCGATCGGGCCGTCGCGAGATCATCGACTACTACCTCGGCAAGAAGGCGCACGACGCCGAGCTCGACCGCGACTCGTTGCGGGATCGGCTCGCCGCGATGACGTCCGGATACTCGCCGGTCATGATCGAGCACTTGCTCGACGAGGCATTGGTGTGGGCCATCCGCCGTGGCGCGCCCGGCCTGTCTTGGACGGACGTCCAGCGGGCGAAGATGACCGAGGAGATCGGGCTCGCGCAACCGGTCGAGTACACCGAGGCCGAGCGCCGCACCATCGCGACGCACGAAGCCGGGCACGCCGTCGTCGCGTGGCTGGCCGGCAAGAGTCGCAAGCTCGAAGTGCTAACGATCATCAAGCGCAAGGAAGCACTTGGCCTGCTCGCGCACTCCGACCTCGAGGAGCGTTTCCTCAAGTCCGAGTCCGAGATGCACGCGCTCGTGCAGATCGCGCTCGGCGGGATGGTCGCGGAGGAGTTGTTCTTCGGCGAGATCACGTCCGGCCCGGCGAGCGACCTGCGCGCCGCGACGACGTGGGCCGCCATGATGATCGGCTCGCTCGGCATGGACGGGTCACTGTTCTCTTACGAAGCGGTCGACGCGCCGCACGCGAACATCGTCGCGAAGCTCTCCTCCACCGACGACGGCAAAGCGCGGATCGAGGCGCTGCTCGACCGGGCCCGCGACGAGGTACGGACGATGCTCGCGAGCAACCGGCACGTCGTCGAGGGCCTCCGCGACGTACTGCTCGACCGGGAAGAGCTGATCGGCGACGAGATCACCGACGCGATCGCGGCGGCAGCCGCACGTGCTCCCGAGCAGCGGCCGGCCCCCGAGCACTCCAGGATCTAGCCGGTCACTCGACCGGCCGGCGCGAGCGCGTGCGGCGCGGCGAGCCGCACCCGTAGCTATCCTGCCGTTGCCATGCTCGGAATCCACGCCCGGCCGCAGATCAACAAGGTCACCGAGCCCGTGGCCCGGACGCTGGTCCGCTGGGGAGTCACGCCGGACGCGCTCACGATCGTCGGCACCCTCGGCGTCGCCGGCGGCGCGCTCGGCTTCTACCCGCGCGGTCACTTCTTCGTCGGCACGCTCGTGATCACCGCGTTCGTCTTCAGCGACATGCTCGACGGTGCGGTCGCGCGGGTGCGGGGCACCAGCGGGCCGTGGGGCGCGTTCCTCGACTCGACCCTCGACCGGGTCGGCGACGGCGCGGTCCTCGGTGCGCTCGCCCTCTGGTACGCCGGCCGTGGCGACGACCTCGTTCTCTGCACGGTCGCGCTCTACGACCTCGTCGCCGGCGCGGTGACGTCGTACGCGAAAGCGCGCGCGGAGTCGCTCGGGATGACCTGCAACGTCGGCATCGCCGAACGGGGCGAACGGCTGCTGACGATCCTCGTGCTCACCGGGCTGTCCGGACTGTTCGGCGTCGACGTGCTGCGCGACATCGGACTGTGGGCCCTCGCGGTCGCCACCACGATCACCGTGGTGCAACGCATGGTCGAGGTACGCCGGCAGTCACGCGCCCTGCCGTCCGCATGAACGCGCGGCTGCAGGACGCGATCTACGCCGCCGGGTGGCGAGTCGTCCGCGGCCTGCCCGAGCCGGTCGCGCGCCGGCAGTTCGACGCGATCGCCGACGCGGCCTGGTTGCGGCACGGGCACAGCGTGCAACGGTTGGAGTCCAATCTGCGCCGGGTCCTCGGCCCGCGCGCGTCGACCCGCGAGCTTCGCCGTACGACGCACCTCGGCATGCGGTCGTACTTGCGTTACTGGTGCGAGGTCTTCCAGATGCCGCGGATGCGTACGGCGGATCTCGTCGCGCGGACGCAGACGACCGACGAGTGGCGGCTGCGGGACGCGGTCGCGGCCGGGCGCGGGATGATCCTGACGCTGCCGCACTGCGGTAACTGGGATCAGGCCGGCGCGTGGTTGGCCGGCACCGGCGTGCCGTTCACTACCGTCGCGGAACGGCTCGAGCCCGAGTCGTTGTTCGACCGGTTCGTCGCGTTCCGGGAATCGCTCGGCATGGAAGTGATCCCGTTGACCGGCGGTGAGCGCGCGCCCTACGAGATCCTCGCCGACCGGTTGCGCGCCGGCGGTGCGTTGTGCCTGTTGAGCGACCGCGACCTCACCGCGACCGGCGTCGACGTCGAGTTCTTCGGCGCGACCGCGCGGATGCCGGCGGGTCCGGCGGCGCTCGCGCACGACACCGGCGCGGCGTTGTTGCCGACGACGTTGCACTTCCCGGATCGCCACACCTGGGGCGTGCGGATCCATCCGCAGGTCGAGGTCCCGGGCGATGGCGATCGGGCGTCGAAGATCCGGCGGATGACCCAACAGGCCGCGGATGCGTTCGCCGCGGCGATCGCGGAGCATCCGCAGGATTGGCACATGTTGCAACGGATCTGGGTCGACGACCTCGATCCGAACCGGTTGGCGCCGTCGGCGGTGACCGTGTGAAGGTCGGCCTGGTTTCGCCGTACCCGTGGGACGTGCCGGGCGGAGTCGTCGCGCACGTCCGCGACCTCGCCGAGACGTTGCTCGCCGACGGTCACGACGTGTCAGTCATCACGCCGGTCGACGACGAGGACGCGGACGTCCCGGCGTACGTCGTGCGCGCCGGCCGTAGCGTTCCGGTCCCGTTCAACGGATCGGTGTCGCGACTCGCGTTCGGTCCCGTCAGCGCGACTCGCGTCGGCCGGTGGATCCGTGACGGCGACTTCGACGTGTTGCACGTGCACTCGCCCGAGACGTTGTCGCTGTCGTTGCTCGCGGTGTTCATCGCGCGCGGGCCGATCGTCGCGACGTTCCATGCCGCGAACCCGCGCTCGCGTGTCCTCGCGATGATGCAGTCACCGTTGCAGGTGCGGCTGGAGAAGCTGTCCGGTCGCATCGCGGTCTCCCCGGCGGCGCGCAAGACGATCGTCGAGCATCTCGGTGCCGATGCGGTGTTGATCCCGAACGGCGTGCACATCGCTCGCTTCGCCGACGCCGAGCCGTTGCCGGGGTGGCCCGGCGACGGCGGCGCGCTCGCGTTCGTCGGCCGGGTCGACGAGCCGCGCAAGGGACTCGACGTACTGCTCGACGCGTTCGCGCGACTGCGTTCCGACCGAAAGGATCTGCGGCTGCTCGTCGCGGGCCCGGGGGAGCACGACGATCTGCCCGACGGTGTCACGGCGCTCGGTCTCGTCTCCGAGGCGGACAAAGCGCGGGTCTACAAGTCGGCCGACGTGTTCGTCGCGCCGAACACCGGCGGCGAGAGCTTCGGCATCGTGCTGCTCGAAGCAATGGCCGCCGGCACGCCCATCGTCGCGAGCGACCTCGACGCGTTCCGTCGAGTGCTCGACGGCGGTGCCGGCCAGCTCGCGAAGGTGGGCGACCCCGCCGCGCTCGCGGAGGCATGTGCGGCATTGCTCGATGCACCCGAGCGCCGGGCAGCGCTCAGCGATCGTGGCCGGGTGCAGGTGCGCCAGTACGACTGGTCGATCGTCGCGACCGAGATCATGCACGTCTACGAGACCGCGATCGCCGGTCACCACGGCGGGCGCGTCGTCGCGGTACCCGAAGCCGAAGCCGAGACGAGCGCACTACTTCTCCCGTAACGTCGGATCCGTGGACGTCGTCTGGGCGCTGGTCGCGGTCGTCCTCGCCGTCCATGCCGGTTACGCGCTCTGGATCGCGCGCCGGCTCGACCGGTTGCATCAGCGGGCCGACGCGGCGGCCGCAGCGCTCGACGAGCAGTTGCGGGTCCGGGCGACGGCCGCGGGGCCCCTCGGGAAGGTGGCGCTCGCGACGCCGGGCCTCGGCCGGGACCGCGAGCAGGCAGAGAGCGAGTTGTCCCGGGCGATCGCCGCCACGGCTCGCGCCGACGAGGCGCTGATCGCGGCGAACGCGCGCGCTGGTTACGCGCGCGCCTTCTACAACGACACCGTCCGCGACGTGCTCGTGGTACGGCGGCGTCGGATCGTGCGGGTGTTCCGGCTGGCCGGATCCGCGCGGCTCCCGGCGTTTTTCGAGATGGACGAGGCAACGGCGGCGCGCCGTACGATCGAGGTATGACGGACACAACCCCAGCCGAAGTAGGCACCGCACGCGTCAAGCGCGGCATGGCGGAGATGCTCAAGGGCGGCGTCATCATGGACGTCGTCACGGCGGAGCAGGCGAAGATCGCCGAGGACGCCGGCGCGGTCGCGGTGATGGCGCTCGAACGCGTCCCCGCCGACATTCGCGCCGAGGGCGGCGTTTCGCGGATGAGCGACCCCGACATGATCGAGGGCATCATCGCCGCGGTGTCGATCCCGGTGATGGCGAAGTGCCGGATCGGTCACTTCGCCGAGGCGCAGGTGTTGCAGGCGCTGGGCGTCGACTACATCGACGAGTCCGAGGTGCTCACTCCCGCCGACTACGCGCATCACGTCGACAAGTGGCAGTTCACGGTGCCGTTCGTGTGCGGTGCGACGAACCTCGGCGAGGCGCTGCGCCGACTCGCCGAAGGCGCCGCGATGATCCGCTCGAAGGGCGAGGCCGGCACCGGCGACGTGTCGAACGCGGTCACGCACATGCGCGCCATCCGCGGCGAGATCAACCGGTTGACGTCGATGTCCGCCGACGAGCTGTACGTCGCGGCGAAGGAGCTGGCGGCGCCGTACGAGCTGGTCCGCGAGGTCGCGACGCTGGGTGCGTTGCCGGTCGTGCTGTTCACCGCCGGCGGCATCGCGACACCGGCCGACGCCGCGATGATGATGCAGCTCGGCGCCGACGGTGTGTTCGTCGGCAGCGGCATCTTCAAGTCCGGTGACCCGGCGAAGCGCGCGCGGGCGATCGTCGAGGCGACGACGATGTACGACGACCCCGATGTCGTCGCGAAGGTCTCGCGCGGGCTCGGCGAGGCGATGGTCGGCATCAACGTCGAGCAGCTGCCGGTGGGTCACCGGCTGGCCGAGCGCGGTTGGTGAGTCCCGCCCCGCGCATCGGCGTACTCGCGCTTCAGGGTGACGTCCGCGAGCACGCGCGGGCTCTGGCGTCCGCTGGTGCGGAGGCGGTTCGGGTCCGGACACCCGCCGAGCTGGACGATGTCGACGGTCTCGTCATCCCGGGCGGGGAGTCGACGACGATCGGCAAGCTGCTGGTCACGTTCGGGCTGCTGGAACCGCTGCGCAAGCGGGTGCACGAGGGGATGCCGGCGTTCGGTTCGTGCGCCGGGATGATCCTGCTCGCCGACCGGGTGCTCGACGGCACCGCCGACCAGGTCGGCATCGGCGGCATCGACATGACCGTGCGGCGCAACGCGTTCGGCCGCCAGGTCGACTCGTGGGAGGGCGATGTCGCCTTCGCCGGCGAGCCGCTGCACGCGGTGTTCATTCGCGCGCCGTGGGTGGAGGAGTGCGGATCGGAGGTCGACGTGCTCGCGCGCGCCGCCGATAGAATCGTCGCGGTTCGGCACGGCGCGCTGCTGGCAACGGCGTTCCATCCCGAGCTCACCGGTGATCTGCGCGTGCACGCGCTTTTCGTGTCGATGGTCAAGGAGCACGCTGGATGAGCGGCCATTCGAAATGGGCGACGACGAAGCACAAGAAGGCGGTCGTCGACGCCCGGCGCGGCAAGCTGTTCGCCAAGCTGATCAAGAACATCGAGGTCGCGGCGCGCTCCGGCGGCGGCGATCCGGCCGGCAACCCGACCCTCGCCGACGCGATCGCGAAGGCCAAGGGCAACTCGGTGCCGAACGACAACATCGACCGGGCGGTACGCCGCGGCGCCGGGCTCGACGCCGGTGGCGCCGACTGGGAGTCGATCATGTACGAGGGCTACGGCCCGGGCGGTGTCGCCGTACTGGTCGAGTGCCTCACCGACAACCGCAACCGCGCGGCCTCCGAGGTGCGGGTCGCGTTCACGCGAAACGGCGGGTCGCTGGCCGACCCCGGCAGCGTGTCGTATCTGTTCGCGCGCAAGGGCGTCGTACTCGTGCCGAAGGCGGGTTCGCTGACCGAGGACGACGTCCTCGGTGCGGTGCTCGACGCCGGAGCGGAAGAGGTCAACGACCTCGGCGACACGTTCGAGGTCATCTCCGAGGCGACCGACGCGCACGCCGTGCGGGTCGCGCTGGAAGCGGCGGGCATCGCGGTCGAGTCGGCCGACGTGTCGTTCCTGCCGTCGGTGTCGGTGCCGCTCGACGACGAGACCGGCCGCAAGGTGCTGCGGCTCGTCGACGCGCTGGAAGACAGCGACGACGTGCAGAACGTGTGGGCCAACTTCGACATCTCCGACGAGGTCCTCGAGTCGGTGTGACCGGGTCTGCTCGGCTTCGGTTCGAGGTCGTCTTCGACGGCGAGCCGGGTGTGCCGTTGTCTGACGGCGACCTCGCCGCACTGGGCGGGGGAGTGCGGGTGCCGGTCGCGGGCACGATCGACGGGGCGCCGTTTCGCACCCGCGCGTTCCGGATGGGCGGAGTCCAAGGCATCCGGTTCAACAAGCAGATTCTGGCCGCGGCCGATCGAGGGCCGGGCGATGCCGTCGTCGTAGAGCTCTGGCGCGACGACGAACCCCGGGAGGTCGACGTGCCGGACGACCTAGCCGCGGCGATGGGCGACCTGCGGCCCGGGTTCGAGCGCATGTCGTTTACGCATCGGCGCGAATGGGTCGAGTGGGTCGAGGCTGCGAAGAAGCCCGAGACCCGCGACCGCCGCATCGCCAAAGTCGTCGAGGAACTCCGCGCCAAGCCTTAGGCGAGCCGGCGCCCAAGCTGGCGACGGCGCATAGCCAGAACGTCGAGCGTCTCGGCGCGGACGCCGGCCGGGTCACGGAACAACCGTGGATGGCCGAACCGGATCGTCTGGATGCCGAGCGCGGCCAGCGCTGCGTCGCGCCGGATGTCGCGCTCGCGCTGCCCAGGGGCGCCGTGGTACGCCGCGCCGTCCAACTCGACGGCGAGCATCTCGTCCTCGTAGTAGCGGTCGACGTAAACGATGCCGTTGCGGGTGCGCATCCGTACTTGGCAAGTCGCCCGGCGTAGCTCGCCCGAGCCGAAGACGTGCTCGTGGCCCCAGAGTTCGAGCGGGCTGTGGCACCCGGCTGCGATGAGACCGAAGGTGTGCCGCATCTCCGCCGCACCGACGACGCGACCGCTCGCGGCCAACGCGTCGAGCAGCCGCTCACCGGTGGTACGCCGCTCGCGCACGGCGACCAAGGCTGGTGCGCGTCGATCGAGCGCGGGAAGCTGCGGCCAACTGTCGATGATGGTCCGTTCCAGCCTCGTGACGCGCATCCCGTTACGCACGACGACGTCCGGCGCTTCGTTGCGAAACCCTTTGCGCCGGCTGACCCGAAGCATCGGGAACATGCTCTCCCGGTGCTTCGGATCGGTGACCATCTGGATCGGCCCGGCAGACACTTCGCGGTCGAGCAGAGCCCACAGGTCCAGCGCATCGAGGCCGCCGAGCGCGGCGTCGGGTCGGTGCGTCAGCGCGGCTCGCCGTTGGGTGTCCCGGTGATTCGCGAGTTCAGGCAGCGCATATGTCGATGGGAACACGCGGACGAGCGCGCCGGCGCGTAACGCGTCCTCCACGATGTGTGAGCCAAAGCGCGACAACGCCTCTGACCGGGTGAACACACCACCTTGGCTCCGCGCCCATGCCACGAGGTCGCTGCGCATTTGCTAAGCGTGTCTATCGACGCTTCGCTTGTGCCCTCGTTCAAGGCTTGTGTGGACGAAGATCGTTCCGAGCTCACCCTGTCGAAAGCGGCGTCTGAGACCCGGTGAGTGCGGAACGATCTTGAGCGCTGCGACATCCGCGTGTCGGTGCGACGGGTTCGTCGCGCTCGCGCTTAGTCTTCGAACGTGCGTTCGGGCTGGCTATGCGCGTCTTAGGGATCGACCCGGGGTTGACCCGGTGCGGCCTCGGCGTTGTCGAGGGCATCGCCGGGCGCCGGCTCACCGCCGTCGGGTACGGCGTCGCGCGCACGCCGGCTGACGCCGACATCGCCGCCCGGCTGCTCGACCTCGACGAGCAGATCACCGCGTGGATCGCGAAGTTCGAGCC
>Ga0070659_100002829_pt1 | contig 12355 bp, 13 predicted proteins | sample KBSC23metaG_FD_64666 | JGI IMG/M metagenome (GOLD analysis project Ga0070659, IMG submission 64666) | Corn rhizosphere microbial communities from Kellogg Biological Station, Michigan, USA - KBS C2-3 metaG | ecosystem: Host-associated > Plants > Roots > Rhizosphere > Soil ...
AGGGTGGGCAACGGCGCGCGCGTAGTGTCGATCGGCCCGGTGACGAGCGACACGGCCCGCGAGCTCGGCCTGAGGGTGGACGTGGAGGCCGAGCGGCACGACATCGACGGGCTGGTGGAAGCGCTTCTCGAGGACGCCGGCAAGTGATCCTCACGCTGCTCACCGACTATGGCCGCGACGACGACTTCGTGGGCGTGTGCCATGCGGTGATCGCAGGTATCGCGCCCGACATCCCCGTGCTCGACCTGACCCACGGAGTAGCCCGCCACGACGTGCGCGGCGGTGCTCTGATCCTGCGCAACACGCTGCCCTACGTGCCGCCCGGCGTGCACGTGGCGGTGGTGGATCCGCAGGTGGGCACCGAACGCCGCGCCGTCGCGCTGCGAACCGAGGACGGGCGCATCTTCGTCGGACCCGACAACGGACTGTTGAGCCTGGCGTGGGAGAAGGCGGGCGGCGTGGTCGAGGCCGTGGACGTGACCCGCTCGCCACATCGGCTCGAGCCCGTGTCGGCCACCTTCCACGGGCGCGACGTGTTCTGCCCCGTGGGCGCCCACCTGGCACGCGGGGAAGAGCTGGCCGAGGCGGGCGAGCCACTCGACCCGGACGCGCTGGAGACGCTCGAGCTGCCGGAACCGCGGCGCGAGGGCGAATCGCTCGTGACGCACGTGCTTTCGCTCGATCGCTACGGCAACGCCGCGCTGAACGTGTCGCACGAGGACCTGGCCGGCACCGGCATCACGCTCGGTGGGCAGGTGGAGCTGCGCGGCCCCGCCGGCGAGCGCTTCCACGCCGTTGTGGCGCAGACCTTCGCCGACGTCCGGCCCGGAGACATCCTCGTGTACGAGGACTCCTACCGCGCGCTCTCGGTCGCGATCAACCGCGGCGACGCCGCGGCCACGCTCAAGCTCGGCCCCGACGCCGAGGTGTGGATCACCCCGCGATGATCGGCACGCCGCGCGTTCACCACCGCGTGACCGATTCGACCAACGAGCGCACCAAGCAGCTGGCGCTTGCCGGAGCGCCGCACGGGACGCTCGTGACGGCCGAGGAGCAGACCGCCGGGCGAGGACGCCAGGGCCGCCAATGGGTGGCGCCTCCCAGCAAGGCCCTGCTGATGTCCGTGGTGCTGCGTGAGCTCGGCGCCGCCCAGGCGCATCTGCCGCTCGCCGCCGCGCTTGCCGCGTGCGAGGCGAGCGAACTGAGCGTGCCCCACATCCACTGCACCATCAAGTGGCCGAACGACGTCTGGCTCGACGGCCGCAAGCTCGCGGGGATCCTGGTGGAAGGGCGGCCGCAGGAGGGCTGGGCCGTGCTCGGCATCGGGCTGAACGTGGCGACGACCGCGGACGAGTTCCCCGCGGAGCTGCGCGAGAACGCCACGTCGCTGGCAGTGGCGGCCCAGGAAGAGGGACCGCCCGCGATCGAACGGGTCCTCGCCAACCTGCTCGCCACGCTCGACACGCGCCTGGGAGACAACCCGGACACGATCGTCGCCTCCTGGCGCGAGCGCGACGCCCTCAGCGGCCGCACGGTCCGCTGGAACGGTGGCGAGGGAACCGCTGCCGGGATCGACGAATCAGGTGCCCTAATCGTCGCCACGCCCTCCGGCCGGGTGACACTCGACGCGGGAGAAGTGCACCTTTTGCGTTGAAAATCAACGCCATTCCTCCGCCGCAGAAAGAAAAGTGGCGCGAAGGGAAGGTCGCGGTTACTGTAGGGCGCAGGCCGAGGCTCCCCTCTGATCCGGCGGGGAGCCGAGGCGAACATGGGCTCGGCACAGGTCTCGTCAATTCCCGCTTGCCCCGGAAGGCGGGCCCTGGAGGCGTGTCACACGCATACACGGATGGCCGTAATGAATTTCCACATTGCTGAGGAGTCCCTCGCGGGGGACCTGATCATCATCAGGCTTGAAGGCGAGGTGGACCTGTACGCGGCTCCTGAACTCAAGGACCACGTGAACGGGGCCATCGAGCGCGGCAAGACCAAGCTGATCCTCGACCTATCCGAGGCCACGTTCATCGACTCCACCACGCTGGGCATTCTGGTCAGCGGGATGAAGCGGCTGCGGCCACGCGGCGGCATGCTCGCGGTTCTGTGCCCCGACCCGACGATGGCCCGCATCTTCGACATCACGGGGCTGAACCGGATGTTCTCGGTGCACGAGACGCTCGATGGCGCAATCGCCGCGCTCGAGGGCGCCGTGCCCGGCGGCGCAGACTAGTTCCGTCTAGGCGGCTGCGGACTCGTCGTCCGCGTCGTCCGAATCATCCGGCGCGGACTCTGACTCGACGGGGGCCGGCTTCTTCTTCGCGCGCGACCGGCGCTTGGGCTTGGGCTTCTCCTCGGGCTCGGTGCCGTCCCCGCCCGAGTCGACCTCGTCGGCCTGGCCCTCCTCGAGCTCCTCGGCATCCACCTTGCCCTCGCCGTTCTGCCGCGCGGCCTTCTTCTGCGAGGCGCCCTCGTCGCCCTGGCCGCCCTTGCCACGGCGGCGCCTGCCGCCACGACGGCGACGCCCCTTGGGGAAATTGCGGAGCAGCTCGCGTGCCAAAGCGGACGGCTTGCGTGCCATCCGGGTGCGCGCGCCGCGCAGCACCTCTTCGGCCTCCGGCGTGTGCGCCAGCGCCGCCGCCAGCAAGGCAGCGGCCAGGCGACGGTCCTGCTTGCGCGACGCATGCACCAGCCGCCGCGCATTCCGCGCGTGCGCTCCGCCAGAGGAGTTGACGAGCAGGCCCAGCAGGCGCTTGGTCTCCGGCCAGCGCTGCACCGCGTACTCCTCATGGACCTCGCGCGTGTACTCGGCGAGCCGCCAGAGCCAGGCACTCGCCTGATCGCGGCGCCCGATCGAGCGCTCGGCCAGCGCCTGGAGCAGCACCTTCACGCCCTCCCTGCGCTCGTCGCGCGACCAGCCGCCCACGATCTCCACCGCCTCGTCGAACGCCTCGGCGTCCCGCGCGGCGGCGATCTCCTGCAGCGCGCGGACGCGCAGCTGCGAGTTGCGATTGCGCTGGAGACAGGTGATCAGGAACCGGCGGCGCAGCTCGCTGGTGTTGTCGAAGTGGATCATCGCCTTCGCGCGGCGCCAGTTGTTGGACGCGACGCGGGCGCCGGCCAGTGCAGCCCACACGTGCTGCTCGGACCAGGACAGGTTCTCCACGGCGATCCGCCACAGCTCGCGCTCGAATACGGAAGCGCGACGCTCGGGATCGGCGGTGACCGGCAGCACGCGGCGCTCCACGCGGATGCGGCGGCCGCGCCCGCGGCGCACCGGGCCGACCACGATCGCGCCGCCGCGGTACACGTCGCGGTCGAGCAGCGAGTGCAGCGTCACGACGGGATCGTCATGGGTGGTGGCGGGGTGGACGAAGTCCACGACGATGCCCGCCTCCTTGCCCGGATGGCGGCGCGTGACGCGGCCCACGCGCTGCTGGTAGATGCGCTTGGAAGCGGTCGGCGCGAGGTGCATGCACACGGTCGCGCGGGGCGAGTTCCAGCCCTCGGCGAGCAGCTGCGCGTTCACCAGCACGTCGATCTCGCCGCGCTCATAGGCGGCGAGGATCCGCGCCAGCTCGCGCTTGGGCGTCTCGCCCGACACTCCCTTGGCCTTCATGCCCGCGTCCTGGAACGCCTTGGCCACGTTGTAAGCGTGCTGCACACCCGCGGCGTAGACCACGCCCGGCAGGTCCTTGAATCGCACGCGGTACAGGTCCGCCACCGCGGCGTTGAACGGCCCCTGGTCGAGCAGCGCGGCCAGCTCTTCCTGGTCGAAGTCCTGGTCCACCTCGCCCTTGCGGAGCGGCACCTTGGCGATCGTGCGCACGCCCACACCCGGCGGGATCCGGACGCAGCGCAGCGGAGCGATCACGCCGCGGCGGGCGGCCTGCGCGAGGTCGAAGCGCGAGGTCTGGGTGGGGAAGAGGTCGGTGACGTGGCGCGCGATCAGCGCGCCGGTGGCCGTCATGCCGATGAAGATCGGGCCGTCCCAGGCGCGGATTGCCGCCGACGTCTTCTCGCCGAGGGCGGTGTGCGCCTCGTCGCAGATCACGATCGTGTAGGCGTCGGAGATGTTCCCTGCGTTGCGGACGAACCACTGGTAGGTCTCGACCGTGACCGGGCCGATCTGCTTCGGGTCCTTGTCGCGGCCGAGCAGCGCCGGCGTGACGCGCTTCTTGTAGCCGCGATCGAACAGCTCGCCGTGGAACTGGTCCACAAGGTTGCGCCGGTGGGTGAGGATCAGGATGCCGCCGGTGCGCGAAGCCTCCACGAAGCCGAGCGCGGCGACCGTCTTGCCCGCGCCCGTGGCGTGCTCGAACCAGAAGCGGCGCGCGGAGTTGGGATCGTCAAGCAGCTGGTCGGAGGCGCGCTCCTCCTCTTCCTCCTCGGCCTCGTCCCAGTCGAGCGGCTCGTCCTCAGAGCCGATCTCCTCGTCGCCCTCGATCTCCTCCTCGCCGGAGGGAAGCTCCTCGAGCTGTCCGGGCTTGCCGTTGCCGTTGCCGTTCCCGTTGCGGAAGCCCTCCTGCGCCTCCGCCAGCAACGCGATGAGCGTTCCGGAGAGAGCGTCGACCTGATGCGCTGACAGCGTGGTGCCGTCCGCGAGGTGGGGCTCGTCCTCGGACACGAGGCGCTCGAGCCCGAGCAGCAGCGAGAACTCCCGGCGCCACTCGACCGATGGCCGCTCCCGGCCCTCGTCGATCTCCCGCAGCGCGGCGTCGAGCGCGCGCCGGCGGGGCGTGCCCTCGGCGAGCGCAACCGCCGCATCCTCGCCGTCGAGCAGGAACGGCTCGAGCGCAAACTTTTCGGCGCGCTCAAGATCACCGGACGCGACCGGCGTGGATGCAACGGCAGAAGTGCTGTCAGCCATAAAGAGGCTTCTCGGTCAAACGAGTCTTGAAATGGCGCCGTCTGCGGTGCGCTCCGCCGCGGGGTTCGGGCGGCGGACTTCCCGGCGTGAGCTGCTCAAGCGGCCCTTCAGCAGCGAGCCCGCGCCCTCCCTGCAGCGCGGCGTCTGCATGTATTAAAGCACCCTTAGCCAACGGCCGACCCACCGTCAGTCAGATGAGGGCTGTGCCAACCTATACCCGTTCCATGCGGCGCGGACTCGTGATTGCGATCCTCGTGGTGGGCGCCGTCGTCGCGCTCGCCATCACGCGTGGAGGCGGCTCGGACAAGAAGAGCGCGGCGCCGTCGCAGGCCGCCGAGACGAAGGCCTTCAAGGGCTCACCGCCGCCGCTCGCCGCGCTGCACGCGCAGCAGAGCCAGCTGCTCGGCGGCGGGACCGACGCGTTCAAGCAGCGGCTCGCGGGGCTCAAGGGCCACGGCGTGGTTGTGAACAAGTGGGCCGCCTGGTGCGGCCCCTGCCGGCAGGAGTTCCCGGTCTTCCAGAAGGTGTCGGTGCAGCTCGGCCGGAACGTGGCGTTCCTCGGCGTCGATGCCCAGGACAACGCGAGCTCCGCCAAGCGCTTCCTCGGCCAGTTCCCGGTGAGCTATCCCAGCTACTCCGATCCGAATCTGAAGATCGCCGAGCTGATGGACGCGGTCGGCGCCTTCCCCACCACCGTGATCTACGACTCGAGCGGCAAGATCGCCAACACCCACATCGGGCCGTACACGAGCGACGCCGCGCTCGTGGCCGACATCAAGCGCTACGCCAAGTAGTCTCGGGCGCTTGCCTGACCTGCGCATCGACCCACTCACGGGTCTGAAGACCATCGTCGCCGGCGACCGCGCAAGCCGTCCGGGAGGAGGGTTCAGCGCCGAGCCCGCGGCGCCGCTGGATCCGGAAACGGACCCGTTTCTCGAGGGTCACGAAGACCGGACTCCGCCCGAGGTGTATGCGCTTCGCGCGTCGGGCTCGGAGCCGGACACCCCGGGTTGGGAAGTACGCGTTGTTCCGAACCTCTATCCGGCGCTCGAGGCCACAGGCCACAGGCCAGAGGCCACGGACTTCGATCCGCTCGCGTCTGAGCAGCGGGGAGAGCCTGAGTTCTTCGCTTCGCAGCCCGCCGTGGGCGCGCATGAGGTGATCGTGAATACCCCGAAGCCGGTCACGTCGCTGTTGCAGCTCTCCCCGGAGGAGGTGGAGACCGCGATGGGTGTGTGGCGCGACCGGATCAACGCGCATGCGGAGTCGGCTTACGTGCACGTGATCGTGAACGAGGGCCGCGACGCGGGCGCATCGCTGCCTCATTCGCACTCGCAGCTGTACGCGCTGCCGTTCGTGCCGGCGCAGATCGCGCGGGAGCGCGAGCGCTTCACCGCCTACGCCCTTCGCACCCACGGACGCAACCTGCTGGGTGACCTGGTGCAGGAGGAGGTGCGGCTGCGTGAGCGCATCGTGGCGATCGACGACGAGGCGGTGGCGATCGCGCCGTACGCGTCGCAAGTGCCGTTCGAGGTGCAGATCGTGCCGCGCACCCCGCGCGCGAAGTTCGAGGCCGAGGGGCCGCTCGGCGCGAAGCTCGTGCACGACGTCCTCGGCCGCTTCGAGCGAGTGTTCGGAGCCCTGCCGCCGCTCAATCTGTGGGTGCGCACCGCGCCCTCGGGGGCCGAGTACTTCTGCTGGCGGATCGACGTGCTGCCCCGCCTGACCAAGCTCGCCGGGCTCGAGATGGGCACCGGCGTGAACCTCAACATCATGCCGCCGGAGAGGGCCGCCGAGCAGCTCAGCGCGGCCTGACGCGTTAGTCTCGCCCGCCGATGCCGCCCGACGAGCGACCGATCCCGCGCTACATCGCCGAGCACCCGCGTGAGGCACTGCCTTATGGGCGCTGGGCCGAGGCGCTCGGCAACCACTTCCTCGAGGCGTGCCGTCGCGTGGAGCCCGAGGACGACATCGGCGACCCGGGCGCGATCACCTGGTTCCCCGACCGCACCTACGGCGGGCGCACGTACGTGCCGGCAACGTCGCACACGTCGAACGGCTTCGAGCTGTTCGGCTACGTGTCGTTCCGCCGCGAGCACGAGGGCGCCGAGGCGCGCGACTTCGAGGCCTACGCCGACTACACGGACGAGACCGCCGAGGCCAACCCCGACTGGTCGCTCGACCTGTCCGACGACGTGATCGGCTCGTGGCGCGGCCCGCAGGGGCGGGTGGGCGAGATCGCGCTGGTGTGGGGAGTGGCCCTCGTACAGAACGGCGCGGTGGCCACCACCGAGCTCGGGCCGACCACGACCGACCAGTGCGTGCTGGCCGACGACCGCTTCACGCTCGTCTCGCTCGACAACTACACGGGCGACTACATCGAGGTGAAGCTGTGGGGGCCGAACGGTCGCGAGCTGGCGGGCGAGTCGCTGTACGAGGAGGACTAGGCGGCGCCCGGCGGGGCTATCGTTGGGCCGCCGGCCCCGATAGCTCAGATGGATAGAGCGACTCCCTCCTAAGGAGTAGGCCGCTGGTTCGAATCCAGCTCGGGGCGCTGAGGCTCACCGACCCCCGATCAGCGCGGGCGGCCGCCTTGCGCCGCGGCGGCTAACCAGCCAAGATGCCCCGGACATGATCGTCCCGCTTGGCCACATCGCCGGTGTGCCCGTCGAGGAGACGGCACTTGCGCTGGCGCCCGTGTGGGGCGGTGCGATGGTGGTCGTGGCGGTACGAGCGCGGTCGCTGCGGCGGCGGCTGCGCCGCAAGCGCTGAGTCGAGTTCAGCGCCGGCGCAACGAAAACTTCACGAATCTTTCAGAACGAATTACGAACCGTTGAGGAGCCGCTGGTTTGATCGGTGGCCATGACGGCCACGATCGGCACAGTGGCGCAGCAACAGGCGACGCGCTACGTGGGCGTGGCCGACTGGTGGGGTCGTCACGTGTGGCTCGAACGAGGCGGTGCGCGTGCCTCGCTCCCCTACCGGGGCGAGGACCAGCTCGCGGCCTTCGCGTGGGGTCGCCGCGGGATCGGCGCGCGCGAGCTGTCGCGCTCGATCCTCCACGACGCCACCGGCAGCGTCGCCCTGGCCAACCGCCTTTGCCGCGAGTTCACCCACGACGTCGTGGCTGAGCTGCCCGACGTGGGCTTCGAGCTCGACCGTCGGCAGGTGCTCGCGTGGCTGGCCGATCGGCGCGCTGCCGCCTAGCTCTCCCGCGAGGGCTCTAAACAAGAGGACCGCCCGCCGTCTGTGAGACTGGCGGGCGGTCGCTGAACCCCGTGTGGACTCGCAGCATCACGGAGGTGTGCTCCCCGATGATCCCTGGGAGGGTCTAAGGAAGCACTTGCCCAAGTGAAGCAGCGGAATCTAAGAGCGACCAAAAGATCTGCTTGAAATTGGGTAGAGGTTCAGGATGAGGACACGGAGCTTTGGCAATAGCGGCCCTGAATTGCCCGAGATCGGGATGGGCAGCTGGCAGACGCTTGACGTGCCGGAGCGCGAACAGCCGCTTGCCGACGAGGTTGTGGGCGCCGCGCTCGATGCCGGCACGACGGTATTCGACTCCTCGCCGATGTACGGCCGCTCGGAGGAGGTGCTCGGCCGCGCGCTCGAAGGCAGGAGCGAGGGCGTGTTCCTCGCGACCAAGACCTGGTCGCGCACGCAGGCCGCCGCCGAAGCGCGCTTCGCCGAGCAGCTGGACTTCTTCGGCGGGCACATCGAGCTGATGCAGATCCACAACCTCGTGGACTGGGAGGAGAGGCTGGCGTGGCTCGAGCGCGAGCGCGACGCCGGGCGCGTCGGGCTGATCGGCGCGACGCACTACTCCGCCGGCGCGTTCGACGAGCTCGAGCGGGTCATGCGCACGGAACGGATCGAGGCGATCCAGATTCCCTACAACCCGTACGAACGGGAGGTCGAGCAGCGGATCCTGCCGCTGGCCGACGAACTTGGCCTCGGCGTACTGGTGATGCGGCCGCTGGGAGGCGGCTCGCTGGTGCAGCTGTCGCCGGGAGCGGATGAGCTGGCCGCCCTGGGCGTGGACACCTGGGCGCAGGCGCTCCTCAAGTGGGCGCTGGGGGAGCCGCGCGTGCACGTGCTCATCCCGGCAACGAGCAAGCCAGACCGCGCGCGGGAGAACGCGAGTGCGGGCGAGGGAGCGCCGTTTGACGACGAACAGCGGCGGCTCGTGGAACGAATCGCGGGACGGGACGGGGGTTAGCGCAGGGGAGTGCTCCAACTCATCCAGCGACAGAGAAGCGAGGGGCCGCGCCGCGCGCGCTGGCGGTGGCGAGGACCCTCGTGGCATCAGACCGGCCGCGCGCTGGGCATCGCCGCGGCGGTCCTGGCGCTGGCGGTCGGCGGGATCCTGATCGGACTGCGAGGGTCCGGGCGCACCACGCGCGCAACCGCGATCGGCAGCATCTCGCTGAAGATCTCACCGTCGGTCCATGGCCAGGTGGATGCGTTCATCCCCATTGCCGACTGGGGTGTGCGCGCGCACGCGTTCCGGGCGCCGCTGAAGGTGCACGTGGAGCCGCGCGCGGTGAAGCGGGGCGCCGTGATCAGCGCGGCGTCCGGCAACGGGACCGTTCTGGCTCAGGCGGAGCGAGACTCCCGCCACGCCGCCCGCACCGCGCTGCTGCGCGCGTACGCCTGGGCCGTGGGCGGCGCGCTCGCGCTCGGGCTGGTGGCGGCTCTGGCGCTCGCCCACCGACCAGAGGTGCGCAGGCGGCTCGTGGTCGGCATCGCCATCGCCCCGGCGGTGTGCGCGTTCCTGATCTGCGGAGCGGTGCTGCTGCGCATGTCCGCCACGTTCGACTCGGGCGCGTTCTCACACCCGCGCTTCTACGCGCGCGGGGCAGAGCTCGAGCAGCTCCTGCACGTGGCGTCGAACGCGCAGGAGGAGGCGTCCGGCTACACGTCGCAGGTCCAGAGGGCGCTCGGGAGCTTCGCCGCGCTGGTGGCCACCGGCGGCCGCTTCAGCCGCGCGACACCCGCCACGCAGCAGGCGATCCTCGCCTCGGACCTGCACGACAACCTGCCCGCGCTCAAGGCGGTCCAGCAGCAGTTCGGAACGCAGCCGATCTTCTTCCCAGGCGACTTTGGCCAGACCGGCAGCGCCGCCGAGGTGCGACTGATCGTGCCGCGCTTCGAGAGGCTGCGCCAACCGGTGATCGCGGTGTCGGGCAACCACGACTCGTCGCTGCTGATGCGGCGGCTGGCGGCCGGCGGGGTGATCGTGCTCACCGACACGGGGCGGCTGAACGGCGCCGGGCGCACCGACGGCAAGCCGATCCAGAAGGTGCTGGGCCTGCGCGTTGCCGGGTGGCCCGATCCGCTCGAGTCGCGGCACGGCAACCCGGCCGATCCGCAGCGGATCTTCTCGTTCGCCGACAGGCCGCACGGCGACCTGCTCTACGCCGAGGCGCAGCAGCGCCTGCTCGACTGGTTCGATGGCCTCAAGCAGCGCCCTGACGTGGTGCTCGTGCACCAGAACGGCCTCGCGCAGTTCCTCGCCCGCTCGCTCCAGGACCAGAGCTACCGGCACCGGCTCGTGATCCTGACCGGGCACGACCACCATCAGCACATCGACAAGTACGGGCCGATCGTGGTCGTCGACGGCGGGACGGTGGGCGCGGGCGGCGTGTTCGGCGCGAGCAAGAACCCCGTCGGGTTCGCGCACCTCAACCTGACTGGGCGCGGGCGCCTTGCCTCAGCCGATCTGGTGCAGGTTCAGCCGTTCACCGGCGCGGCCCAGGCTGACCGGGTCGTGCTCACGTCGAAGGACCCGTGCCGGGCGGAGCAGCCGCTCGTGTGCCACAAGCCGGGCGGCTCTTAGACCGCGGGCGGGTAATCGGGCACTCGCGCCGCTTCGCGGATGGCGAGGTAGCGGGCGAGCAGATAGCCGGCGGCCGCGGCGGCCAGGATGATCAGCGTGACGGTGATCGGGGTGTCGGTCTTGATCATCGAGTAGGCGCCCACCAGCTCGGCGATCGCGAGCACGATGCCGCCCGGCCAGAACTGGCGCAGCGCCAGCAGGACGAAGGCGATCACGAGAATGGCGAGCGCCACGATCGAGATCACGAGGTGGCTGTGCTCGGTCTTGGACATGCACTCCGGCACGTCGCACGGCCCGATCTTGGCGCCCAGCGAGGCGCCCCAGATGAGCAGCGGAAGGGAGGTCAGGCCGACGAGGGTCAGCGGCACGTCCGCGCGCCGCCACTTGATCAGCAGGTAGCCGGCGGGGATCGGCACCAGCAGCCCGATGAAGAGCATCACCCAACCCACGCCCGGCAGTGTAATGCCCGATCGTTAGGCTCGTTGCGAATGGACTTGCACCCGCCAAGCGACCCCCTTGCCGAGGGGCGCGAGGAGGAGCTGGTCGCGGCGCTCAAAGCGGGCGACGAAGCGGCCTTCGCCGCGCTCGTGGATCGCTACCAGGCCTCGCTCGTGCGGCTCGCGCGCATGTACGTGCGTGACCGCACGACGGCGGAGGAGGTGGCGCAGGAGACGTGGCTGGCCGTCCTCAACGGGATCGACCGCTTCGAGGGCCGCTCGTCGCTCAAGACCTGGCTGTTCCGCATCCTCGTGAACCGCGCCAAGACACGCGGCCAGCGCGAGGCGCGCAGCGTGCCGTTCTCCTCGATCGGCGACGGCGACGAGCCGGCGGTGGATCCCGAGCGCTTCCAGGGCGAGGGGGAGCCACACCCGGGCGGCTGGCGCCAGCCTCCCGCGCGCTGGGACGGCGATCCCGAGGAGCGCCTGCTGGCGGGCGAGACGCGCGCCCTGATCCTCGACACGATCGAGCAGCTCCCGCCGAACCAGCGCGCGGTGATCACGCTGCGCGACATCGAGGGCCTCAGCTCCGAGGAGGCTCGTAACGTCCTCGACGTCAGCGAGACCAATCAGCGAGTACTGCTTCATCGCGCACGATCAAAGGTGAGGCGCGCGCTGGAGGCATATCTGGGAGAAGCCAAGTGAGCTGCAAGGAGCTCGTCGAGCTCGTGACCGATTACCTGGAGGGTTCGCTCTCGTGGCGGCAACGTCGCCGCTTCGAAAAGCACCTGTCGCTGTGCCACGGCTGCGTGGCCTACGTGGAGCAGTTCCGCCTGACGCTGCGCACCCTGGGCAGACTGGGCGAGGAGGACGTATCGCCCGCCGCCCGCGCTGAGCTCCTGGCCGCCTTCCGTGACTGGAAGCGCGCCTAGCCAGGTCGAGGCCGCCGAGCGAGTTACCTCGCTCGAGCTGTTCTTCGACCTCGTCTTCGTCTTCACGATCACGCAGCTCAGCGAGCTGCTCGTGCATGAGGCCACCTGGAAGGGCGTCTTCCAGGCGCTGCTGATGCTGGGCGTGATCTGGTGGATGTACGACGGCTACGCCTGGCTCACGAACGCGCTGCCGCCCGATCGGGCGAGCCGCGGCGTGTTCCTGCTCGCAGCGATGTCGGCGTTCCTCGTGCTCGCGCTCGCGATCCCAGGCGCGTTCCATGGCAGC
>Ga0070659_100002832_pt1 | contig 12352 bp, 9 predicted proteins | sample KBSC23metaG_FD_64666 | JGI IMG/M metagenome (GOLD analysis project Ga0070659, IMG submission 64666) | Corn rhizosphere microbial communities from Kellogg Biological Station, Michigan, USA - KBS C2-3 metaG | ecosystem: Host-associated > Plants > Roots > Rhizosphere > Soil ...
ACGGTCCCGCGCCCGCCTCGCACATGAACTTCATCATCGCCAATCGCGCCGTGATCGCGCCGCTCTACGAAAGCCGCCGCGCCGGCGAGTTCGCGCTGGAGGCGCTGCGCGAACTCTTCCCCAACCGGCAGGTGATCGGCCTGCCGTCCACCGCTATCCTGACCGGCGGTGGGTCCTTCCACTGCATCACCCAGCAGGAGCCCGCCTGATGGCCCGGACCGTGACGCTCGCCGCGATCCAGACCTCCTATGGGGAGGACATGGCGGCCAATATCGCCAAGACCGCCGACTTCGTGCGCGAGGCGGCGTCCAAGGGTGCGCAGGTGATCCTGCCGTCGGAGCTGTTCCAGGGCCCCTACTTCTGCGTCCAGCAGGAGGAGCGGTGGTTTTCGACCGCCTACCCCTGGCGCGAGCATCCGGCCGTGAAGGCGCTGGGTTCGCTGGCAGGCGAGCTCGGCGTCGTCATCCCGATCTCGATCTTCGAGCGGGAAGGGCCGCACTATTTCAACAGCCTGGTGATGGCGGATGCCGACGGCTCGCTGCTCGGCGTTTACCGCAAGAGCCACATCCCCGACGGGCCGGGCTACATGGAGAAGTACTACTTCCGCCCCGGCGACACCGGGTTCCGCGTCTGGAACACGAAGTTCGCCAGGCTCGGCGTCGGCATCTGCTGGGACCAGTGGTACCCGGAAGCGGCGCGGGCCATGACGCTGATGGGCGCCGAGGCGCTGCTCTACCCCACCGCCATCGGCTCCGAGCCGCATGATCCGAGCCTCGACACCGCCGCGCCCTGGCGCCGCGCGATGCAGGGCCACGCCGTCTCGAACGTGATCCCGGTGGTCGGCGCCAACCGCATCGGCTTCGAGCCGTGGGAGAATTATCCCGGCGGCGGCCAGACCTTCTATGGCTCGAGCTTCATCGCCGACCATCGCGGCGATCTGGTCGCCGAGTTCGGGCGCGAAGACGAAGGCGTGCTGAGCGCCGCCTTCGACCTCGACTTCCTCGACGCCCACCGCGCCGCCTGGGGCTTCTTCCGCGACCGGCGGGTGGACCTTTACGGGGCGCTGACCGAGCCGAGGCCTGCCTGATCTCCCTTCCCCCTCGATGGGGGAAGGGTCGGGGATGGGGGTGAGTGCAGTGAGTTGAGGGAGAGGCGCATGAGGCTCTGAGCCTACGAGCGTCCATCACCCGAACTCAGCGGCCACACCCTCCACCCTGCCCTCCTCCCATCGAGGGAGGAGGGTTACGCCAGAACCGCCTTCCCGTTCTTCGCCACCGTCACGCCGCGCTCCTTCACCCGCGCCTCGAACGACACCACGTCGCCGTCGCGCCAGAGGTCGACGGTGATGGTCTCGCCCGGGAAGACGGGGCTGGAGAAGCGGATCTGGTGGCTCTTGATCTTGTTGGGATCCATGTCGGTGTAGGCCTGCATGACCGCCCGGCAGGTGACGCCGTAGGTGCAGAGACCGTGCAGGATCGGCCGGTCGAAGCCCGCCATCTTGGCGAAGGCCGGATCGGCGTGCAGCGGGTTGCGGTCGCCCGACAGCCGATAGATCAGCGCCTGGTTCTCGGTGGTCGGGAAGTCGAGCGAGACGTCCGGGGCACGGTCGGGAACCTGGTGCGGCTCGGGAGCGCCTTCCGCCGGTCCGCCGAAGCCGCCGTCGCCGCGGGCAAAGATGGAGCTCGTGAGGGTAGCCAGCAGGTCGCCGTTCCTGGCGTCCTTCATGGTCGTCTCGACGATCACGACAGCGCCCTTGCCCGGTCCCTTGTCGAAAGCGCCGAGCACGCGGCCGTCGGTGACCACGGTGGCCTCGGTCGGCAGCGGCTTGTGCAGCTCGACCTTCTGCTCGCCGTGCACGACCAGCATGAAGTTGATGCCCATCAGGCCGGGCGAAGGCCCGCCGCCCCAGGCCATGCAGGTCGCCTGCGTCGGCACGGCCTTCAGCCCGCTCTCATAGACGAACGGCAGCTCGGCCAGGTTCATCGGGTCCTGGCCCATGCCGATGCCCAGCGCGTAGAGCATCGAGTCCCGGTCGGTCCACTCGCGGGTCTGCGGCTCGCTCTTGATGTCCAGGATGTCCGGATAGCTGATCGGCATGGTCTCTCCCCTAAATCGGTCCGCGCCATTAGCGCAGCCGCGCGCACGCAAGCAAGACGGGCGGTCGCATTGCCGCTGGGGGAGCGATGGGCTAGAAGCGCTCTTTCCGCCTTTTAAGAAGACCGGTCCGGGGGGACCGGCGGCGCCAACCAATCGAGTTCTTTCATGGAAACGACCCAAGACGCTGGCCAGATCTCCGGCAACGTCCTCTTCTACACCAATCCCGAGCCGCTGAGCCGTGAGATGCACGGCAATCTGGGCGTCTCGCGCGTCGACAAGCCCTTCCTGTTCGCGGCCGAGGGCCATGTCGTGCCGCTGACGGTGGCCGAGTTCGGGCTGGCCTGCCTGAACTATCCGATCATCTTCGCGGGCGACCAGAAGCAGCCGCTGGCGGTGATGGGCCTGAACGCCGGCCAGAACCTGTTCGTGAAGCCGGACGGGAGCTTCGAGATCGGCTCCTACGTGCCGGCCTACATCCGCCGCTATCCGTTCGTGCTGGCCAACGACCAAGACGCCGAGCGCATGGTCGTCTGCATCGAGCGTCCCGCCGAGATCTTCAAGGAAGAGGGCGCCGACATGCCGCTCTTCACCGACGAGGGCGAGCTGTCGGAGTACACCCAGAACGCCATCAAGTTCTGCGAAGACTTCGAGACCGAGCGTCGCCGCACCGAACAGTTCGTGCAGCTGCTCACCGACCTCGACCTGTTCGAGACCAAGCGCGCCACCTTCACCCCGATCATGCCGGACGGCACGCAGGGCCAGCCGCAGTTGCTCGCCGACTACTTCGGCGTCTCGGAAGAGAAGCTGCGGGCCCTCCCGCAGGAGAAGGTGTTTGAGCTGCACCAGTCCGGCGCGCTCGAGAAGATCTACAACCACCTCTCCTCGCTGATCGGCTGGGACCGGCTGATCGCGATCGCCGCCGCCCAGGCCGTGGCGAACGCTCCGGCGGCCGCGAACCTGCAGTAGCGCTGGCCCGAGAGAAGAGATTGCGGAAGGCGGCTCCGACGGGGCCGCCTTTTTGCTACCGGGCGAACACGCTCCGCGTCAGGCAGGAGAAGACGAGGCGGCCGGCTTCATCGAGCAGGTCGTGCTGGGCGATCACGATGCCCTTTCCCTCGCCCACCGGGTCCTTGGCCATCACAGTCATGCGCCCGCGCAGCAGTTCGCCGGCGGGCGGATTGCGCATCCAGCGCAGGGCGTCGACGCCCAGGCGCTTGGTCTGCGGCCAGTCTTCGGAGGCTTCCGAGTCCAGCCGCGACCAGATGGCGAAGGTCAGACAGTCGGGCGCGCCCCGGCTCACGTCCCAGCCCGGCATGAAGGCCTCGACGAACGCCTCCAGTGCGGCTTCGTCCACGGCGGCGGCGCCGAGGTGGACCACCTGGCCGATGGCGATGTCGTCGAAAGCGGCGGGCATGCGGGTCTCCGTTGAGTCGGCTCCGATGATGCCATTTCTCCGCGCGGCGCGGCGCCCTATAGCTGGGCCGATGGGGTTCTTCCGCACCATTGCGCTGACCTTGGGCGCCGCGCTCGCTCTGGCGCTGCCCGCCCGCGCGCAGGCCGTGAACACCGGCCACATCGAAGCCGAACTGGTGGCTCAGGACCAGGGCGTCGTCCCCGGCGGCGTAACCTGGCTCGCCATCCGGCAGGACATCCAGAAGGGCTGGCACACCTATTGGAGGAACGCCGGCGATGCGGGCGAGGGGACAAAGCTCAATTGGACGCTCCCCGAGGGCTGGACCGCCGGCGACATCGTCTGGCCGGCTCCGAAGCGTCTGCTGGAGGGCAAGCCGCCCGCCCAGCTCGCCGTCTATGCCTTCGAAGGCGAGGTGCTGCTGCCGGTTCCGGTGGAGGCGCCCGCCAGCGCCCGCGTCGGCGAGATCGTCAACCTGAAGGTCGCCGCCGGCTTTCTCGTCTGCGCCGAGATCTGCGTGCCGGAGGATGCCGTCCTCACGCTGTCGATGCCCGTCGTCGCCGGACCGCCGCAGCCCGACCCACAGTGGGGCACGGCCATCGCGGACACCTTGGCCAAGGCTCCCAAGCCCGCCGGCCTGAGCGCCGCCTTCCAGCGCACCGGAGACGCCCTCAAGCTCGCCGTCACCGGCGACGCGCTGAAGGACGCGAACCTGAGCGGCGCCTTCTTCTTCCCCTACGCCGGCACGGTGATCGTCCACGGGGCCCCGGAGGTGATCGATCGCGGTCCCAACGGCCTGACCTTCATCCTCACGCCCGGCTTCGACTTCACCCAGGGCACGGCTCCAACGGAGATCGCGGGCGTGCTGGCGCTGAAGGACGCGGCATATGAGGTGACCGCCAAGGCCGGGTCGCTGCCGGCCGGAGCCGCCGGGCTCGGGCCGCCACCCGCCGCGCATCCGAAGCAGGGGCTGGAGGTCGCGCTGCTGTTCGCCTTCCTCGGCGGCCTGATCCTGAACCTGATGCCCTGCGTCTTCCCCATCCTGTCGATGAAGGCGGCGACGCTGGCGGGTCATGCGCACGAGGCGCGGGGCGCGAGGCTTCAGGGCCTGATCTTTCTGGCCGGCGTGCTGACGACCTTCCTGGTGCTGGCGGGCCTGCTGATCGCGGCCAAGGCGGCGGGCGCGGCGGTGGGCTGGGGCTTCCAGCTGCAATCGCCGGCGGTGGTCGCGGCGCTGACGCTGATCATGCTGCTGGTGGCGCTGAACCTGTCGGGCCTGTTCGAGGTCGGGACCTCGATCCAGGGCGTCGGCGGCACGCTCGCCTCGCGCGAAGGCCTCGTCGGCGCCTTCTTCACCGGCGCGCTGACGGTGGTCGTCGCCGCGCCTTGCACGGCGCCCTTCATGGCCTCGGCGCTCGGCGTCGCGCTGACCAGGAGCGCGCCAGAAGCCCTGGTGATATTCGCGGTGCTGGGGCTCGGCCTCGCACTCCCCTATGTCGCCCTCTCCTTCGCGCCGAGCCTGTTCAGACGCCTGCCGCCGCCCGGCCCGTGGATGAACGTGCTGCGGCGCGGCCTCGCTTTTCCGATGTACGGCGCGGCGGGCTGGCTGCTGTGGGTGCTTAGCCAGCAGGGCGGCGCCGTCGGACTCGCCCGCCTGATCGCGGCCTGCGTGGTCACCGCCTTCGCCGCCTGGCTGTTCGGCATCGGCCAGCGGCGCAGCGACTCCAAGGTGCGGTTCACCCTGATGGGTCTGGCGCTCGTCGGCTGGATCGCATCGTTCATCGCGGTGACGCTGGCGCCCTACACCCGCCACGCCGTCGCCGCCGAGCAAGGCGCGGCCGTGCCGTTCGAGGCCTGGTCGCCCAGGCGGCTGGCGGAGCTGCGCGCACAAGGCAAGCCGGTGTTCGTCAACTTCACCGCCGCCTGGTGCGTGACCTGTCAGGTGAACGAGCAGACCTCGCTCGAGAACCGCGACGTTGCCGACGCCTTCCAGCGCACCGGCACGGTCTATCTGAAGGCCGACTGGACCAACCGCGACGCGACCATCGCCCGCGAGCTGGCGGCGCACGGACGGGCGGGCGTGCCGCTCTACCTTTACTATCCGGCCGGTGGGGGCGACCCGCAGGTGCTGCCGCAGCTCCTCACACCGGGGCTCGTTGTGGAGGCGCTCGAGAGCGGGAGGGCCCCATGAGCGCCTGGGAAGACTTCGAAGCCGCCGCCCGCGCAGCCGGCTCAAAGCCGATTGCGGGCTTGTTCGAGGCAGAGCCGGACCGTCTCCAGCGCCTCACCGTCGAGGCCGCCGGTCTCACCATCGACCTCTCCAAGCAGCCCTGGGATCGCGCCGCCTTTGACGCGGCGGTCGCCTTGGCGCGAGCTTGTGATGTCGAAGCCGCTCGCCTTCGCCTGTTCGGTGGCGAGGCGGTCAACGTCACCGAAGATCGCGCCGTCCTGCATCCCGCGCTCCGCGCGCCCGACGGCGCTGACTTCAAGGCGAAAGGCGAGCCGGTGTCCCGCGGCGTCGAGGAAGGCCGCGCGAAGATGCGCGCCTTCGTCGAGGAGGTCCGTCGCGGCCCGATCAAGACCATCCTCCACATCGGCATCGGTGGCTCTGACCTCGGCCCACGCCTCGTCTGGGAGGCGCTTAAACCCCTCCAGCCCGATATCGAGCTGCGCTTCGTCGCCAACGTCGACGGCGCGGAGGTCGCGCAGGCGACGGCGGGCGTCGATCCGGCGACCACGCTGGTGATCGCCGTCTCGAAGACCTTCACCACTCAAGAGACCATGGCCAACGCCCGCGCCGCTCGCGAATGGCTGGGCGGCAAGGGCCAGTTCGCGGCGGTGTCGACCAATGTCGCCGAGGCGGTGAAGTTCGGCGTGCCGGAAGAGCGCGTCTTCGCCTTCTGGGACTGGGTCGGCGGACGCTATTCGGTCTGGTCGGCGGTTGGGCTGTCGTGCGCCATTGCGCTGGGTTGGGAAGTCTTCGAGGGCTTCCTGGCGGGCGCGGCGGCGATGGACGACCACTTCACCTCCGCGCCGCTGGAGCGGAACGCGCCGGTGTTGCTGGCGCTGGCGCATGTGCTGAATCGCAACGGGCTTGGGCGGCCGATCCGGGCGGTCGTGCCCTACGCCCAGCGGCTTCGGCTGCTGCCGGCCTTCCTCCAGCAGTTGGAGATGGAGTCGAACGGCAAGAGCGTCGATCTCGACGGCGCGCCGGTCGCGCGCCCGACGGCGGCTTCGGTGTTCGGTGACGCGGGAACCAACGGCCAGCACGCCTTTTTCCAGCTGCTGCATCAGGGGACCGACATCATCCCCGTCGACTTTATCGCCGTCGCCAGGACCGACGAAGGCCTGGCCGGCATGCACGAGATGCTGCTCGCCAACTGCCTGGCGCAGGCCGAGGCGCTGATGGTCGGCCAGCCGCAGGCCGCCGAGCCGTATCGCGTGTTCGAGGGCAACCGGCCCTCCAGCATGATCCTGCTGGACCGACTGACGCCTCATGCTTTCGGCGCGCTGCTGGCGCTCTACGAGCACAAGACCTTCGTCGAGGGCATGCTTTGGCGCATCAACAGCTTCGACCAGTTCGGGGTGGAGCTCGGCAAGAAGCTGGCGAGCGGCATCCTCGCCGAGCTGACCGGCGGCCCGGCCCAGCCGCACGATCCCTCGACCGCCGCGCTGATCGCCAGACTGCGCCGGTAGCCTAACCTTCACATTTGGCGTATATGCCCCGCCCCATGACGCGGATCGCGCACCCCCACGGCCATCACCACCACGTCCTCGCGGGGACGGGACGGGAGCGGCTGGCTTAAAGCGATCCCGACCCGAGCCCCCGCGCGGAGGGGCTCGCTTGTGAGAAGCGGCCCTTCCTTGCCGCCCTCCCTCATCTCCGATAAGCGCCGCGCAACATGACCGACTCTTCCGACTTCCGACCCGAGGCCCGCATCCCTCGCGGGTTCGCCGACAAGCGCGCCTCCACCCTGCGCGCCGAGCGCCGCATCCTGGAGGCGGTCTCGAAGGTCTATGAGAGCTGGGGCTTCGAGCCGCTGGACACCGGCGCGTTCGAGTATGCCGACGCGCTAGGCAAATTCCTGCCCGACAGCGACCGCCCCAACGAAGGCGTCTTCGCCCTGCAGGACGACGACGAGCAGTGGATGGCGCTGCGCTACGACCTCACCGCGCCGTTGGCGAGGTTCGCCGCCCAGAACTGGGAGACCTTGCCCAAACCCTTCCGCCGCTATGCGGTGGGGACGGTCTGGCGCAACGAGAAGCCCGGCCCCGGGCGCTACCGCGAATTCATCCAGTGCGACGCCGACACCGTCGGCTCCGCCCGCCCCGAAGCCGACGCCGAAATCATCGCGATGGCCTCGGCCGGGCTGGAGGCGGCGGGTCTGCCGAAGGGCGCGGCGCTACTCAAGATCAACAACCGCAAGCTCCTCAACGGCCTGCTCACCGCAGCCGGGGTCGAGACAGATGGCCAGAAGCTCGCCGTCCTGCGCGCCGTCGACAAGCTCGACCGCCTCGGCATCGACGGCGTCCGCGCGCTGCTGGGCGAAGGCCGCCTCGACGAGAGCGGCGCCTTCACCAAGGGCGCGGGGCTGAACGCCAAGAACGCCGAAAGCGTGCTCGCCTTCGTGCAGGCGGGCGCGGGTGTCCGCTCCGAGACGCTGAACCGGCTGGCCGGCGTCATCGGCGGTTCGGCCGAGGGCGATGAAGGGCTGGAGGAGCTCGCGAAGATCGACGCGGCGCTCAAGGGCCTCGGCGTCGCCGAGGAGCAGGCGACCATCGACCCCTCCGTCGTGCGCGGCCTCGAATACTACACCGGCCCGGTCTACGAGGCCGAGCTGCTGATCGAGACCGGCGGCGAACGGTTCGGTTCGGTCGGCGGCGGCGGCCGCTACGACGACCTCGTGGCGCGGTTCACCGGAGAGCGGGTCCCGGCAACCGGCTTCTCGTTCGGCGTCTCGCGGCTGGCCGCGGCGCTGAAGGCGGCCGGGCAGGGGATCGGCACGGAGGCGCGTGGGCCCGTGGTGGTCATCGTCTTCGACCAGAGCCGCATGGCCGACTACTTCGCCGTCGCCGCCGAGCTTCGCAGCGCGGGCATCCCCGCGGAGGTCTACCTCGGCTCGTCCGGCATGAAGGCGCAGATGAAGTACGCCGACCGCCGCCTCGCGCCCGCCGCCGTCATCATGGGCGAGGACGAGATCGCGGCTGGTACGGTCACGGTGAAAGACCTCGATCTCGGCCGCGAACTGGCTAGCGGCATCACCGACAACGCCGCCTGGCGCACCGAGCGGCCCGGCCAGCAGACCATCCCGCGCGACAAGCTCGTCGAGGCCGTGCGGCGGATCATCGGAGAGGGCGAATGAGACCCGAAACGCCCATTCCGGCGGACGTGCTTGCCGCCATCCGCGCGCCGTTCGCGGCGGCCGGCGCCACGCCCACCGACGCGCCGGTGCTGCAGCCGCTGGCGCTGCTGCTCGACCTCGCGGGCGAGGCGATGCGTTCGCGCCTGTTCGTGGTGCAGGGCGACGGCGGCGAGGAAGCGGCGCTGCGCCCCGACTTCACCATCCCCATCGCCCGCGCGCACATCGACAGCGGCGCGGCGTCCGGCCGCTACTTCTATGAAGGCAAGGCCTTTCGTGTCGCGCCGCAAGGTTCGGGCCGCGCGGAGGAGTTCCTGCAGATCGGGCTCGAAGCCTACGGCGGGACGGACGCGATAGCCGACGACGCTGAAGTGGCGGCGCTCGCCTGGGCCGCCGCGAAGGCGGGCGGTCGCAAGGACCTGTCGCTGCTGCTTGGCGATGTCGGCCTGTTCGCCGCCTTCGTGGACAGCCTCTCGCTGGAGCCCGCGTTGGCCGGTCGCCTGAAACGCTCGTTCTCGCGTCCCCGGCTGTTGAAGGCCGAGCTGGAGGGCCGCCCCTCGCAAGGGGCGGAAGCCTCGCGGATCGCCGCGCTGCTGGCGGGGCTGGAAGAGCCTGAGGCGGTCGAAGTGCTGGAAGAGCTCTGGACGCTCGCGGGTATCGAACCGGTGGGCGGCCGCTCGGCGGTGGAGATCGCCCATCGGCTGGTGGAGCGGTCTCACGCGGCGGAAGGCGCGCGGCTCACCTCCGCTGAGGCTGAGAAGGTGCGTGCGTTCCTCACCATCTCGGATGCGCCGGAGAAGGCGCTGGACGCCATCGGCAAGCTCTCGGGCGGCATGACGGCGGCGCTAGAGGGGTGGTCGAAGCGGCTGAAGGCTATGGTTGAGCGCGGGGCTGATCCTAAAGCGATGCGGCTTTCGACCGGGTTTGGCCGCGCGTTCGGCTATTACGACGGGATGCTGTTCGAGGTGCGGAGCGCCGCGCTCGGCGACGACCAGCCGGTGGCGGCCGGCGGACGTTATAACAGTCTGCCGGAGCGCCTCGGCGGGAAGGCGACCACGGCGGTGGGTTGCATGGTCCGCCCGGGCCGCGCGTTTGCGGGGGCAGAACAATGAGCGGGCCGTTGATCTTCGCCATCCCATCCAAGGGACGCCTGAAAGAGCAGGTCGAGGGCTGGCTGGCGGACGCGGGCTTCCGGTTGGAGATGGCCGGCGGCGAGCGCGGCTATCGCGCGACGCTCTCCGGCCTGCCCGACGCGGAGGTGCGGCTGCTGTCGGCCGCCGATATCGCCCAGGCGGTCGATGCGGGCGAGGTCCACCTCGGCGTCACCGGCGAGGACCTGCTGCGCGAACGGGGCGAGGGGCTGGACGCGCGGGTGATGCTGCTGCGCGCGCTCGGGTTCGGCCGCGCCGACCTGGTCGTCGCCGTGCCCAAGAGCTGGATCGACGTGGAGACGATGGCCGACCTCGATGAGGTGGCGCACCTGCGGATGGTGCGCACCGGCCAGCGCATGCGGGTGGCGACCAAATACCTCGCCCAGACCCGCGCCTTCTTCGCCGCGCACGGGATCGCCGACTACCGGATCGTCGAGTCCGGCGGGGCGACCGAAGGCGCGCCCGCGTCCGGCGCGGCCGAGCTGATCGTCGATATCACCACGACCGGCGCGACGCTGGCGGCGAACAACCTGAAGATCCTCGCCGACGGGGTGATCCTGAAAAGCCAGGCTCAACTCGCCGCTTCTCTTTCGGCAAGGTGGTCGGCGGCGCAGCTTGCGGCCGTGCGACGCCTGCTGGGCGTGGTGGAGGCCCGGGCGCGGGCCAGGGGCATCGCCACCCTCGTCTGGCCGGCGGAGCAGGATGCGAAGGCGCAAGCCGTCGCCGTCGCGTTCGCCAAACGGGGCGCCTCGCGCCGGGCGAACGGGATGCTGGTGGCCGAGCGTGACCTCTTCGATGCGAGTCAGGCGCTGGCCGAAGCGGGGGTGGGGCCCGTCACGGCGGCAACCCCGGACTACGTCTTCGAGCCGGACTGCCCCGCCGCCGAGGCGCTCGCAACGCGAGTACGCTAACCGCGTCGTTGACAGTGCCCGGAAATTGCCGTCTCCTTTCCGTCGCGTGAGACACGGGCGCCGTTAACGAGCATCCGGTCTCTCCGGCGTTTCGGGGAGGAAACGCCCGCTTGGATCGAGTGACCCGAGGAAAAGCCGGACCCGTCGCGACTATCCCCCGCGACGGGTTTGGTGTTTCTGGGTCTCAGGCGATCAGCCGAAAACCAGCCCTTCCTTTTCGAAATCGACCTTCGGCAGCTCCTGGCGCTCGGTCCAGTAATCCTGGGTGTGCTGCCATTCCGGCTTGGAGCCGCGCCTGGGCATCAGGTGCATGGAGCGCATCAGGTAGCCAGGATTGAAGTTCTCCGGATCGATCCAGGGCTCGAGCTTCATGCCTTCGTCTTCGGGCCGCAGCCGGGGCGCGACCTTCGCCACACCCTTGGTCTTCATCGTGTCCAGCAGGCGGCAGACGAAGTCGCCCATGATGTCGACGCGCAGGGTCCAGGAGGCGCGGAAATAGCCGAAGGTCCAGACCATGTTGGGCACGCCGGTGAACATCATCCCGCGCCAGGTCACCGTCTGGGAAAAGTCGACCGGCTGGTTGTCCACGGTGAAGGCGATGTCGCCCAGCACGCTGAGATTGAAGCCGGTCGCGGTGATGATGACGTCGGCGTCGAGATGCCTGCCGCTCTTCAGCTGGATGCCGGCGGCGTCGAAGCGCTCGATCTCGTCGGTGACGACGCTGGCCTTGCCCGCACGCGCGGCCTGGAAAAGATCGCCGTCCGGGACGAAGGCGATCCGCTGGCGCCACGGCCGGTACTTCGGCATGAAATGCTCCTGCACCACCTCCTCGGGCAGGAAGGCGCGCACGCCGGCCAGCAGCTCCTCCTTCACGACCTCCGGCTCCTCGAAGGAGCGCTTCGTGAACTGGGCCTGGTCGTGGAGGATCTTGCGGCGCACGACCTCGTGGATCCACGCCGGATCGATCTCCAGCTCGCGCAACTGGTCGGCCAGCTCGTTGGCGTTGCGGGCCGGGATGAAATAGGTCGGCGAGCGCTGCAGCATCGTCAGGCTGCCGCACTCGTCGGCGATGGCCGGCACCAGGGTCGCGGCCGTGGCGCCCGAGCCGATCACGACCACCTTCTTGTCCTTCAGGCCGGCGTCGTCGGGCCAGGTCTGCGGGTGAATGATGCGGCCCTTGAAGTCGCTCATGCCCGGCCAGTCGGGGGTGTAGCCTTCCTCGTGGCGGTAGTAGCCCTGGCACATCCAGAGGAAGCCCGCCGTGAACGCCAAGGGCTCGCCGGTGTCGGTGCGGACGGCGTCGATGGTCCAAAGGCTCTCGGCAGAAGACCACTGGGCTGAAACCACGCGGTGGGCGTAGCGGATGTGGCTCCCGAGACTCTCCTCCTCGATCACCTCGCCCATGTAGGTCAAGATTTCCTG
>Ga0070659_100002834_pt1 | contig 12344 bp, 12 predicted proteins | sample KBSC23metaG_FD_64666 | JGI IMG/M metagenome (GOLD analysis project Ga0070659, IMG submission 64666) | Corn rhizosphere microbial communities from Kellogg Biological Station, Michigan, USA - KBS C2-3 metaG | ecosystem: Host-associated > Plants > Roots > Rhizosphere > Soil ...
AACGGACGACGCGCCGCTCCGCGAGGACGGTTAGGCCCATCAGGATCAGCGCCATCGCGGAGAGGACTGCCACGGTGGCGAACTGGCGCGCCGTTTCCAGATAGGCCGTATCCGACTGGATCAGATGACCGAGACCGGAGCTCGATCCTGCCCACTCAGCAAAGACGGCGCCGATCGGGGCGACGACGACTGCGATCTTCACTCCAGTGAATAGGCTGGGCAGTGCCGCGGGGGCTTCGACCCGCGAGAACCGCTGCCAGCGGGAGGCGTTGAGACTGCGCATCATCTTGATCGCGTCGGGGTCGACCGAGCGCAGGCCGTCGAGGGCGGCGACGGTGACCGGGAAGAAGCAGATCAGGGCCACGATGAAGATCTTCGGGGTGATCCCGAACCCAAACCAGACGGTCAGGATGGGGGCGATGACGACGATCGGGATCGTCTGCGAGGCGACGATCAACGGGTAGCTGGCGTCGCGCAGGACCCGCCAGCGGTGCATCAAGACCGCGAACACGACCCCGACCGCCAGCGCCCAGAGGATTCCGAAGAGGATCTCCCGCAGCGTCACCCAGGCGTTTTCGGCCAGCAGCGAGCGGTTCTCCCACAGCGAACGGGCGACTTCCGCCGGCGAGGGGACGAGGTACTTTTCGAGGCTGAGCGCTTCAGCGATCGCCCCGGTCGAAGCCGCGACCTGCCAAGCCCCGATAAGGGCCGCCAGCAGCAGCGCCGGCAGTACCCACCGCCTCAGCCTCTCCCATCGCGTGGTTCCTTTGTCGTCCATAGGGCTACTTAGGAACCACGCATCGCTTGATGGAGGGCGCGCATCGCTTCCTCGCGGGTGGCGACGAACTCGGGGTCGGTGACGGCGGCGTCGCGGTCGGCGGCGCGGGGCGCTGGGGCGCGCAACTCGGCGACGATGCGGGCGGGGCGGGCGGAGAGGACGGCAACGCGGTCGCAGAGGTAGAGCGCCTCCTCGACGTCGTGGGTGACGAGGACGACGGTGCGGGGGTCGCCGCGCAGGGCGCTCGCCAGCCACTCCTGCATCTCGGCGCGGGTGATCGCGTCGAGGGAGGCGAAGGGCTCGTCCAGGGCCAGCACCGGCTTGCCGGCGATCAGCGTGCGCAGGAAGGCGACCCGCTGGCGCATGCCGCCGGAGAGCTCGGTCGGCCGCGCCGCCTCGAAGCCAGCAAGGCCGAAGCGATCGAACAGCGCCGCGGCGGCATTGCGCGCCGCCTGCTTCCGCATTCCCTGGTTGCGCAGGGCCAGGGCGGCGTTGTCGATCGCCGAGTACCAGGGGAGGAGGAGGTCGCGCTGGGGCATGTAAGCGCAGCGGTCGAGGCGCTCCTCGGCCGCCGTCTCGCCTTCGACCTCGACCCGCCCGGCGCTCTGCTCGCGCAGGCCGCAGATCAGCTCCAGCAGGGTCGACTTGCCGCAGCCTGAGGGGCCGACGAGGCCGATCACGCTGTGCGCTCTGACCTCCAAATCGAGAAAATCGAGGGTGCGCAGCTCGCCGAAGGAGTGGCCCACTCCGCGCAGGAGGATGCCGTCTCCCGTCGTATCTGCGAGGGGTGGGGAGGGCGGATCGACGGTTTGAGTTTTCCCAGTTTCGGACTTGATCCTGGTATCCTGGCGCACTCCGCACTCCTGACCAAGAAGGTCAGAAAAGTCGAATTAGGGGCCGTGCGGAGCCCCAGGAGCAAATTATGGACCCGGCAATCGTCCTCTTCGGATTGGGCATCGGCGTACTCGTCGGCATGACCGGCATGGGCGGCGGCTCGCTGATGACGCCGCTGCTGATCCTGATCTTCGGGATCCAGCCGACGACGGCGATCGGAACCGACATCTTCTACTCGGCCGTGACCAAGACGGTCGGCGGCTGGCGCCACTTCCGGATGAAGACGGTGAACATGGAGCTGGTCCGCTGGCTGGCGACCGGCAGCGTCCCCGCCGCGGTGGCGGGGGTGGCGCTCGTCTCCTACCTGCAGACGCAGGTCGGCGAAGACCGCCTCAACGAACTTGTCTACGCCGTCCTCGGCGGCACCCTGCTGATGGTCGGGATCATCACCCTCACCCGGGCGCTGATCCTGCGCAACCTGATCGACGAGCGCGACCGCTTCGAGGTCGAGCGCCGCCACAAAGTCGCGGCAATTGTGATCGGCGCCACCACCGGCTTCGTGATCGGCATCACCTCGGCCGGCTCCGGCACCGTGATCGCGATCCTGCTGATCGCCGTCTACCGCCTGTCGCCGAAGAAAGTGGTCGGCACCGACGTCTTCCACGCCGCGATCCTGCTCTGGGCCGCGGGCATCGCCCACTGGGTCGGCGGCAACGTCGACTTCGTTCTCGCCGGCAACATCCTCCTCGGCTCGGTTCCCGGCGTGGTGATCGGCGCTGCCCTCTCCGACCGCTCCCCGCAGGCCTTCATCCGCACCGCCCTCGGCGTCGTCCTCGTCGGCTCCGGCATCGTCACGATCCAGAAAGGCGATCCGACCGTCTGGCCGATCGCCGCCGGCATCGCCGCGATCGGCCTCGGCCTTGTCCTCTATGTGCCGCACCAGCTCAACCGCCGCCGTGAGAGCCAGCGCCTGGAAGAGGCCGAGCAAGAGCGCGTGAGCGGGCAAGAGCTCGATCAAGCGGGCACGCTCGGGCGAACGCTGCCTGCCGACTGATTAACTAAGAGACATGCGAGTTTCCGCGAAGGCCGACTACGCGGTGCGGGCCGCTGCCGAGCTTGCGGCCGCCGAGGAGGGGCCCGTCAAGGGCGAGCGGCTGGCCGAGAGCCAGGACATCCCGCTGCAGTTCCTCGAGCACATCCTGCTTGAGCTCAAGCACCACGGCATCGTCCGCGCCCGCCGCGGCGCCAAGGGCGGCTACTGGCTCGCCCGGCCCGCCGACGAGGTAACGATCGCCGAGATCGTCCGCGCCGTCGAGGGCCCAATCGCCCACGTCCAGTCCACGCCCCCCGAGGACATCGAGTACCGCGGCCACGCCAAACACCTCCAAGAAGTCTGGATCGCCGTCCGCGCCAGCCTCCGCACCGTCCTAGAGGAGGTCACCCTCGCCGACCTAGTCTCCGGCGAACTCCCCCCCGTCGTCGGCGAGCTCACCGCCACCCCCGACGCCTGGGTCGCGCGGTAGCGGGTCGCTCTGCGATCAGGCCTATTGCGGCGTCTGAATTAGCTCAATGAAGAATAGAGACGCATTCATCGATTGGAGCACCACGAAAATCGCTGCCCTCGGAGAGCGACAGCAAACGCTTGTGCTGATGGTCAAGGTAGGCGGTTTCGCTAGTCGGCATTGGAAGGATGCCTTCGGAAGGGTGATCAAGGCCTACAATCGCCGTCAGAAGTCATGGGGCAATGTCGGCCTCAGCTCATCGGGTCCGATGGGAGACACGAGGATCAGAGTGGACGACATCAAGCCGGGGGACGAAGCTGACCTGAAAGCTCAGTTGGACCACTTGGCCAAACTCCCTGCGAGGAGGCATCTCCCAAGGATGAACAAGATGAGCGGCGCTGCGCTGAGAAAGAAACAAAGGAGAACCAGGCTTCAGAGATGGAGTGGCGCTTCCGTAATGCCTGACGCAGACAACAGTTAAGTACTTAATCATTACTTGCCTTAATGCGAGTCGTGAGGCAGGATGCGGATCATCATGCGAATCCGTGAGTCACGGAGAGGTTCGGCCTGATGCTGGGAGATCCGCGTGATCGAGTGGCGTACCGGATCGCGATCGCCTCTATCGGACTGGCTTTGGCCGTCGTGCTCGCCGGCGTTTGCACGATCGCGGCGGTGGGCAGGTGCGTTCCGCGCGAACTCTGGTTCATCTGCAGCGCAATAAGTGGCCTTCTAGGAGGCACGCTGATCCCTTTTTCCCTGCGGAACGCCGCCGACCCTGGGGACGCCACTCAAGGCTCTCGCAATACACCTCCTCTATCTCCGGAAGGGGCTTTGGCCTTGCTCGTCCTGGTCGCCGCCGTCGCCGCAGTCTGCTTCGGAGTGACTCTGCCGGTGCAGATGTTGGGGGTGGCGCTCGGGGGTTTGATACTGGGCCTGCTGATCCCATCGCCGAGCCGATGGGATCGGTAGGGGAAAATGTCGGCATTCAACGGACTGATCCTGCATTCCTTCGCGCTGGAGAACCACAGGACACGCCGGCGTTTCCGCGGCTACAACGTCAAGCAGATGATTCGCGAGCGCTTCACGCTTCCGGCATTTGAAGTCACCGAGTTCCCGACATATAGGAAGCACAACCCAGCCGATGATCCAGGGCACTACGGCAGTCTGCTGTTCGAACGGAAGCTCACGACCTTAGACCCAGCGAAGAGGGTCGAGTTCCTCGAGTGGAGTACCGACAACGGTTACGCACGAGACCTGCCACCCGCATTTTCCTGGACTGGCAAGCGAACCAAGGAGTCACGCAAGGAGCAAAAGCGGCACTGGGAGAGACTTGCCTTTGCCAAGGAAGAGGAGAGCGAGGAGCTCTCCTTGAATGACTTCCTGGTCAAGGGGGGTCATGCGGGTGAATTACAGGCGCAGCCGGTCTCCGAACTGCTCTGCGAGATGCTTGGCGCCAGGCGTTCAAATCTGTTCGGGCTGGCGCTTGCGAATCGCTTCGTCAACGTCATGCTTCCGCCGGCTCTCTTGAGCCCCGTTCCGGGACGCTACCTGGGGTCAGCCGACCACTGGATCCTTCAGCCCTTAGTGTCACTTGTCCGAGTGGGCCACGACGGGCTTGATTTCCGGCGGATGTATTCCCTGAGTTTCTTTTTGATCCCGGTGAAGAGCACCGATTGCGAGGCTCGCAAGATGCCAGATGGCGAAATGGAGAGGATGGTCAACGCCGGATGGGGTCTCGCGGCGTCGCCAACGGGATTTCCGGAATTTGGCATCCATGGTCCGCTGTCCGAATACATCCCACTGCTCGAATCCAGGATCGACCTGAGATCAGAAAAGTTAACGCTGCGAAGGACGACCGAGGCAATCACGTTTGCGGTAGCGCTCAGAATGGCGCAGGGCTCGACCGGGCGTGTCAAAGAGCGAGTCAGGCAAGAGATCGGAGATGAGGTCGTGAGTGCGCTCGGCAACTCGCGGGTGTCCTCGGTTCTCGCTGTCGACAAGCTCGACAAAAGTCGCCTTGACGATCCAAGCAAAGCCCTTCCTAGGCCGCTTGAATCAGTGATGCGCACACTTGCCGGGCGGGTCCGAATCCCTTCTGTGGGCGCGGCCACTGGCCGTCGGTACAGACTCGACCGTGCCTACATCGACCATGAGGCCTACGCAATCGGAGTATTACCATCGAACCGCTGCATGGTGGTGATCTCCGACCGGAAGGCTCAGCTCGGGCGTTGGGACTCCGGGCTGATGCAGATGACCTGGATCGCCTACTCGGTGATCGGGGCGGCAGGCGCGATCGGCACGATGCGCGCGATCAACCGCGACCTGGAAATAGTGGATCGGTCAAGTCCAAAGGACATCGCCGCGATAGAGCACGAAGTCGCCGTTGACCTCCATGAGATCTACGACCTCGACATTACCTGGGAGGCATTCAGGCTTCGCTATCGCCGCCTACAAAAGCAGCTGGGCATAGCCAGTGACTACGAAGCATTGCGCGGAAAGCTCGAGGCCCTCTATCGTGAGACCACGGCTCACTTCGAGGCGAGGAGTGAGTTGCGGCTCATAGTCCTGACCGCAGCGATCGTTGCGCTGAGCTTCCTCATTTTGGCCGGAACGATCCTGCTGGCCTTGGAGCCGAAATAAGACCTATTTGCGTCTGCGAAGACGGCTAATTTACCGGCACCGGATCAAGGTCGAAGTCCCTGCCCAGACGCAAATGGCAGTAGCGCTTGGTCCAGTCGTCGTTGATGCGGTCGGATTGGCGCTTCATGCGGGGCTCGAATTGGAAGCCGGGGGGTGGGGTGAGGTCTAGGCGTTCGAGGAGGTGGAGGGTGCTGGGCTCGTAGTCGGCGGCGAAGTTCTCGTAGAGGAGGAGGATCGGCTCGATGCCGGAGTGTTCGAAGAAGGCGTCCCAGGAGGCCTCTTCTTTTAGTAGCTGATTGAGCAGGTGGTCGATCGCGCGGTAGTGGAAACGCAGCTGTGGGCGGTGCTCCTCGATGAAGTTCTGATAGGCGGCACCGTTGCCCGCGACCGAGCCGGCCTCGGCGCCGGCGTGGTCTTCGCGCCAGGTCGCCGTCTGCACCGCCTTCCAGAGCGAGACCGCCTGGCGCACCTTGTTCGCTCGCACGACCCGGACGAAGGTGAGGTCGGGGAAGACGGTGGGGAGGAGCTCGACCAGCGGCGCGTCGCGGTAGGCGGGGATGTTGCGCAGGAGGCTGACGAACTCGCCGAAGTAGTTCCACATCAGCTTCGCCCCGAAGACGCCGTTGTCGGTGGTCCCGGTTTCGAAGACCCACTGCAGGTAGCGGTCGTAAGCGGCGCGGCTCCAGAGTGGCGAGCGGGGCGGGGGATCGTTGCCGACGCTGCGCTCGCCGAGGTGGGAGTGGATCGACTGGTCCTCGACGCCGAGGAAGTATTCCTCCGGCCGGCGCGGGCGGCCGCTGTGGCGCAGCGCCTCGAAGTACTCCTCCGGCCGGCCGGCGACGCCGGTTTCCTCCAACGCGTGGCAGACGAGCGTGCTGCCGCTACGGGGGGTGGCGCAAACGAGGTATGAGCCGTCCGGTTGCATTTCCTTTTCTAACTATCCTGATCAACAAACATCTAAACAAGCCTTGCTCGCTAGTCTGATCGGTACATGTTGCCGCCCAACATCCTCTATATCCACTCCCACGACACCGGCCGCTATGTCCAGCCCTACGGCTACCAGGTGCCGACGCCGAACATCCAGATGCTGGCCGACCAGGGGGTGCTGTTCCGCCAGGCCTTCTGTGCGGCGCCGACCTGCTCCGGCAGCCGCGCCAGCCTCCTCACCGGCCTCTACTGCCACAACAACGGCATGTTCGGCCTCGCCCACCGCGGCTGGGCGCTGAACGACTACGGCCAGCACTGGGTCCACACCCTGCGCGAGGTTGGCTACCGCTCGATCCTGATCGGCGAGCAGCACATCTCGCTCGACCCGGCGGTGATCGGCTACGACGAGGTCGTCCCGGTCGACCAGAACCACGCCCACTTCGTGGCGCCGTTGACGATCAAGACGCTGCGCGAGGCGCCCGCGGAGCCGTGGTTCATGTCGGTCGGCTTCTTCGAGACCCACCGCGAATTCTCGGCCCCGACCTCGGTCCGCGACACGCTCTACTCGCTGCCGCCGGCCCACCTGCCGGACACGCTCGCCGCCCGGCGCGACATGGCCGCCTTCAAGGCCAGCGCTCGGTCGCTCGACCAAGGGATTGGCGCCGTCCTCCACGCGCTCCACGACTACAACCTGGTTGACAACACCCTGGTCATCTGCACCACCGACCACGGCATCGCCTTCCCCGGCGCCAAGGCGACCCTCTTCGACCGCGGCATCGGCGTGCTGATGATCGTCCGCGGCCCCGGCTTCACCGGCGGCAAGGTCATCGACGCCCAGGTCAGCCACCTCGACGTCTTTCCGACCCTCTGCGACCTCTCCGGCGCCCCGCACCCCGACTGGCTGCAGGGCACCTCGCTGATGCCGCTGGTGCGGGGGGAGACCGAGAGCCTCCACGACGCGATCTTCGCCGAGACCACTTACCACGCCGCCTACCAGCCCCACCGGGCGATCCGCACCGATCGTTGGAAGTACATAAGGAGATTTGACGAATACCCGCATCCGGTCCTCGCTAACTGCGATGACAGCGACACCAAGGATCTCCTGGTCAAGGCGGGATGGGGTGAACGGGAAGTAGCCGAGGAGCAGCTCTACGACCTGGTGCTCGACCCGCAGGAGGGCGACAACCTCGCCGGGGACCCGGCGCACGCCGAGGTAGCGGCGGAGTTGCGGGAGCGGCTTGAGGCGTGGATGCAGGAGACCGAGGACCCGCTCCTCGACGGCCCGGTGGCGCCGCCCGACGGGGCGATCGTCAACGAGCAGTGGCAGGTTTCGCCTGACGATCCCGTGCGGATCGTCAAGGCCGATTCCACGGCCGCTCCATCCAGGTGAGGCAGGTCCAGCCGGGGATCGGGTTGCCGGCCGGGTCTCGGGTCTCTCCTTTGGAGAAGACCGAGAGGCCGCAGTTGTGGGAGCCGAGGGTCCAGATTCCGGCCGCCATCGGCGCTTCGAAGTTATCGCCGAGGACCGAGTCGAGCAGGAAGAAGCGGCTGAAGATCCCGTGGGTGACCAGCAGCGGCAGCTCACCGGCCTCGCCGGTCTCGATCTCAGCCTTCAGCCGCCGCACCCGCGCGATCGCCTCCTCAAAGGTCTCACCGGCGTGTAGCTCGTGCGTGTAGGAGACCTCCTCTGGTCCGAGGCCTAGAGTCTCACCGACTGCCTCGGCGGTTTCGCGGGCGCGCCGCAGCGGGCTCGTCAGCAAGCGGGTGACGCCACGGTCGGTGAGGGCGGCGCCGGCGGCATGCGCCTGTTCGATGCCCTTCGCGGTCAGTCGGTCGCCATCCTGGTCGGGCAGCAGCTCGGCGCCCGTGTGGGCGTTATGGGCGGACTGCCCGTGGCGGAGGAAGAGGACCCTCATTCAGCTGCCGGCGCGGCGCCGGCGACGACGTTGACGAAGTTCTCCAGGTGTTTGGTGGTCCAGCACTCGAAGGCGCCGTCGCAGTAGCGCTCGTAGGCGGCCATCACCGAGTCGCCGTAGTTCCAGTAGAGCTTCGGCTCGGGGTTGAGCCAGAAGAGGCGGCCGGCGCGCTCGGCGACCTGGGCGAAGACCTCGGCGTGGGGCTCGCGGCCGTTGGTGCGGGCGTCGCCGAGCACGATCACGGTCGAGCGCGGGTCGAGGTCGTCGGAGATCTCGGTCAGAAACTCGAGCCAGACGCGGCCGTAGTCGGTGTAGCCGGAGACGTCGGCGACGCCACCCTCGCTCGAGATCCGCTGGGCGATGGCGGCGAAATCGCGCTCGTGCTCAAAGACGTCGGTCACCTCGGAGATCCGCTCGATGAAGACGAAGCTGCGCAGTTTGCGAAACGAGTCGTGAAGCGCGTGCAGCACCGAGAGGAAGAAGACGCTGGCCGAGGTGACTGAGGTCGAGACGTCGCAGAGGACGTAGATCTCCGGCCGCCGCGGCCGCTTCGGCCGGTAGCGCAGTCGCAGCGGCACGCCGCCGGTCTCCAGCGAGGCCCGCATCGTCCGCCGCACGTCGACGAACTGGCCCTTGCGGCGGCCGCGCTGCTCGTGCCCCAGCGTCGCCAGTCGCCGCTTCATCTGCGAGACGGCGCGGTGGACGGCGGCAAGGTCCTGGGTCGGGCTGGTCGGCAGCGTCCGGTCGAGCTCGGCCAGCGGGCGGGAGGGGGGCAGCGTCTCGGTCCGCTCGATCAGGTCGCGCTCGAGCTCGCGCCGCAGGTGGCGCTCAAACCCGGTCAGCTGCTCGCGGTCGATCGGCGGTCGCTCGCCGCCGTCCTCACCCGGCGGTTGCGAGCCGGCGGTGAGCCCCAGCGTGCGGCGGATGCGCTGCACGTCGACGCCGACCACGCCGGAGCCCTCGGCCCGCCCGAAGGCGGCGATCGCCAGCCGCGCCAGGTCGCGCATCGCGTCCTCGTCGCCCGCCGCCATCGCCTCGCGGATCGCCTCGCTCAGCTCGTCCATGTCGAAGCGCTCGCCGTCGCCGGCCGGCGGCCCGCCCTCGGCGTGCTCGGTCACCCCGCGCTGCACCGCCTCCGCCTCGGCGGTGCGGAAGAAGTGGCGCTCGAAGATCAGCTCGAAGACGCGGCGGTCGTCCTGGGACTTGGCGATCGTCGCCGCCAGCGCCTCGCGGAAGTCAGCGCGTGAGGTCCAGTCGACCTCGCTCAGCGCCGCGAAGGCGTCGAGCATCTCCGAGGTGCCGACCGCGACCCCCTCGCTGCGCAGCTCCTCGCAGAAGCCGAGCAGCTTCGCCGCCAGCCCGGGCGGCCCGGCGTCAGCTTTCGGTCCGTAGGGGGTCGGCAAGTTTCACCCCAACGCGCTCGGCGACCAAGTCGATGTCGGTGCGGTGCTTGACGATGATCGACATCGACTGGGCAAAGGTCTCCTGGTCGATGTCCTCAGCCCCGAGCAGCAGCAGCGTCCGCGCCCAGTCGATCGACTCGGCGATCGAGGGCGGCTTCTTCAGGTCGAGCGAGCGCACCATCCGGATCACCTCGACCAGACGCCGCGCCAACGTCTCGGAGAGGTCAGGGGTGTGGAGGCGGACGATTTCCATCTCCCGCTCGGTCTCGGGGTAGTCGAGCCAGAGGTAGAGGCAGCGCCGCTTCAGCGCCTCGGTCAGCTCGCGCGAGTCGTTCGAGGTGAGGACGACGATCGGCATCGTCGTCGCCGCGATCTGCCCCAGCTCGGGGATCGTGATCTGGAAGTCGGAGAGGAGCTCGAGCAGCATCGCCTCGAACTCCTGGTCGGTCTTGTCGATCTCGTCGATCAGCAGCACCACCGGCTCGGAGCTGGCGATCGCCTGCATCAGCGGCCGGGTGAGCAGGAAGTCATTGCTGAAGATGTCGTCCTGGACGTCTTCCCAGCCGGCCTCGCCGCCCGCCTGGATCCGCAGCAGCTGCTTGCGGTAGTTCCACTCATACATCGCCTTTGCCTCGTCGAGGCCCTCGTAGCACTGCAATCGCACCAGCTCGCGGCCGGTCGCGCGGGAGAGAGCCTTCGCCAGCTCGGTCTTGCCGACGCCGGCGGGACCCTCGACCAGGACCGGCTTGCCCAGCTTCTGGGCGAGGAAAGAAACGAGCGCCGTCGACTCGTCGGCGAGGTAGCCGACCGCGGCGAGCGCCTCCTTCACCTCTGCGACAGAGCCATCGGGCATGCGGGCGATGATAATCCCGCTCCGTGCTTGACCTTCTCCTGCCCCTCGCCGCGCTGCTGCCCACCCACAGCCCCGGCCCCTATATCGCGCTGATGCTGATCGGCTTCGTCATCGGCGTCCTCGGCCACCTCAGCGGCGCTCGCTGGCTGGTCGCCGTCGGCGTGATCCTGATCGCCCTCGGCGCCCTGCTCCTGCCTCTGGCGGCCAATCTGACGACCAATAACCGCCCTCCGCCAATCGAAGAATCGCGCGGCGATACGGGGTGACAAAAATCGCTAAATACCAATTAGAATACTCGCGCTTATTTTTCTAACGGGAGAGGGCTATGAAGGGATTTCGGTTGGTTGCGCTGTGCGGATGCATGGCTGCTGTAGCGATGGGACTGGTCGCCTGCGGCGGCGGCAGCAGCAGCGGAGAGATCACCGTCAACCCGGAAAAGCCCCAAGAACTGGCCGAAGAGGCAACCTTGGACGGCGTCCACGGCGGGCAGACGGAAGTCGTCTTTCTATTGATCAACAAGAGCAAGGAAGAAAAACTCGCTATCCGCCCCCGCGGCTACTTCAAGAGATTGGGAGAAGGTGGCCTGCCGCAGTTCCAAGTGGCGGTCAGCTCGGTTGGGCGCTTCGACGGCCATAACGTTGGCTTCAACGGCACCCTGACCCTGATGCCCGCTCAGATGGGCTTCGTGTACGGACCGGCGTATCACGAGCAGCCCTACAAGTCCGACAAGGCCACCTTCGAAGCGCTGAGGTCGAAGTTCGAAGAAGCCCAGAAAGAAGGGGGGGAGGGCGATGCGATGGCTTGCATCCAAGCTGCGAAAGGCGTCGAACTTCCCCAGCTGATCCACAACGTCAAGAGGGAAGGCGAGCGCGAATACTCCGATGGCACCCGCGTCTTCCTGGTCGGCGGGGACTTGGACGTTGACCGCCTGATCGATGTGCTGGTCCAGATGGCTGAAGACCCCGCCTGCGGCGCTCAGATGAGTGCTCTCGGCCTACCGTCGGCGCCCGAGCTGAAAGCGGCCAAGACGATCCTGAAAGGGCAGATCGAAGAAGCGAGGGCGACGTTCTCGGTCGACAAGCATGGCGTCCTCCGCGATCTCGGGTTCAAGCTGGACTGGAAGAATCCTCACGGCGAAAGCATGGAACTCAGCTTGGAATTCCGGCTGAGGGTCATCAACACGAATCCGGAAATCTACTTTTACCCGGAAGGAAAATCGCTTAATGCGTTGCTGGGTAACTTCGGGACCAGCACCGAGACCGCGCTTCGAGCTGGAGGCACGGAAGACGTCATCGGCTTTCTGAAAGGGCTCGCCGGGGGGCTGATAGGACAGCCGCCGGCGGAACGGTCCCAGTGACTGCAGTGGGACCCGCAGCGAACGGTCTGAGGTTTGTGTCTGCGTGCGCGACGGTTCTGGCCGTGCTCGTCCTAGTCGGTTGCGGGGGCGGTGGGGGAAGCTCATGGGGCACGCAAAGCCCGAAGGAACTGGTC
>Ga0070659_100002835_pt1 | contig 12342 bp, 8 predicted proteins | sample KBSC23metaG_FD_64666 | JGI IMG/M metagenome (GOLD analysis project Ga0070659, IMG submission 64666) | Corn rhizosphere microbial communities from Kellogg Biological Station, Michigan, USA - KBS C2-3 metaG | ecosystem: Host-associated > Plants > Roots > Rhizosphere > Soil ...
CACGCTCGACATGGCGCTCACGCTCAACCTGCTGCTCGGCCTCTGCCTGGACGTGGAGGGCGCGGCGCGCGGCAACGTCGTGCGCCATCCGCAAAGCAGCCAGATGATCTACCGCTTCCGCTACACACTCGATGAGGACCCCGACGCCGTGGGTCTGCTCGATGCCATTGCCGCGCTCACGGCCGAGCTGGACGGCTGAGCGCCGCTAACCAAACCCAGCGTAGCGGCCCTGGCCAGGCGCGCTGGCGCCAGACAGCATCGACATTTCGGCTACTGACACAGCGCTTCGGCATCCGTGACATGCGCCGACAGGGGCTGGCTACGCTTGCAAGGTTCAATTGTGCTTGGGTGAGGTTGCACCGCCCGGCATGCCAACCTCGGAGCTCGCCCATGATCAACAAGATATTTTCCAGAACCTCCGGCCCGACACCGCCGGCCGAGACGTCGTCCAACACAGCGGCGCCCCAGCCGCAGATGCCGAGCGCGCGCAAGACTTCCCAGTTGCCCGGTGGACTGCGCGACCTCGCTGACAAGGTCACCGCGCGTCGGCACAAGAAGGGAGCCCAGAAGCTGACTGACACGCAACTCATGGTGAAGCTGTCGAGCAACGGCTTGAACGGCCGAGACACGCGCGCCGTGCACCGCGAAGCGCAAAAGCGGATTCGCAACGGACGGCTGCAGTGGCCGGCGCAACCGCAGCAGACACAGCAGACGCAGCAACCGGCGGAGCAGCAACCGCCTGCCGCCGAACAACACGCCACCAGCACGCATGGCAGCACGAACAGCGCAATCAACACGCCGGACGCTTCCGCGCATCAGGCGCTTCAGTTGCATCAGTTGCATCAGTTGCATCAGTTGCATCAGTTGCATCAGTTGCATCAGTTGCATCAGGAAACGGAAACGCCTCACGTTCAAGCCGACGAGATCCACGTCGAAACCGCCCATACAGAGACCAACGAGCGGCCCGAGAACCCGCCACTGTCACCCACGCCATCTACGGCGAGCTCTGCGCACACCGAAGGCCATCACACGCCGCTCGCAGCGCCCGTGTTCGACCCGGATACCGGCGCGCTCAACAAGCCGCAGTTGCGCCAGATGACGCAAGCGCTGAAAGACGCGCTGCCGGTGCTGCCCGCCGCCCTCGTCCACACGCATGCTCGCAGCGATGGCCTGCGCGCCAAGCTCCAGCACCAATTGAGCACGATCAACACCATTGCCGCCGACAACACGCGCAAGGCGCCGCATGAAGTCGGCCTGGCGGTGCGGGATGCCTTCGCGGCCGCCGCCAAGACGGCACGCCAACTGGCCAAGTCCCTGGGCCACGGAGACCTGGCCGACACCTACCGAGGGATCGCCGCGCTGCTGACCGAACTCAAGCGCACGCACCTGAGCGGCAGCGCGAATGAGGTCATGAACCACTATGCCGAGCGCGAAACCGCCAACCTCGAACGCAAAGCGCCCGGTATCAGCACTGCCAAGCCCGGCTCAAACGTCAGCACCGGCACCTCGGGCAGCCTGACGGTCTCCGGCTTTCCACACAACCACTACGCGAAGGCGCACGTGGGGGTGCAAGCCGGCGGCGGCAAAAGCCGACTGTACTTTTCCGACGACGATGGTGACGTCGATCACTGGCCGTCCGTGCAGGCCTTTGTCCAGGTGGCCCTGAACGGCAAGCTCGGCAAATGGGCCGCCGATCTGGCGGGCCGCGTGGCCGTGACCGGTGGCAACGTCTATCTGGAACACGATGACCTGCGCCAGCTGGTCAAGCTCGTTGCGAGCGGCGATGCCAACCGCGCCTGGGTCAACTCGGCTGGGCCACACGCGCGTCAGATCATGCAGCAGCTTGAGTCGCTGGCTAACCTCGTATCGAAGGCGGTCGGCCGCAACTATACGGAGGCTGCTGGCAAACCGTACTTCCTGAACGACGCGAAGATTGCCAAGGGCTTCAACGCCTTCAAGATGACACTGCTGGCAAGCGCCATCGATCAGAAGGTGGGCGGTGAACAGTTCGGCACGCTGGTGAAGGCCGCCTATCCGCCGATCTCCGATGTACTGACCGAACGCGTACGCAACGGCGGCGCCCTGCCGGTGCAGCCCCGCCGCGACGCGCCGGACTCCGTGGCTTACGGCGATCGCTTCCTGGCCCACCGCGAAGCCATGGCCAGCGTGGACGCCAGCACGGGCAAGAAAACCGGAGGCAGCTCGAACCTGGAAGCCAGCGGCAACTTTGACGTGAACCTGCGCGGCAACGTGGTGCAGTTCTTCACGGAAACCGCCGCCGCGCCGCATACGCTGCTCGACCCTGGCTACCACAAGGATTACCAATCCACCTTCAAGCTGCACAATCAGCTCGATGCTGCCTGCGCAGAGCCGCCGCCCGCGCAGCTTCATCTGTACGACCAGACGCGCAAAGCGCTGACGCAAGAACTCCACGCCGGTCCGGCGCTGCCCTTTACCGAGAAGGAACGGCTGCTCTATGGCGAAGAGGCGGCCATTCCGGCGCAGTTCCGCAACGCCATCACGCATGCGAGCCCGCAACAGCTCAATCACGCGACGGACCAGGTGGAGCATCTCACCGGCACCTATCTGCTGTTTGCCAAAGACGCGAGCGCGGTGCTCGCCAAGAACGACCGCTTCATGCCGCCCCAGGAGCGCGACACACTGAATCAGCAGCGCGAAGCCGCGTTTGAGCAGATCAACCAGTCGGTCTGGAACGGGCGGTACGACAAGAAGGATGCCCTGGCGAACCCCGAAGCATTTGTTGGCAAAAGCCATGCCGCGATCGGGCTGGCGCTGGGTTGCATCGGTGCGCATATCTCGGTCATCAAACAACAGATGGCGCAGCGCCAGGCGCCCGAGCAACCGCACGACCTGGGCGAGGCCGAGGCCATCCTGACGGCCGACGCGATGTACAAAACGGCGCGCGACCTGATGGACAAGACATACCTGCCGCTCAAGAACTACGACGTGCAGAAGAATGGCCCGTTGAAAGACAAATCGCTGTGGCAACGCTGGGATACCGCAATCAAGGCCACGGTCTCGGGCGGCGCACAGAGCAGTGTTCTCAACGCCATCGTCAACCGCTTTCATCGCTCGACCGCCAAGCTAGACCTGGGCGACCTGACGGGCTCGCTCTCGGTTGGCAACAGCGCGGGGCAGATCTCGCTGTCGGCGGAAGCGCGCCTGATGCATGCCGACCACCAGCCCAACCCGAGCCGTACCGGCACGTTCTGGCAGTTCACGTTTACCGCGCAAGGCGGGGCACCCATCACGGGCGCGGTGCTCAACAAGGCCATCGAAGCGGCGATCCACAAGTTCGCACCCAACCTGCGGCTGCAGGAAGAGAAATTCGACCCGCATGAGGTGATCCGCCAGACGCAGGGCCTGCTCTTCAACATTACGGATGGCACCAGCATTGTGGTCAAGATGCGCCGCCCGCCCGACGTGCAGAACGCACCGATGGAGCTGCAGTACGCCCGCGTGCTGCGCAACAAGAACAGTGGCATGAACCTGTCGATGACGATTCCGACGCCGCACGGCACGTTTACACCGGCGGTATCGCACACGGACAGCACGCAGAGCTATGCCGGCGAGGTCGTGGGCTCGGACACGAGCTACCTGATGATGCAGCACCCGTTCCTGTCCAAGATCGTCGATGCCGAGGCCAATCGGGAAGACGCCGCACTACGGCAAGCCTTTGATGCCGACCCGGTGCAGCGTGACCGCTATCTGGCCAACCCGAACCTGATGGTGGACGTGGTGGCCAAGTACGCAGCGGCCCGGCAGGAGATTGCCGCCGCGGCTGCGGAAGGCCGTCCAGTCGTCGTCAAGAATGAGTTCGTGCGCTACCACGCCACCGGGCCATTTGCGCGCGCGGCAGAGGTCTCGTCGCAGGTGGCGGCGCATGCGCCGGGGTCCACCGCCAAGGGACAAGAAGCCTTCAAGCTTGCCGAGCCCCTGAACAAGGAAATCGACGTCAGCCACCTCGATCTGACGGCCGTGCGTGCCCACTTGCAAGCGCTGCCGACCATTGAGGCGCGCGCCGACTATCTGTGCAACGCCAACGAAGGCCGCCCGCTCCTGGAGGCGTTCTCCAAGATCATCGGCAACACACGCGCCATCAACTCAGCCGTGCTGTTCCATACCGATGAACGCAAGGCCGGTATCCAGACACTCGTGCGCGATCCGAAGGGGCTGCAACGTGAGAACGACCGCACCCAGGCCGCCCTGCACGGCAAGCCGCAACCCACGGGGCCGATGGGCCAGTTGCGCGCGCATCTTCAACCAGCCAAGACCTCCATCAAGCAGGCCAACCTGACGGACCTGCAGCAACTGGCCGGCATGAACCTGCCGATTGGTCAGCAGGCACAACAGGAGTTGCAGCGCCGCAAGGAAAGGCTGGGCGGTGCGTTCCCCGCAGAAGAAGGCCACGCGCAGCCGTAAGCCTTCGGTTGTCCTGACGCCAGCCCGCAATTGCGCCGGGCTGGCGTTTTTTTTGAAACGGCTGACGGGACCGCCGCTCAGGTCATACAAAAAAAGCCGGCATCTGCCGGCTCATGCTGAAGCGGGGATCTGGATAGCGCGTCAGCCGGCGCGCAGCCAGGCGCGCGCCACAGCCGCATACTGCTGCGCAGCCGCAGTGTGCCCGGCAGACGCGGCATAGCGGTCGACGTAACTTTGCAGCGGCGCCCAATGCATAAGCTCCTGGATGGCCTCGTCGATGGACGCATCGTCATGGCGACAATCCGGCAACGCCGCGAATGCCTCGGTGCGCAACAGCCTGGCGGCCGCGTCTTCGGGCAGTGTCTGTTCGCGCAGGCGCTCGCTCATCAGGAGTGTCATCAGCGCATTGAGCGGCAAGCCTTCATCGTCCAGGCCACCCAGCGCGTAGACCTCATGCGCGCGCTGGAAAACGTGAGCACGCAGCACAGCGGAGTCGCACAGGCCGTCAATCAGAAGGCCCAGGCGGCGGCTGTCACGATGCGCACGCACGGCGTCCGTCTGCAACGCATTGATCTGCCGCTCCATCCAGATATGTAGCGCATCGCTTCCGTACGCCTTGTCGTACGGCTGCAGGCGGGCCCGCCAGCTCCGGCGCAGTGCAGTCCAATCGACCGCTCCGTTGCCACGCAGGGCAGTGGCACGGGGCACTGCGGGCCGCAGCTCCGCCAGGCGAGGCAGCAGGTGCGGCGGCACATCAACGCGGCATGCAGCGGGCAGGTCGCGCAACGTTTCGGGCAAGGTCGATAGCGCGTAGCAACCGCGCAGGTCCAGATAGGTCAGATGCTTCAAGCGGCCTACCGACGCCGGCAACGCGCGCAGCGATACGCAATCCCGCAAGCGCAGCGTGCGCAATGCGGCGCAGTCACCAATGCTTTCCGGCAGGTTGGACATGGCCGACATACCGGATGCATCCAGATGACGCAGATCGTGCAGCCTGCCCAACGACGCAGGCAGCGCGGTCATGGCGCTGTTGTCGCGCAGGTCGAGCCGCTGCAGCAGTGCGAGATTGCCCAGCGTATCGGGCAGCGCGGCCAGCATCGGGTTGCCTTGCAGATCCAGTTGGCGCAACTGATGCAGTTGCCCCAGGCTGATCGGCAATTGCGACAACAGCTTGCTCGATGCCAGGACGAGCGTGTGCAGATGCTCCAGCGCGCCAAGCTCCACCGGCACGATACGCAGATCGGTGCCCTGCAGCACCAGACGCTCCAGCCGCGGCAGTTGCGATACCGCCGCGGGCAACGCGCGCAGCGGCGAATCCAGCACGACCAGCTCCCGCAATTGCAGCAGCTTGCCAATACGACCCGGCAGCGCCGTCAGCCGTGGGTTGCGCGAGAAATGCAGCACGCTGAGGTTGATCGGCAATCCGCCGGAGGCTGGCCACTCGAACAGATCGCAATCGTGAAGGGTCAGATGTTCGAGTTGCTCGGCCAGGCACAGCGCAGCCGGCAAGCGCATCACCGGAATGCTGTCGAGCACGAGGTGCCGGCTCTTCTGCTGCATGGCCAGCAACATGCGTGTGGCCGCCAGTGCCAGGCCTTGCTCTGTGGGCTGGCTTGCATCGACCAGCAATGGGCCGCTGTAACGGTTGAGACGGCGCGCCATCTCCTGCTGCCAGCCCGCCACCGCATCGCACACGGCCAGCCAGCGGTTGGCATCCGCGGCAGGCACGGCTGACCGCAGGCCATGACCTTGCGGCATCGCCTGCTGAATACGCAGCGCGTCACGCGCGGCCCCCGCACGCAATTGATGCTGCCCGCGCGATGGCGTGGATGCGGGCTGGCGCTCGTGATGCGGCATCGGCATGTGCAGCCGGGCAGCGGTGGGTGCCGGCTTGGCATGCGCGGTGCGCACGCGCAGCAGCGCACGTTGCAACGCGCGCCGCAACCCGCGCGACAGTCGACCGGCAACCGAGTCTGGCGCGTGCGCCGCGCTCAATTCGGCGCGGGTCTGCTCGACTGGATCAGGAAGCATGAGGGCACTACCGGAATGTGATTGCATGATTCGCCCGAAAGAAGATTGAGTGGCAATGAACGGCGGGCAACAAGCCCTTTCCGCCTGTTCTCGCATCGTATGGATTGCCAGACAACACATGCCGTGCGGGCACGAACCGGTTGTGCCCGCACCGAACCACACGTGGGTGCGCCGCGCCGACACGGTTTCGCTCCGGGCTTGGCGAGTTCGCGGTGAACGCGATCACCACGTTGCGACCGTTCCTATGATCGACGCATGTTTGTTGCCGGAGATCCGCCATGCATGCCCCATCGTCCCGCACCGTGGCAGCGCGCGAGCGTCACGTCATCGCGCATGGCGCGCGACCGCCCGTACGCCGCGACACGCATCACATGTGGCAGCAGCAACGTCTGCAACAACGCCATCGCGTGGCACGCCGCTGCTGCAATGGGGAGCAGCATGCGCGCGCTTAGCCGATCTGCGACTGCCCTCCGGCGGGGGCTGCTGTTCGTCATCGCCCTGCTGGGTTGCCTGCCGCCTGGTGCGCTGGCTGATTGCATCGACGACGCAGCCAGCTACCACGGTGTGAACCCGCAAGTCCTGCGCGCCATCGGCTATCAGGAGTCGCACCTGAATCCGCAGGCGCACAACCGAAACCGCAACGGCAGCGAAGACCTGGGCATGTTCCAGATCAACACGATCCACCTACCGGAGCTGGCGCGTTACGGCGTCGGCCGTCAGATGCTCTACGACCCGTGCGTGAGTGCGTATGTGGCCGCATGGCACCTGGCGCGCAAGGTGCAGTTGCACGGCAACAGTTGGCACGCCATCGGCGCGTATCACTCGGAGTCCCCAGGGGAAAACGGCATCTACGCGAGAGCCGTCGAAGGCATCCTGAACCGCAGGCTTACGGGTCGCGTGGTGGCGCCTTCCGCGCAAGACCGCCCGCAAGCGGCGGCGCGCCAGTCGTTGCAAGACGCGGCGCAACCCATGCGCCCTGTCGTGCTCCGACACCCGCCAAGCCAAGCGGCAGAAACCAAGACACCATCGGTCGACGACCATTGGCTCGACGCCATGCTCGCCAACCTGAACCAGAGCGCCAACCTGCGGGACCGCTTCAGCCGGTAAAGCACGTCTGCGTGGCGGGATTTTTCTCAGCCGTGCTGCTGAACAAAATTGAGACTTGGCGCCCGCAGCCGGACATCGGTTGGGCTACCCTTTTTTCTACAAGAACAAGCGAACAACCACAGGGGCCCGGCTTTGACAGCGGGTCTTTTTCTTTTGCCCACCCAAACCCGACCATGACCCAGACGCCTCGCAAACTCATCGCCTGTATCGTTGCTTCTGCCGCTGTCTCGCCCGTGCTTGCGCAGGGCCCCGCTATTCCGACACAAGACGTCGTGACCGTCGAACACGCGCTGGCAGCAGGCAAGCAACTGAACGCCACCATCGACCTGACCCGCTGCACGGGCGATACCCCCAACACACCCGCAGGCACCACACGCGGCGGCCTGATGGTCAGCGCATATCGCATCCTGCCGGACAACACGCTCAGCTTTGCCGACACGCATTTCACGGTACGCAGCGACGGTACGCCCATCACCCAGTTCCTGCGCTACACCATCGACACGACCGGCACGGCGCGCTTTGCGTCTTACATCTTCGCCATGCCGGCCTACACGCTGCAGAGCCAGGTGTCGTACACCTGCAAACTGGGGGACGGCGTCAAGCTGTTCGTCCAGTATTGACGCTGCCGCGCGGTCAGTTGTGCTTGAGCACGACCTTTCCTGACGCACCGGCCGCCACGGCGTTCTGAGCGGCGCCAATCTGGTCCAGCGCAAGGGTCTGGGCAATCGGGATGACCAGCACGCCGCGCGCGGCAGCATCGAGCACAGCGTCCAGCGTCGCAGCGTCCGTCCGGTGATAGAGCGCGTGGATGGTCACGCGATTGCCCGCATTGGCGCCCTCCGGCACCGGGACGATGCTCGCAATCTGCCCACCGTCGCGCACCTGCCCAATGAGATTGCCGGCCACAGGTGCCGCGGCGCTGATCGCAAAATCGAACGCAGGGCTGGCTGCCGGCACCGTGATGTCGAGCGCATCCCCAGCCACTGCACGAGCTTCATCCAGCCGCTCAGGCCGCACACCCGCCACGGGCTGGGCGCCGATCTCCTTGAGGTACTGGATCGCCGCACGGCCCACCGTACCCAGGCCGCCTGAAACCAGTACACGATCCCCCGCCTTCACGCCCAGCGCTTCCACCGTCTGGCGCCCCGTGAGGCCCGCCTTCACGAGGGTCGCGCCTTGCGCGAAGCTCAGCGTGGCAGGCAGCCTGGCAACGGAACTGGCCGCCACCACGCCATATTCAGCATGCGCACCCTTGCCGTTCGCGGGGAAATCGGCCACTACCCGATCGCCGATGGCCCATCCCGCAACACCCGCGCCCACCTCTGCGATAGTGCCAGCCGCATCGCCACCCAGCACCGCAGGCAGCGGCAGCGGTATGTACTCGGCCATGAAGCCCTGTCGAAGAATCAGGTCAAACGGGTTCACGGCTGATGCCTCGATCTTGATCAGCACTTCGCCCGGACCCGGCTTTGGGGTCGGCACATCTTCGATTGCAAACTGATCGATACCGCCATAGGACTTCAGAACCGCAGCTTTCATGATGGATCTCCAGAGAGGGGGATGGCGCGCTGCCGGCCAAGCTCGCAGCCGGCAGCAAGATGAATGGAATTTGAGAGATGGCGCCCGCGCCCAGGTCAGGCGCCAAGTGCAACCGGTGGGTTGCCGAAGCGGAAGCTCGAAGCGGTGATTCCGCCCGCGAAATCGGTCTGGTGATAGGTGGTGGCGCCGGACTCGTTCCAGGCCGCGCCAACGGCAACCATCAGTGGAAGCAGGTGGTCTTCGCGCGGATGGGCTTCGCGAGCGCGCGGTGCACCCTCCCACGCGATCAGGCGTTCGACACGCGCATCGGGCGCTGCCTGAACAAGCGTCTGCTGCAGCCACGCATCGAACTGCCGGGACGGCTCATGGCCGCTCGTGCCGCGCATGGCGCGCAGGTTGTGATAGCTCAGGCCGCTGCCGACAATCAACACGCCCTCATCGCGCAACGGCGCAAGGGCCCGCCCCACCGCCAGGTGCAATGTGGGATCGAGGCCTGCGTCCAGCGACAGTTGAACCACCGGCATGTCTTCATCCGGATAGAGCGGCTTCATGATGCTGAACGTGCCGTGATCAAACCCGCGCGTGGGGTCGAGCCGCGCATCAACGCCGCCCGCCTGCAGCAGCGCGCGCACGCGCTGCGCAAGCTCCGGAGAGCCTGGTGCGCCGTACTTGATGTGATAGAGATCGTCAGGAAACCCGTAGTAGTCGTAGACCATTCCCGGGCGGCTGCCGGAAGAAACGGCAAACCCGGTCGCTTCCCAATGCCCGGAGACCATCAATACGGCCTTGGGCGCGCCGCCAAGCTCCGCGCGCATCTCCCGCAACGATTGTTCGAGCTGGTCAAAGTTCCGCCGGAACTCGCCGGTCATGTAGGGCCAAGGGCCGCCGCCATGGCTGATGAAATAGGTTGGGAGTCGAGATTCAGACATCACGCCTTCTCCTGTGGTGGTTCACCGGACAATGTATTCCCACAGCATCGTGATTTTCTATTGGTTCATCAATGGGCGTAGAGTTGACGCATCATTTCCCATACGTTGATGATCGATGGACACAATCACCAGCCTGCGCGTGTTTTGCATGGTGGCCGAGCTCAAGAGCTTTGCCGCTGCAGCAAAACGCCTGGACCTGTCAGCCGCCATGGCGAGCAAACACGTGATGCACCTGGAGAGCCGCCTGGGGAACCGGTTGCTCAACCGAACCAGCCGCCACGTCAGCCTGACGGAAGCGGGTGCGCTCTACGTCAACCAGGCCAAGCAGATGCTCGAAGGGCTCGATGAGGTTGAAGCGGCCATCAGCAACGTCACGGTGACGCCGCGCGGCACCCTCAAGCTGAGTGCCCCCGTATGGGCCGCCAGCAGTTGCTTTACAGGCATGCTGGCTGACTACCACCGGCGTTATCCAGAGGTTTGCCTGGATATGCACCTGAGCGGCCGGCTCGTAAACATGGTCGATGAAGGCTTCGATCTTGCCTTGCGCGCGACGAACAGCGACCGGCTCGATCCCGGTCTCGTTGCCCGGCCGCTGATGCAGATTGCGTTCTGTCTCATGGCGTCGCCAGACTATCTGCGGCGCACGGGTCGCCCCAAGAACATCGACGATCTCAATGGCCATGCGCTGCTTCGTTACAGCGGGATGGGTGTGAATGAAACCGTGACGCTGGATGGGCCGGGCGGCCGGCACGCGGTCACGTTCCGCACCGTCATGCAAAGCGAGAACGAGACGATGCTGCATCTGGCGGCGCTGGAGGGCATGGGCCTCGTTTTTCTGCCGACATGGATGGTGCAGACCGACATTGCGCAGGGGCGGCTCGAAATGGTGCTGCCCGGTGTGCAGGGCTTCAATACGACACTCCATGCCGTCTACCCGAGCCGGAAGTATCTGTCCGCCAAAGTGCGGACCTTTATCGACTTCATCGCTTCGCAAAATGCCGCCGGCGCGCAAACCTGATCAGCCGATCAGTCTGCCAGTCCGATGTGGTCCCGCGGCCGGCGCAAATAGGCAGACTGCAACTCAGCCAGCGCCGTAAGCCGAGCGGCCTGCCATACGCAGCGCCTCTGCCACGTGCAGCGCGGCTGGCGATAGCAATCGATCTGTGCGCGTGATGATGCCGAAGTCGTCCATCTGACACGGCATCGGCAATGGAAGTATCTCCAGCATGCGGTACGTCGCGTAGTACTGCGCGACGTCTGCACCAATCACGGCCAGCATGTCGCTTTGCTCCAGGATGCGCGTGAGGAACAGCAGCGCGGAGGTTTCCACCACGCTTGACGGCGCCGTCAGGCTCGCCCGCTGGAACATCAGATCGAACCGGTGACGCAGCACGCTGCCAATGGGCGGTACCACCCAGGTTGCCTTTTGCACGTCATGCAGCGTGAGTTCCGACGCCGCCAGCAACGGGTGCCCAGGGCGGGAGACTGCGCAGACGGGCTCGTCGGCCAGTGGCTCGTAGCGTAGGTGCAGCTTGTCGTGCTCGGCAAACAGCCGGCCGACGACCAGGTCGAGCTTGTCCTGCGCGAGCCGCTCCAGCAGCACGTTGCTGTTTTCAATCTCCAGCGACACCCGCAGCCCCGGATGCTCGCGCGTGACCTGCGCCACCACCTGCGGCAACAGCCGCACACCGGGTGAGGTGATCGTGCCGACCGCCACATGGCCGAGATGGCCGGCCTTGAGACCCAGCACTTCTTCCTGCGCTTGATCCAGGCTGCCGACCACCGCGCGCGCATGGCGGATCAACGCTTCGCCGTAGCGCGTGGGGCGCATGCCGCGCGGCATGCGCTCGAACAGCGGCACGTCCAGCATCGCCTCAAGCTCGCGCAGCAGCTTGGACGCGGCGGGCTGCGTCATGTTCAGCGCGGCGGCCGCTCGGTGGATGTTGCCCTCCTCGGCCAGGGCAATCAGCAGCAGCAATTGCCGCGTCTTCAAGCGCGCACGCACATACCAGGGGCTGGTGTTCGACATCGGGGTTTCCCTTAGATATCAAATCGGATATCAGTCACGGTCAATATTTCATTGGAAGGATATCAGGCCGCTCCGTACACTCGGTCCGATCAAAAACACAACCACACCGGAGACAACGGACGTGCTGCACGGCCCTCAGCGCCGCGCTGCCGGTCAGCGCGCGCGTCATGCCTGTGCGCACACGTCCGTCACACAGACACCCATGTCGGAATCGAAACCCAAGCTGCGCTCGGCCCAATGGTTCGGCACTGCCGATAAGAACGG
>Ga0070659_100002836_pt1 | contig 12337 bp, 11 predicted proteins | sample KBSC23metaG_FD_64666 | JGI IMG/M metagenome (GOLD analysis project Ga0070659, IMG submission 64666) | Corn rhizosphere microbial communities from Kellogg Biological Station, Michigan, USA - KBS C2-3 metaG | ecosystem: Host-associated > Plants > Roots > Rhizosphere > Soil ...
GCGGGATCAATGCCGATGTTTGTTAAATAGTTACCGGCGGTTGCTGGTCCTATTTCTTCATCGCCGTTGTTAAATTTGCTGTCGGCAATGTCATGCAGTAAGGCGGCAAGCTCTACGGTAAGTAAGTCTACCTCTTCAGTTTCGGCTATAAGTTTAGCATTGGTCCAAACACGGTGTATGTGCCACCAATCATGGCCACCTTCGGCATTTTTCAGCGTGTCTTTAACAAATAATACGGTATTATTGATGATGGCTGCGTGATCCATATTTGCGTTTTGAGCTGCAAATATAGAAATCTCTTATTCGGTACCATTACGCAAAAGCCGTTGATTGGCATCCTGGGTGTCGCCATCTAATAATCCGACTGCACTCGTTTCTAAGACCTCTGCGATCTGAAACAATCTTTCAACGGTTATTTTAGTATACCCCAGCTCAATTTTGCTATACGCGTTTTGCGAAATATTTAACTTATAGGCCAGATACTCCTGAGTATAATTTCTTTCTTCTCGTCTCTTTCTGATAACTGCCGCTATGGCCTTGACTTTCGCATTTAACTTATTACTCATGTTGTGTTTAGGAGTTGATACCCCTAACTACGAAATTTTCAAGCATTTGGATGCGTTTTTTGATAAAAAAAATAAATATTATTAATTTATATCATATTTAATACTTACAGCGGGTAACAAAGTTGCCTCATCAAGCGGCACCTGATCATAAGAAACTACAGGCTTGCGGCGGACATGATAATTGTAAACCGCCTTGTTAAATGCCGAGCTTGGCACGGCCGGCGGATTAAAGTTTATGCTGAACGGAATAATAAAATCATGTAACTTTTCATGATTCGGGATAACCCATTTTTTATTAGAACGTCTCAACGCCTCGATAAGCGGTTGGGTTAAAGCAATATCGTCCGCATAGTAGATGATAATTTTTTTGATGGCGCCGTTTTCATCAGCAGTAAACTTAAAAACGGCGGTACCAGAAGCGCGGCTCTTCACCAGAGGCTGGGATACAATCACGCTGTCTTTAAAAAAATGATTCATAGCATCCTTTCCACCCTGAAACGGGAAAGCCAGCGTCTCCTGCGCTTTGGCAAAAAATCCGGTTAATAATATAGCAGCAAATAATAATATCTTTTTCATATTAATCCTCTTTAGGGTCGCGCTTAGTACCCTGGTATAATTCATATTCTAATAAGCGACAATCCAGCTTACCATTGTAAAACTCAATGCGTCTTGAGGCGCGCAAACCTATCTTTTTAGCCAGATCAGGGTTACCGGTAAAAATATATCCGCGATAGCCCAGGCATTTTTGTTTCATAAAATCGCCCATGCGTTTGTAGGTAGCCTCCAGCTTTGAATGCACACCTAAACGTTCGCCGTATTCAGGGTTAAACATAATCACACCGGGCTCTCCAGGTACCGGGGTTTCTGCAAAATCACAAACGCTAAATTCTATCAAATGTTCTACGCCGGCAGTACGTGCGTTCTTTTGCGACACCTCGATAGCATCTTTTGAAATATCTGTGGCGATGATCTTAAAGCCAATTTCTTTCTTCGCTTTATCTTTCAGCGCACGGCGTTCGGTAAAGAAAGCCTGCTCGTCATAACCCATAATGTGCATAAAGCCGTAATTCATGCGAAACAATCCCGGATGCTTATCAGTAGCTAACAATGCAGCCTCGATAGCCAACGTGCCCGAACCACACATAGGATTAATAAATGTGCTTTTTCTATCCCAGTGAGTGGCAATAATGGTTGACGTCGCCAGGGCCTCCAGCATAGGTGCCTTGCCCGGTATTTTACGGTAACTGTGTTTAGCCAAAGTCTCGCCCGATGTATCCAGGAATATCTCGGCACGATCATCCTGCCAATATAGATGAACCACTGTTTTATTAACCTCCGGACCAGAATTTGGGCGGATACCTTTTACCGACTTGATACGATCGACAATAGCATCCTTAACCTTAACGTTGGCAAACAACGGCGTCAGGATATGTTCGTTATTTACGTTAGATGTAACAGAAAAATATCCGCTAAAATCAATCAGGGTTTCCCATTCTATCTTAACCAGCTCCTCATACAACTCTTGCGGATTATTAGCTGTGAAGCTTTTTAGCGAATACAGTATCTGGCTTGCGCAGCGCAGATTTAAATTAAGGGCAATGGTTTCGGTAACTGTCCCCTGTAACTCAACGCCGGTCTGAAAAACGCGGGTTGGGGTGAAGCCCAGGCCCTCAACCTCTTGTTGCAGGTAAGGAGACAGCCTCTTGTTACAGGTGATGATGATTTTACTCTCGGTTTGGAAAACTGACATTATATAGCTTTAACAAGTTAAACATTGCTTAACCCGTTTGTTTTTAAATTTTTAGAACGATTGCAAAGGTAACCTTAAAAAACATAGCCACAATATTTGCTTTAGCGGCAAAGCAGCAAGTGTGGAAAACTTGATTGATATTGTGGGCTTACAGATACTTTTATGTATTAACTTTACGTTTTTAATTTTTTGAAATTATGGAAATTAAGGGTAAAGTACACGAGATATATCCCACAATGCAGGTTACTGATGCGTTGAAGAAAAGAGAATTAATAGTTGAATATGTAGAGAATCCGCAATATCCGGAGTACTTGAAATTTGAAGCTATACAAGACCGCTGCAACCTGATAGACAATCTTAAAGTTGGCGACGATGTTGAAGTTTTCTTCAACTTAAGAGGCCGCCCATGGACAGACAAAACCGGTAAAAAAAGCTATTTTAACTCTATGCAGTTATGGCGCGTAAATGTGCTTAGCGGTGCAGGCAGCGCTGCTGCCCCTGAGTATGCAGCTCCGGCCGACATCAGTTCAGCTCCTGAGGATGACGATTTGCCATTCTAATCGATATAGGCTATCATAAACATCTTTAAAACATTAAAACCTCGCTTAGGCGGGGTTTTGTTGTTTTAGTGGGTTGGCTTGTCGCTTCGAGTGGACTCACCCCGCCTTCGCTTCGCTGGGCGACCCTCTCTTCCGCAAGCGGTAAAGAGGGTTGCTGAATTATTTCTGGAATCCTAATTTTAGAGTCGATGGAATCTATAACTGATTTTTGCAGAATGTTACGACGGCGGGAAACACCAGCGGAAAAACTGCTGTGGAGTTTATTAAGAAACAGGCAAGTAGTTAAGCACAAATTCTTAAGACAATACCCTATTTGTGTTACCGCATTCGGGTATAATCGATATTACATTCCTGATTTTTATTGTCATTATGCAAAACTCGTTATCGAAGCAGACGGGCCAATACATTTGATAAAACAAGATTATGATAGGAATCGAGATCTGGTGTTAGAAACATTAGGGTTAAAAATTTTAAGATTTAAGAACGATGAAATATTAAATCAAACCGAACAGGTTCTGAATTTAATCACAAAACATCTCGTCAAATAGACAGCATGTTCAAACGCCCTCTTTCCGCCGCAGGCGAAGAGAGGGTCGACGAGCGAAGCAACGTCGGGGTGAGTCTCCGACGACAGGCCAGCACCGCTGTCAACTATCCCAACCAATTCCCCTCCTTTAACCAGATGTTAAAAATTGTTAAAACCAAGCTTTATAGCTTAATTTCAAATATTTTTGTATTTACTTAAAAATAAGCAAGGTTGAAAAAAAGCAGCATCCGCATCATCATTGGCTTAATGGGCTTCGGTCTGTTGGGTGTGGTAGCTACACAGCTGTACTTTTTGGTACAGTCGTACAACATGCAGTCAAACCTTTTTGACCGCTCGGTTAATGAGGCTTTGAGTAATGTTGTCGAAAAGTTAAAAAGGAAGGACGCCAATAACTTTTTAATGAATAAGGCGAGCCATTTGGCAGGCACCTACAAGCCGTATGCCGAAAAGCAAACCATCGAAATATCAGACAGGGGCAACGCCAATGTGCGCTTCTCATCCAACAAAGACTCCTTAAAAAAACAAAAACGCCGTCAACACAAATTGGCTTTGCTGCGCGATAGCCTGACGCATTTGCTCATGAGTCAGCGTCTGGACGAGTTGGAAAGCCACCTCCAATTAGATATCGAAACATACACAGATGAGAATGGTGTCATTCAGGGTCGTTTCACCCCGGTTATCAGGATACCCGATCCGGCTGTTACCAAGCATCAAAAAATTGAAAAATATATTGTTTGGCGCACAGTTTATATGGATCCGCAATTGGGCCAGCAAACCATTACTGCCCGAAAACTAAACCCGCTTTGGGTAGCAGAACAAGAGCGTAAGCAGAAAGCAGAACAGGTTAATCGCTTCAAAAAATTGCTGGCGGCCGACTCGCTTCAAAATCTGCAGGCAAAAAATGGCAACGCTATTCAAAATGTAGTGAATGAATACCAGCGCTCAAACGAGCCGCTGCGTAAACGTATTGAGGACCCTCTTTTTGTGGACACGCTATTACGCGCCGAGCTGCAAAACCAGGGCATTAGTCAGCCGTTTAGTTATGAAATATCCACAGCAAAAAATGACTCGGTAATCTACTCGACCGCCCTGGATAAGACGGGTGCGCGCCCAACTTTTAATCCGTCCGACAGTTACAGCACCCAGATATTTAAAGAAGAGGTGATCAATGATCCCGGTGTAATCAAACTGGCGTTCCCTCAAAAAAACTCCCTGATATTGGGCAAAATGACGGCCACCATGGGCGTTACCGGCGGGCTGCTGCTGGTACTGGTATTCTGCTTCGGCTTTACGCTGTTTGCCATCATCCGCCAGAAAAAAATATCTGAGATGAAAACCGACTTCATCAACAACATGACCCACGAGTTTAAAACTCCGGTTTCAACTATCATGATAGCTGCAGAAGCTTTGAAAGATAGTGAGGTTGCTATCGACAGATCACGCATCGCCCGTTTGGCTAATATTATTTATGAAGAAAATGAGCGTTTGGGCAGCCACATAGAGCGGGTGCTTAATATCGCCAGGATTGATAAAAACGACTTTAAGCTGGATAGAAAACCGGTTGATGTTAATGAGATGATTGGCGTAGTGGTTGACAGCATGGCGCTTAAACTGCAAAAACATGAGGCCGAGGTGGTGTTAGAGTTAGATGCCGATAATGCGGTGATTAATGCCGACGAACTGCACTTCTCGAACGTACTGTACAACCTGATTGACAACGCTATAAAATACAGTACCGATAAGCCACACATCACCATCAGCAGCTCCAACAAAAACGGACAAGTGGTGATTAAAGTGGCCGACAAGGGTATTGGTATGAGCCGCGACCAGCAGGCAAAAATATTTGAACAATTTTATCGGATACCTACCGGTAACGTACATAATGTGAAGGGGTTTGGGTTGGGATTGAGCTACGTAAATACCATAGTGAAACGATTAAATGGTACCATAAACGTGCGATCTGAAAAAGATAAAGGATCTGAGTTTGAGCTGAAATTTCAGGGCGCGTAACATATAAGATTGCGTTAACCGTTATAAAACATAAACCAACACAAAACCTGCTTCTTATGAAAAAAATCTTACTGGTTGAGGATGACCCAAATCTGGGTTTATTGCTCCAGGATTACCTGCAATTAAAAGGAAAGTTTGAAGTTGTGTTATGTACCGATGGCGAGGAAGGCTTACATGCTTTTACCAAACAAAACTATGATTTGCTAATACTGGATGTGATGATGCCCAAAAAAGACGGCTTCACACTGGGTAAAGATGTGCGAAAGATCAATCCGCATGTGCCTATTATCTTTGCTACTGCCAAAGGCATGATCGAGGATAAAACCGAAGCCTTCACTTTGGGTGGCGACGATTATATTACCAAACCCTTCCGCATTGAAGAATTATTATTGCGCATAAACGCCCTGTTAAAACGCACCGAAAATACCGGCAAAAAAGAAGAGGCCCAGCCAACTCGCTTCCACATAGGCAAATATGATTTTGACTACTCGACACAAATCATTGCTACAGATGGCACCCAGCAAAAGCTATCTACCAAAGAAGCCGAACTGCTGCGCCTGCTTTGCCTGAAACAAAACGAAGTACTCACCCGTGAAGAAGCCCTGCTCAATATCTGGCATGACGACAACTACTTTAACGGCCGCAGCATGGATGTTTTCCTGAGCAAAATACGCAAATACCTAAAAGATGATCCGGCCGTGGAGATCATTAATGTGCATGGCAAGGGATATAAGTTGTTGGTGAATTGATTATGCCTTCGACATAGAGACGCAATATTTTTCGTCTCAGTTTACTTTTTCTTGTTTCATTTTGTTTCATCCAAACACAGCAACTAGCTAATTACCAACCAGTTAATTCAAAATCCTGTTTCACTTGTTTCATTTGTTTCACATTCGCGTGAAACAAAACACCTTTACACCTGCTCTTTTTTGTGCGCTTACAAGATGACATGGTTTATTTAGGCCTATCGCGCAAAGCTAAACTTGCCCATCAATACCGCCGGATTATCGCCTATTGTCAAGGGCTCGCCGGCTATGGCTTCATTGCCCAGCAGGGCAAATAGAATGGCTTCTTTAGCATCCGGGTTAATACCTAACTCGGCAGTATCAGCAATTTTTGACTGCGGCAAGTGGTGCTGCAGATATCGCACCACAAAAGGATTTCGGGCGCCGCCACCGCTAACAAATATTTTCGCGTCTTCAGGCAAATGAGCGCTTATAAAATCAACAATGGCTTTGCCGGTAAACGCGCTTAAAGTAGCTATCAGATCTTTAGCGTCAATATGGCTGGTGCCTGATCGCTCCTGGGCCTTACGCACATATTCTTCGCTGAATAGTTCGGGGCCGGTGGTCTTAGGAGCCGTTTCGCCGAAGAACGGATGTCTCAATAAAGAACCCAATAAATCCTCATTAACCCTTCCCGAAAAAGCAATGGCCGAATCTTCGTCATACGCTTTATTAAATAAGCTCCGGCTAAATGCATCGATCAAAGTATTTCCCGGGCCAATATCTGAGCAGAGAACTTTACCCGTATCCTCATCGCCGGGCAGATAGGTAAGGTTGGCAATCCCTCCTATATTAATTAATATCCTGTCCTCACCGGCTTTACTGCCTAACAGCACATCGCCATATAAAGCTAAGGGTGCGCCCTCTCCTCCCGCTGCCATATGTTTCTGGCGAAAATCGCTGATTGTCAAAATTCCGGTGTTGACGGCAATGTGGTCGCCGTCGCCTATTTGTAGTGTAGCATTAGGATATTCGTCCTGCCGGTGCAAACGTTTAGGCGCATGATAAATTGTCTGCCCGTGGCTGGCTATGAAATCAACTTCCAGCGGCTGTATATTCCAATCACTCAACGCTTGCAGGATTAGCTCGGCATGGTAATCGCCAATAAAATCATTCAGCAAACAAACCTTTTCCAGATCAACCTGCCTTCTGGAAAATACTGACCTCACCTCGCTTTTAAAGCTGTCCGGATAGGGAATCGTAGTAAATTGTATCAGCTCGATCCTGGTTTGTAAACCGGTGCCTTTGAACCGGCACAAAGCAATGTCCAAACCATCTAATGAGGTGCCAGACATGAGTCCAATGCCTATACGTTCGAGCTTTTGAGCGATGCCGGTTAAATGCTGTAGGTTAGTATTGAGTGCTGTCATAATGATTTATATAAAAAGTTGACCGACGCCACTAATTTACCCATTAAAGTGTAAAATTTAAGCTACAATTCGCGATATTTGCTGCTCCATATCAACCCTTAAACTATGGCCAGATTAAATTTATTAGAAGAAACCCGGTACGAAAAACTGCCGGTAACCGTATTTCCTACGCCTGCCGCCGGCGCCACCGCTGTAGCACAACGAATAGCCAAACTGATACGCGCCAAGCAAGCTAAAGGCGAAAAAACAGTTTTAGGCTTAGCCACAGGTGTTACCCCAATTGCGGTTTATGATGAGCTTATCCGTTTACACAAAGAAGAAGGACTGAGCTTCAAAAATGTGATCACCTTTAATCTGGATGAGTATTATCCGATGCAGCCGACATCTGAACAAAGCTACGTGCGTTTCATGAATCAGCATTTGTTTGATCATGTGGATATTGAGAAAGCCAACATTCATATTCCGGACGGTACATTGTCAGAAAGTAATATCGCCGCTTTTTGTCTCAACTACGAAAAACAGATCGAAGAACTAGGCGGATTAGACCTGCAAATTCTGGGGATCGGCCGTACCGGTCACATCGGTTTTAACGAGCCGGGCTCGGCGCCAAACTCAGGTACCCGACTGGTTACTTTAGACGACCTGACCCGTACCGACGCCGCCCGCGATTTCGGTGGTAAAGATGCCGTACCTACCAAAGCCATCACTATGGGAGTGGGCACCATCTTCAAAGCCCGCGAAATTATCCTGATGGCCTGGAGCAAAAAGAAAGCGCCCATCATCAAAAAAGCTGTAGAAGGCGAACTCTCAGGCGAGGTTCCGGCTACTTATCTGCAACTTTCAGACAACGTTGAGTTTATGCTTGACGACCCGGCTGCATCTGAGCTAACCCGCTTTGATACCCCATGGCTGGTAAAAGATTGCGTCTGGAACAACGAGCTGAAAAAGAAAGCCGTGATCTGGCTGTCACAGAAAGTGGGCAAGCCCATCCTGAAGCTGATCGAGGAAGATTACAACAGCAACGGCATGGCCCAGTTGGCTACCGAACAGGGACCGGTTTATAACATCAACATTGACATATTTAACCAGATACAACATACCATAACCGGCTGGCCGGGCGGCAAACCAAATGCCGACGACAGTCAGCGGCCTGAGCGGGCACAGCCTGCCAAAAAGCGCTCCATTATTTTCTCACCGCATCCTGATGATGATGTGATCTCGATGGGCGGTACATTCATTCGTTTGGTTGACCAGGGACATGATGTGCACGTGGCCTACCAAACTTCAGGCAACACCGCTGTTTGGGATGATGACGTGCTGCGCTACATGGAGTTTGCTATCGACTTTAACAAGAGCATTGGCGACGACATTACCAAGCTGCAAAACATCCATAAGGATATGCGATCATTCTTCGCTACCAAACAGCCGAATCAGATTGACACGCCTGAAGTACGCTCGGTAAAAGGTTTTATCCGTAAAAGTGAGGCTATTGCGGGCGCCCGTTTCGCAGGTTTGCATGATGATCATATACATTTTATGGCACTGCCTTTTTATGAAACCGGCAAGGTGACCAAAAACTCGGTTAGCCAGGTAGATGTGCAAATGACCATAGACCTGCTGCAACAAATTAAACCACATCAAATCTTCGCCGCCGGCGATTTTGCCGATCCGCACGGTACACACATCGTTTGTTTTAATATCATTTTAGCTGCGCTGAACCAGCTTAAAGGAAAAGAAGACTGGGTTAACGATTGCTGGCTGTGGATGTATCGCGGTGCATGGTTTGAGTTTGCGACCCACGAAATCGAGATGGCCGTACCATTGTCGCCGGATGAGGTGCTGCGTAAACGTCATGCTATATTTAAACACCAATCGCAAAAAGACCCGGCCGTATTCCCTGGCGAAGACGACCGCGAGTTCTGGGTACGCGCTGAGGATCGCAATCGCGAAACTGCCGAAAACTACGACAAATTAGGCCTTGCTGACTATGAAGCAATGGAAGCGTTTAAGCGATACTACTTTTAAAGTTATACGTTGGACGTTTTACGTTAGACGTTTTTTGTGATATTGGGTTTTTAGTTGTTTGTTAGTAAAAGTCGATTTATATTGCTTTTGCTAACAAACAACTATTTTAACTTAAACCGGATATCATGCAAAATTTCAAAGACCTTTTGTTGTGGCAAGAGGCTCATAAACTTACCTTACAAGTTTACGACGTCAGTAAATCTTTTCCGAAAGAAGAAACTTTCGGAATCACTTCTCAACTGCGCCGAGCTACAGTTTCAATTTCTTGCAATATTGCAGAGGGATGTGGAAGGCATTCTTCAAAAGATTTTGCTAACTTTCTACAAATTGCTTTAGGCTCGGCAAATGAAACCGATTATTTGACATTGCTGGCTAAAGATTTAAATCATTTATCAAATGATCAATTTGACAAACTGCAGGAAAGTATCAATAAGATCAGAGCGATGAATATCAATTTAATTGAGAAAGTTAGAAAGTAAAAAACGTAAAACGTCCAACGTACAACCCAATGACCAAACGCCTCCTCTCCCTCGATGTCTTCCGCGGTATTACCATAGCCGCAATGATCCTAGTTAATAATCCTGGCGATTGGAGTAATATTTATCCGCCGCTGGAGCATTCCAAATGGAACGGCTGTACACCTACCGATTTAATCTTCCCGACGTTTTTGTTTATTGTCGGCGTATCAATAGTTTACTCAATGGAGCGTAAGGCGGCCGACCCGGCCAATCATGCCAGGATGTTGTGGGGCGCTTTGCGCCGCGCGGTGATCTTAATCGCCATTAGTTTGACCATACAATCAATCCTGCATCCGGGTTTTGAGCATTTGCGTTTTCCTGGTGTGTTGCAGCGCATTGGCGTGGTGTTCTTTATTTGCGCAGTGCTGTTTATCAAAACATCACAAAAAGTGCGCGACTGGCTTTTTGCACTTTTATTGATAGGCTATTATGTGGTGATGAACTTTGTGCCCGTGCCTGATACGCATGTCGCCAGCCTTGATCCTGAAACCAACATGGGCGCCTGGCTGGATAGATTGGTATTTACCACCAACCATCTGTGGAGAGAATCGCACACCTGGGACCCCGAAGGCTTATTGGGCACTTTCCCGGCCATTGCTACAGGGCTGTTCGGTATCCGCGTAGGCACCTGGTTAAAACGGACCGACCGTGAAGATTCTGTAAAAGTAAGCTGGCTATTTTTTTACGGCATATTGGCTGTTGTAGCAGGCTTGACGTGGGATCTGTTTTTCCCCATCAACAAAGCGTTATGGTCAAGCTCGTTCGTGCTGTATGCAGGCGGCTGGTCTACCATCGCGTTAGCAACTTCTTATTGGCTAATTGACGTGCAGGGATGCACACGCTTCACTGCCTTCATTTTACCTTTCGGGATGAATGCCATAACGGCTTACGTGCTGTCAGATTTTATTCCGCATTATATCAACAAGATCAAACTAGGCGGATCATCGTTGTACCAGATACTCTTCCAGCCATATCTATCGCCAAAAAATGCGTCGCTGGCTGATGCTATTGTAATGACGCTGCTGGTTTGGCTGGTGATGTGGGTATTGTATAAACGACGGATATTTATCAAGGTTTGATAAAACTTATATAAAAAGCGTGTCATTTCGAGCGTAGGGAGAAATCTATACACCGTGCTATTTTCGCTCGTATAAGATTTCTCGCTATTGCTCGAAATGAGATGATTCTAAATTTAATGCCCCCTACTCACACGGCAATCTAACCCAATAATTATCAAGCTGAAATAAAAACATTATCGACATAAAACATCGCTATAATTTTTGCCTAGTCTTAGCGTTTTTGCATCTTAGCAGAATAATATTTTCCAGATTTTGAGATGAATTTTAAACATACTGTTTTTTTAGGTGCATCTGTATTGCTATTCACCGCAGGCAGTGCTATTGCACAGGTTAAAAAGAAAGCTACTACCCCCGCACATAAAGCCACAACGCCAGCCAAATCAACCGCTACCGCGGCCAATCCAAACGTATTGCCGGTAGATCCTAATTTACTTACCGGTAAATTACCCAATGGTTTAACTTATTATATCAGGGCTAATGGTCAGCCTAAGGGCCGCGCGCAATTAATGCTGGTAACCAAAGTAGGTTCGATCTTAGAGACTGATGCACAGCGCGGCATGGCCATGTTGGTACAACACATGGCTTTTGAAGGCACGCGCGATTTCTCAAAAAAAGATCTGGATAATTTCCTGAGCAAGACAGGCGACCGTTACGGCGCCGACACCAGCGCCTTTACCTCGTACGACGAGACCACCTATCAACTATCTGTACCTACAGATACCGCCAAAACATTTGCCAATGGGTTTAATATACTGGCCAACTGGGCATCGCGCATAAGCTTTGACCCGGCGGCTTTGGCAACTCAAAAAACTTTATTGGCTGCACAAGCTGCTCAGGCCGGTAAAAATCCGCAGGAAAAAATACAACAGGCTACTTTGCCGATGCTGCTAAATAATTCGCGTTATGGCGCAAGGTCGCCCATTGGCACTGAGGCTACTTTAAAAAACATTGATGTAGCAGCTATTAAAGGTTTTTATGCCGACTGGTATCGCCCAGATATGGAAGCGGTAGTAGCCGTAGGTGATTTTGATCCGAAAAAGGTTTTGGAGATGATCAAATTCAGCTTTGCATCGCTAAGAAACTCTACACCCGAAAAACCACAGCCTCAGTTCAGCTCGCCCGCAACT
>Ga0070659_100002850_pt1 | contig 12308 bp, 6 predicted proteins | sample KBSC23metaG_FD_64666 | JGI IMG/M metagenome (GOLD analysis project Ga0070659, IMG submission 64666) | Corn rhizosphere microbial communities from Kellogg Biological Station, Michigan, USA - KBS C2-3 metaG | ecosystem: Host-associated > Plants > Roots > Rhizosphere > Soil ...
CCGGCTTCTTCTACCACTTCCTCGATATGGAGACAGGTCTCCGCTACCGCGACGTAGAGCTGTCGAGCGTCGACACCACCATTCTGCTGATGGGCGTCCTCTTCGCGGGGCAATATTATGACCGGGACGACGCGTCGGAGCGCGAAATCCGGGAGTTGGCGCAGAAGCTATACGAGCGCGCCGACTGGAATTTCTTCCGCAGCGACGGCCGCGAGGCAATCTCGATGGGCTGGCACCCCGAGCGTGGCCTGATCCCCGCAAACTGGGTCGGCTTCAACGAGGGGATGTTCGTCAATATCCTCGCCCTGGGATCGCCGACACACCCCGCGCCGCCCAACCTGTGGCAGCAATGGACAGCGAACTATGCACAGTTCTGGCGGGGACAGGGTGCGACACGCAGGCTCGCCTTCGCGCCTTTGTTCGGTCACCAGTACAGTCAGATCTTCATCGACTTTCGCGGGATCCGCGATTCCGCGATGCGCGAGGCCGGCTTTGACTATTTCGAGAACAGCCGCCGCGAGACTTACGCCAATCGGACCTATTGCATCGCCAATCCGATGGGCTGGCAGGGCTACTCCGACCGCGTCTGGGGTCTCACCGCATGTGACGGTCCGGGCGATTTCGCGCTTCCGTACAAAGGCGAGACTCGGGCCTTCTTCGGCTATTCCGCACGCGGGCCCGTCGGCGAGCCCGATGGCCGCGACGATGGAACGATCGCGCCGACTGCAGCGCTTGGGTCGCTGCCGTTCGCGCCAGAGATCGTCGTCCCATGCGCCGAAGCGCTGCTCAAGCAGCCGCGATTGTTCGATCGTTACGGCTTCAAGGACAGCTTCAACCCGACCTTCAGATTCACCGACATGAAGAGCGACAGCGGCTCAGTCGACCCAAAGTACGGCTGGGTGTCGAAGGATTATCTCGGGATCGACCAGGGGCCGATCCTGCTACAGGCGGCGAACTATCGCGACGATTCCGTCTGGCGCTACATGCGCCGGGTGCCGGCAATCCGGCGCGGTCTGGAGCGGGCGGGATTCACCGGCGGTTGGCTGGCGAACGCGTCGGCACAACGCGGCTGAGCTTCGAAACGCCGCTTTCGTTGAAGGCTTCGACGGCCACGTAATAAGGCACGCCGGCGTTCAATGAGCGCAGCTCCTTGCTGAGCGTCGCACCATTCCCGAGCTCGTCAGCCCAGAGCTGGTAAGTGAGCGTGAGCAGGTCCGGGCGGATGCCGAAGCGGATGTTGTACCCGACCGCGCCGGCAACTCTCGCCCAGCTTATGGTCGCGTCGCGCTGGTCCGCGCGGCGCAGCGCGGTAACCAGGCTCGGCGTGGCGGGCGGAGGAACGTCGGCGTTGCCGAACACGCGCATGTCGCTGATCGCGAGATTGGCGGCACCGACATGGCCGTGGACGTAGCGGATGAAGCGCGCGCGGACCGGCTTGGCGAGTTCGAAATAGGCGTTGGAGCGATCGCGACGCGGCGGCTCGGTGCGGGCGATATCCCGCCAATGCTGACCGTCGGCCGACGCATGCAGCGTGAACTCGGTGTAAATGTCCGGCGCGTCGGCGAAGCGGCCCGATTTGTAGTCGGCGAAATTGATCTGCACCGAGCGGACGGTGTCGATCTTGCCGAGGTCGAGCGTGAGCGTCTCGCCCGGGCGGTTCGCCGCTGCGACCCAGAAGGTTCGCGGATCCTCGTCCGTCACCCGGCTCGCGGCAAACTCACCCATCGTCGAGGAGGCGCTTGCCGGTTTCCGGTAGGACAGCAGCATCCAGCCGGTGAAGAGGCTGTTCGGGTCGGCGACCTTTTTCGTTGGGACATAATAGGGAAAGTCGCCGAAGCGCGACGATGACCAGAACTGCCCGTCAGCCTCGAATTTGGCGGGGAACATGTTGATCCGCCGTTCGAAGGTCCAGTTGTAGCCGATCCAAGGCGTCCCCGTGTTCCACCAATTGCCGTGCGCATCCTCGAAGGTCGATCCGTGGCCGGCGCCGTGGACGAAGCCGCCGGGCTTGTAGGCGATCGGATTATAGTCTGCGTACTTGAACGGGCCGAGGGGCTTGTCCGACACATAGGTGCCGTTCGCATAAACGTTGAACTCGGTCCCCGGCGCTCCGTACTGCAGGTAGTAACGGCCGCCGTGCTTGGTCATCCACGCCCCTTCGACATAGGAAGGCGAGGGCTGCCCGTTGGCGAGGAGGCCATTGTGGTCCTGGCCGAACCGCTCCCAGCCATGCTGATCGGGATGCAGGTTGAAGAGCGGTTTCGCCTCGCCCTTGTAGATCAGCTTGCCGTCGTCGAATGCAATCTCGATGCCGTAGATCGGGAAGACGTTGGAGCTGTCCCAGTAAAGATACCATCGGCCGTCATCATCCTTGAGCAGGCCCGGATCCCATGGACCCGGCGGGACTTCATTTGACTTCATCTGCTCCGGCGGCTTGTCGACCATTCCCGGCAGGGGCGGTGTGCGCCGGACGAGATAGTCGAGCCTGCCGCTTGCCGGATCGGTGGTGACGTAGATCGGTCCCGGCCGGTTCATCGAGGGCCAGAGGATCAGCCGTTCCCCGTCCGAGATCGCGGCCGGCGCGACCATGCCCTCGTTCGGCCATTTGCTCGGCGTGATGAAGGACCAGTGGATGAGGTCGGTCGAGCGCCAATAGCCGTCGGCGAGCGTCAGGAAGAGATAGTATGCGTCCTTGTGCCGGACGACCGCGGGATCGGCGGCGGTGCGGTAGCTGATGCCTTCGTAACGCTGCTCCCAATTGTAGCGATAATCGATGTCGAGCGGGTTCGCGTAGGTTCGTTGCTGGGCGGGAGCTTCGACCGGCAGGGTGGCGAGCAGCATTACTAACGCGGTCTGGCGCATTTGCTTCGACTCAATTGCCGCGGAGGAAGAAATTGGCGGTGAGGCGGCCCTCACGCGGGTCGGCGCTGAATGACATCTCCGGCGGGATGACTCCCGAATGTAGCAGGCTCCCGTGATACATCACCAGCCGGTCGGGCACGGCTTCCACGGCTCCGATCTGCTCATAGAATTCGTCGGACCCATGCATGTAGCCCGAGTGGTCCAGGAGCTTCTTGCTCTCGGCTCTGGCGATCGTGGCGAAACGATCGACGTTCGCCGGGGTCACGCGCTCAGTGCCGGTTGCGCGATGGCGATAAAAGGCCGTGCCGGATCCGGACGGTACGCGCAGGTAATGGAGCATGGCGAACACATTTTGCTCGGGCGAATCGAAATGCGGCTGTCGCTGGACCGGCACCAGCTGGTCGGGCTTCACGGTGACGATCGAGAAGCTGCCCTCGGCGAGTCCAAAACCCTGAACCTCGAAGGCGCCGCCGATGAACGGCGCTACCAGCCGGCAGGCCTCGTACAAATAGGCAAACGCCTCTGTGTCGGTTTCCGTAATGATGCGCCGGGTGCCCGGATAGTAATTGCCCTGGATGGGGGGGAAGGGGGCGAGCGAGTCGGCAATCCGCGCGATAGCCTCGCTGTCGCCAGTGAATTCATCGATGACGACGACGGGGCTTTGGGAATTGCCGAGACGCAGGAGTTGGGGCTTCACCGATATTCTCTAAGAAAAGGGAGGGAGGCGTTTCCGTCCCCCTCCCGATCGATGCAACCCCGTTTTAGAAGGTGTATCTGGCGCCCACCTTGAAATTGCGACCTTGGCTCGCGACCGATCCGGGATCGTGCGCGTGCGAGGGACCGGGACCTCCAATGGCCTGGAACCCGCCGGTCCACATCGAATAGTTGCGATTGACGAAGTCGAATACATTAAGAGCCTGGAAATAGACGGTCAGATCATGACCATTATTCCACGGCATTTTGAATGACTTTGCGACGTTGATATCGACATTCTTGTAACCGATGCCGTGCGGCCGATAGATGCCGAAGTTCGTCGTGTAGCAATCCGTACCGCCCGCGGTCAGCGGAACGTTGCACAGCACGCCGCCGTACGACGGGCCGGACGACAGGGTCACGATCGTCGAGAGCTTCACATCGACGATCGGAACGCGAACCGTCCCGGAGCCGACGAAGCGCCATTTCTCCATGCCGACGACGGGTCCCCAACCCTGCTCGCCGATGGTCGGAGCGTCGAAGTTGAACGGGTCGCCGATCGAATTGGTGTTCCGGGTGTCATTCGAACGGGCCCGGGAAATGGTCAGCGCAGTTGTGAACCCCCAGCCGGAATCGTCGGTGTAGGGCTTGTCGGCGGTGACATACAAAGCCGTATAGCTTGCCTTGCCATCGCTGTTGCCGATGAAAATGCTGCCGTGCCCCGGCAAGGGTGCGCCGCCGATCGCGGAGCCGCCGTAGAAGATGCCGCGCGAATACGGGATGCCGTTGTAGACGAAGATCTGGTCGGATCCGTAACTGCCGTTGGGGAACCGGTTTCCGACAAGCTCCTGGAAGATATTGTGCGACCGGATGTAAGAGAAGGTCAGGCCCGTATTGATCTTGCCGAACCGCTTCCTGACACCGGCATTCACTTGGTCGGAATAAGGCACCTTCGTGTTGTTGTTGAGCAGGTGCACTTCGCCACCCTGGATCGCGCCGAGCGCGCGAAGCGCGTTGGGGTCGGTCGGCAGCACTGCAACGCAATTGGGGTCGGTCGGCGCCACTGCGCACGTGCGAATGGTCGCGACCGATTCATAATAGTCCTTGATCGTCTCGAGCGCAGAATCGATGAACAGTGAGCGGTCGTAGTAGCGGCCTGCCCCGGCGATCAAGACGAGATCGCGGTCGCCGCGGACGTCGTACGATATGCCGAGCCTCGGCTGGAACGCGCCGAAGAAATGCTTTCGGTTGTGACCGTTCGAAATGTAGTCCTCCGGATCGATCCCGGCTGCTGGCCACCCGGGATAGGCCCGCAAGGCTGCGGCGACATCCGGCGGTGTGACGAACTTCTCGTTCCTCGCGTTCGACTCATAGTCCCACCGCAAGCCGGCGCTGATTTGCCAGTGGTCGTCCGGACGCCAGTCGTCCTGCACGAACAGGCCGATTTCGGTGTTCTTGGCGCTGACCGGCTGAACGTCCGCGGTGTTGATCGTTGCCGCGTAGGGGGCTTCCGAACCGAGGCCGGTGAACCCAGCGGCATCGTAGAAATAGGTGCCGTTGCCGTTGTTGTTTTCCAGCCGCTGCAGCTTCGTGAAGTTGATCTTCGCGCCGAATTTGATCGTGTGCGGCCCACCGTACAGAGTGACGTTGTCCTTGATCAGCGTCTGATACTGGTGATCGTCCTGGGCGAAGTTGGTACCGCCGAGGACAAGAACCCTTGGATTGCCGATGTCGGGCGTTCCTCCGCCGGCATAGGTCACGACGGACGAGGATCCGCCGACGTTCGGAACCGAACCGTTGGCGGCGACGTCACGAGCGACCGTAAATTCGTTCAGCCAGTTCGACGTGCGGTGATTCCAGATGAACTGATAGCGCTGCTCGTTGTTGCGGTTGCGGCTCGACGCTTCCGTCGTCGTGACCCCGCCGTTGATCTGGAGGTTCGACTCGTGCCGAACGAAGGCGCTTACGTGGATCGTGTCCGCGGGCGTCATGAAATAGGTCAGTTTGCCGAAGTAGAGCTGCTCCTTGAAAGTCGCCGGGAAGCTGCCGTTATATTGCGACCGAGCCGACGCTGCGTAGGCCGCGGCAGCGGGCGGCAGGGCGCTGAGATCACCCGGATAGACGTTGATGTCGTTCGACGCGAACGTCTTGTCGGTCCCCTCGAAGTCGAAGAAAAACGTCAGCTTGTCCTTGATGATCGGCCCGCCGATGTTGCCGCCGTAGAATTTGGTCTGAAAATCCGGCTTGGGAATGTCCCCGTTGGGATTGTTGCGGTGCCCGGGACGGTCGTCATAGTTCCGGCTGATGAATGCCTTGGGCTGCCATTCGCCGAACAATTCGCCGTGGAACTGATTGCCGCCGGTCTTGGTGACCGACGAAATGACCGCCGAACCGGCCTGCTCGAACTCAGCCTTGAAGTTCTGGGTTTCAACGTTGAACTGGTCGACCGCCGACGCGGGGAACGGGTTACCCGACGAGTAATTCTGTCCGATCGTACCGCCGTGGTTGACAAGGTTCTTGATGCTGATGCCATCGATGAACGTGTTGGTGTTGTCTGAATTGATGGCGCCGGCCTGCACCTGGCGCGCTTTTCCGCCCAGCGTCGGCGGCGACACCGTCACGCCGGGCGCGAGGGCCGCGAAATTCAGGAAGTTGCGATCGCCGTTTGGCAGATTCTCGATTTGGAACCTCGAGACGTTGGTCGTCACCGCTGGAGTTTTGACGTCCTTCGTCCGGGCGCCGACGACCACGATTGCGGCAGCCGGCGCCGTTGCCGGCGCGGCGAGGTCAACCGTAACGGCCTGGCCCAGCGGCACCACAACAGTTTCTGCGCGGCCAGCCGACTGCACTCGATACGTGCTCGGCGCCAAGCCGACCATGATGTAATTGCCGTTCGCGTCGACCTTTGCAGTGTCCGTATGACCGGTGTTCACGTCGGTGAGCGTGACTGTGGAGCCGGCTGCCGCCCCCTCGACATGTCCGCGAACGGTCGATGTCGTCTGCGCATGAGCCGGCGTGGCGATGCCGAGGGCTGCGGCGATGGCAATGATGGAAATGCCAGACGCAAGCTGGCGCTTATTGGAAGTCGTGCTCACGCTTCTCCCCTCTCCGAGATCCGGGCGATGTAACCGGTTACACAATTATGCGGCCATTTAGCTCTTTGAGCGGAACTGAAACTCTTTCACCGCGGCGGAGTCAATCGCGGCTGAACGTCAGAGGTGCGTGATTCCCAACAACTGTGTCTTGCGGGTCACCATTGCTCGGGACCGGGAAGCAGGCCTTGTCGAGCAGGGCGTCAGCCTGCGGCTGCCACCTCCCCGTTCCAGGGAGGATCTAAGCAGTCGTTTCGCCCCGCTCATAGCGCAGCGTGAAACTGATTGGCGAGGTTGCGGCTGGTTGCGCTTCGGCTTTCGGTGCGTCCGAGCTCCGCGGCAGATTGCGAACAAAAGCGCCGTGATCCGGCATCGTCAGCGCGACATCGTCGATGACCTCGGCGATGTCGTTCAGGAATTCGACCAGGTCCTCGTCAGGGACGAACTGGGTCACCGGATCGGGACGCATTCCGAAGCCCTGACCGAGCAACATCTGCACCCAGCTTTCCTCAGCGAACAACTCCTGCGCGTTGTGCTTGAAAAAGCGACCGGACGAGCGGAACAACTCCAAGCGCTCATTCAAGCTGTCGGGCACCTCCATCGTGCGGACATGATCCCAGAACGGGTCGCCGGTGCGCCGCGTGACCTTGTAGTGGGCGATGATGAAGTCGCGCACATCCTCATATTCGGTACGCGCCTGAAGGTTATATTCGTTGATGTCGGCCGCCGAAAAGCCGGCGCCGGGGAACATTGCCAGCAGCCGGTGGATGCCGGTCTGGATCAGGTGGATGCTGGTCGATTCGAGCGGCTCGAGGAAGCCGGATGAGAGGCCGATCGCGACGACGTTCTTTTCCCAGGATTTGAGGCGGCGGCCGGGACGGAAGCGCACCGGCCGCGGGTCCGCCAGCGCTTCGCCGTCGAGATTGGCGAGCAGGCTTTCAGCGACCTCCTCGTCGCTGATCAGCTCGGACGCGTAAACATAGCCGTTGCCGATGCGGTGCTGCAGTGGGATGCGCCATTGCCATCCGGCTTTGCGCGCGGTCGAGCGGGTGTAGGGGGTGAGCGGCTCGACGCTCGCGCACGGGACGGCCTGGGCGCGGTTGCAGAGCAGCCACTGGTTCCAGTCCTCGTAGCCGATACCAAGCGCCTCGCCGATCAACAGCCCGCGCGTGCCGGAGCAATCGACGAAAAGGTCGCCGTCGACCTCGCGGCCGTCGCTGAGGCGCACCTTCTCGACGAAGCCGGTCTCCGGATTCTGCATGACCTCGACGATCTTCCCCTCTACGCGAGTTACGCCGCGCGCTTCGCTTTCGCCGCGCAGGAAGCGCGCCACGAGCGAGGCGTCGAAATGGTAGGCGTAATCGATGTCGCCCAGCGGCGAGTGGGGGTTGCTCTTTTCGGGAAAGGCGAACCGGTTCTTGAGCGACGCGACGCAGCAGAGCGAATAATCGTCGAACGGCCTGACCGATTGAGGCTGGCGCTCGCGCGCCGCCAGCCACAGCTGATGCGGATGCAGCCACAGCATGTCGCGGCCGATCTTGCCGAAGCCGTGGATGTAACTTTCGCCCGGCGCGCCCCAGTCGACGAACTGAATTCCGAGCTTGAAGGTCGCCTTGCTCTCGCTGATCATTTTCAGCGGATCGACCCCGGCGAGCGCCAGCAGATTGCGGATGTGCGGGATCGTCGCTTCGCCAACTCCGATGGTGCCGATTTCCTCGGATTCGATCAGCCGGATCTCGACCTTGCTCAGCCACAGCGAGAGGACCGCGGCGGTCATCCAGCCGGCGGTTCCGCCGCCGACGATCGTCACCTTGCGAACCGGTTGGTCGGCAGCCGCCAATATTCCCTCCATCAGCCAACGCGTGGGTGCGCGCGTGAACCGTGGCAAGGCCAAAGCGAACAGACAAGGCTCCCTGACGGCCGAGAATCGGAGTAGTAGGGCCGGCATGAGGCTTCGCGTTATTCTAGTGGCCCTGCTGGCGGGGTCGTGCGCTGCGCCGCAGCCGGAACCTCAGCAGCCGCCGCGGGAGCTGGCCGGTCGTGTGGCCGGTCCGGCGCAGAAGTGCGCGCTGATCCAGCAATCAGAATCCCTGCGGGTGTCGGATACCAACCGGCATGTCTTGATCTACGGTAGCGGCGGCAGGACGCTCTGGGCGAACCATTTGGGGTCGCAATGCGGCTTTGGACGCGACGACGTGCTCGTCACCGAACCCATCGGATCCTACTACTGCCGCGGCGACATCGTCCGCTCGTTCGACCGATACAGCAGGATTCCGGGGCCGAGCTGCATCCTCGGCGAGTTCGTGCCTTATCGTCGCTGAGGTTCGAGGCAGGGCCCGATTCCTGCAATGCCATTAACCATGTGACGAAGGCTGGCGGAAACGACGTTTCGCTACAGTCTTGCGGTGATGGAAAAGGCACTGACCATCCTTGCCGCGACGCTGATCGCCGGGTCGGCCGCCGCCGAGCCGCCGAAGAATGCGGCGAAGCCCGCGGAAGCCAAACCGCGTCCCGCCGAAGTCGTTCTCGCCGCGGCAGAAACGCCGCGTGCGCCGTCACCCGATACGCAGCCCAACGCTGCGCCCGCGAAACGGCGCGTGGCGCGGGTGACGACCTGCCGCTGCGGCGATCCGCAAGTCGAACCGGACAGCCAGGAACAATAAACTCCTATTGACCAGCGATGGCGATCCGTTTGACCGGCCGGATCACCGGCATTTCCCCGTCGCCCACAGCCGCGAAAGCCGACCAGTAGAAGGGGTGCGACGTGTTCGCGTCGTCCATTAGCTGCCGCTGCGACATGCGTAGTGCGGTGGCGGTGGGGGTCCCCGGTGGCGCTGAGAATAGCCCGGTGATCAACCGCTGAGTCGCATTGTAATCGTCGGGCACGGGCCAGTGGCTGGCGATCACCAACCGGCTCCCGGCGCCGACGAAGGCGCGCACGAGCCCATCAAGGGCGACGTCGCCGCCGGTCGAAAGGCCAGCTTGTTGTGTTGCTGCAGCGCTCGCCTTCCCCGCGGTGTCGCAGGCCGACAGAATAATCAGGTCGGCGTCGAGGCGAAGGTCGAAGATCTCCTTGAACGTGAGAAGACCGTCCGAGCCGCTGCCGCCGAAGCTGGTCAGGAGCGCGGGCTGCGCCGCGCATTTCGCGGCGCGTGCGGTGACCACGCCGTGCGTCGCGAAGTGCAGGATGCGGTACTGGTCGAGGTCAGTGCGCGCTGCGAGGCCGGTGTCGGTGAACTGGTCCCGGGTGACGATCTGGACTCCGTTCGGGTCGAATTGCCGAAGGATCGATTCGGCGGTTTCGAGCTCTTTGGCGGAGATGGGATGGGTCCACGACGACAAAGGTAGGATGCAGTCGCGATCAGCGGCGGCGGTCACTTGCCCTCCTGCGGACGCGGTCGGTGGCGTGTTCTGGCCCAAGCCGAGATATTCTCTCCGCCCCGCCGACGGACGGGCGCTCCGCAGCTGTGCGAAGGAGCGCGGGCTCACCGCGGTGCTGATGTCGCGGTCGCGGCCGAGCCAGGTGACTCCGCGAAAGTCGTAAGCCGCCTCATCGCTCGCCTTGGCGCGTCCAGTATAGGTATCGACTGACGCCTGATCCATGACGAGGAGGTTAGGCGGTAAACGAAGCATCGCACCGTCGGGCTCGAAAATCAGATGCCTGACCGAGCCCATCGCCGGCCCGAACGGCCCGAACAGCTCGGCGTAAAGCTGATGCGCCAGCGCGACATCGAACGGATAGGTCGTGCGCCGGCCGTTCTCGATCGTCGAGATCGTGTCGCGAAGCGCAGCGACCTGCTCATCGAGCTGTTTCCCGCTGGTCTCAAGCCTGACCGCGCGCGCCGAGGTTGGCGTGATGAGCATTGCGTAGACGTGATCGCCGACGATGGTCATCCGATAATAGGCCTCGCCGGGCCTGAGTATCTTTTGGAGGTCGGGAAGCGCGATCATGTCGCTGGCAACTGCACGGAACCGCGGAAAATCAGACAGCGCGGCCTGGGTGGTGAGCTGTTCCTTGAGCGAGGTGTCGAGCGTAGCGCGGAGAACGCGGGCACGAACCGCGTCCTGAGGCGTGGGCTTCGCAAGGTCCTGCAGCCGGGCGAGCTCGATGCGTGCGCGCTCGGCCTGGCGGGTCAATGTGACCGACTGTCGGAACAAGCGCGATGCCTCATCGGTGCCCCCGGTCAGCTCGCGCGCGAGCACGGCTTGCGTTTGCGCAAGGCCGGGACGGATCATCAGCTGGGTCGCGGCAAAGGCTTCGGCCGTCGCCTTGGGATCGTCGCCCTTCTTGAGCAATAGATCGACATAGGGCCGCAGCACGTTGGCGAAGCTCGGCGGCAGATTGCTGGTGTCGGGCTGCGAGTGGACAATCTCGCTGAACATCGCCTCGGCAGCCGCCTGCTGGCCGCTGCGCGCGAGATAGCCGGCGAGCCGCGCCTTCGTGTTGAGCAATACCGCCGTGCCTGGGTAATTCACTTCGAGCAGGTTGACGGCCTGGGCGTAGAGCCGGCGGGCATCGCTCCGGTTGCCGTCTTCCTCGGCGAGCGCACCCAGGTCGCTGAAAATCTGCGCGCGCATCCACAGGATCGAAGCGACCTTGCCGCCGCGGACAGCGAGCAGCTCGCCGTCGGCCTGACGCAGCGCAGCCCGTGCCCCGGCGCGGTCGCCGGTGAGGCGCAGGGACGTGCCGCGCAACTGGCTTGCCTGGCCTTCGAGGATTTCGATCTTTTCGTCGGGCAAAAGCTCGTCGCCCTGGGCCCCGAGCTGCCGGCCGAACTTCGAGTCGGCATTGAGACGCTTCGAAAGCGTCTTGTCGATCTCGAGCTTGCGCGTGCCCGCGATCCGATAGTCAGTCACGGCTTTGGGAAGCGGTTTGTCGAGCTCAACGAGCGCGGCCTTGGGATTGCCCTGGTTGAGGCTGTGGATCGCGCGATAGTTGCGCAGGCGGCGCGCGACGACCGGATCCGAGCCCACCAGCTCGGCGGCGCGGGCAAAGAGCGCATCGGCTTCCGCGTACCGCGCTAAATTCGACTTCTGCAGAGCTTCGTTCACGAGCGCTTCGGCGCGGCCCAGCGCCGCGTCGCCGCTGCCGCTGCCAGCGGCGGCGAAGAATTCGGCGGCCTCCGCATAGCTGCCGGCATTGTTGCGGCGATAGGCTTCCTCGAGCGCCTTGTCGGGAGCGAGCGTTCCTGCCTGGACGCGCGCGAAAGCGGCGGGATCGCCAAGGCCGGTCGTGGCGATTGAAATTTCGCCTTTCACCGATTGATCGGCGACCAGGCTGCGCAGGCCAAGCTGCAGTGCGCTGTCGTAGCCGGCGAGACCCTGCGCGGCGTAAATCAGGGTACCGCGACGCAGCAGATAGGCGCGGTAGGTGACGTTGGCGTCCTTCAATCGGCAGTCGACCACGTCGACCGCACCCAGGCCGCCGACGTTTCCGCGGTGAGGTTGCTCGCAAGCCGCGCGCTCGGCGCGATCGGCGGCGATGCGCGTCGCGGCGGACGATGAATCCTTGAGCTTGTAGAGCTTGCCGACGGGAAGCGCGGCGTCGCGGCAGGTAATCGAATAGCCGGCATCGAACATGCCCGTCAGGGCCTTGTCGGTCGTCAGACTCTGCGCCGAGCAGAAGCTCGTCCCGCTGCTGCCGATGCGCCAGCTGTCGCG
>Ga0070659_100002852_pt1 | contig 12307 bp, 14 predicted proteins | sample KBSC23metaG_FD_64666 | JGI IMG/M metagenome (GOLD analysis project Ga0070659, IMG submission 64666) | Corn rhizosphere microbial communities from Kellogg Biological Station, Michigan, USA - KBS C2-3 metaG | ecosystem: Host-associated > Plants > Roots > Rhizosphere > Soil ...
CAGGTCGGCGCCCGCGTCAGCCGCGCGGCGTCGGCCAGCGCCGCGAGGCCGACATTGCGCCGCGCCGCCATCACCTTGAGCCCTTGGGTCACGAAGGCGCGGTTGAGGCCGCGCAGCTGCGCGACGTCCGCGACCGTGCCGAGCGCGACGAGATCGAGCAGCTCGACCAGCTTCGGGTCCTCGCGGCCGGCGAAGAAGCCGCGTCCGCGCAGCGTGCGCACCACAGCGGCGGCGAGCAGGAAGCAGACCCCGACAGCGGCGAGGTGGCCGTGCGCGGCGGCCTCGTCCGCTTCGTCGAGGCGGTTGGGATTGACCAGCGCCAGCGCCTTCGGGAGCGCGCTGGCGCATTTGTGGTGGTCGACGACGATCACGTCGACTCCCGCGGCGCGCGCCATGTCGAGCGCCTCGAACGCCTGGGCGCCGCAATCGACGGTGACGATCAGCCGCGCACCTTCGCGGCCCAGCCGCACCAGAGCCTCTCCGGACGGGCCGTATCCTTCCATCAGCCGGTCGGGGATGTACGCCCGCGGCGCCAGCCCCAGCCCCCGCAGCAGGCGGACCAGCAAGGCCGCCGACGTTGCGCCGTCCACGTCGTAATCGCCGAACACCGTGACAGGCTCGCCCGCCTCGACGGCGTCGGCGAGGCGCGCGGCCGCCGCGTCCATGTCGCGGAACAGCGAGGGGTCCGGCATGAAGCCGCGCAGCGTCGGCTGGCGGTGGCGCATCAGCTCCTCGCGGACCACGCCGCGTGCCATCAGCAGCTGGTCGACGAGGTCGTCGGGCTGGAAGTCGGCGTCATGCCCGTCGGCCGCCGTTCCGCGCCAGCGCCAGGGCTGGCCCAGCAACGAGCGGGATACTCCGCAGACATGAGCGGCGGTAAGCATCGCGGGAGCTTAGGGGAGTACGGAGTCCGTGGGAATCCGTCCCGGCGGAAAGATGTGGAAAACCGGCGAGCGGGGCGGAGTCAGCTCTGCATGCCGGGCTCGTGGCGGTGCTGGCCCTTGACCCAGCGGACCGTGCCCGAGGAGGCGCGCATCACGACGCTTTCGGTGGTGATGCAGTCCCGCCGGCGCTTGACGCCGCCGAGCATCGATCCGTCGGTGACGCCCGTGGCGGCGAAGATGCAATCGCCCTTGGCGAGGTCCTCGAGATGGTAGATGCGGTCGAGGTCCTCGACCCCCCACCGCGCCGCCCGCGCCTTTTCGTCGTCGTTGCGGAACAGGAGCCTGCCCTGGAACTGGCCGCCGACGCAGCGTAGCGCCGCCGCCGCCAGCACGCCCTCCGGCGCGCCTCCCGAGCCCATGTATACGTCGATCGTCGTCTCCGGATTGGTGACGGCGATGACGCCCGACACGTCGCCGTCCCGGATCAGCTGGATGCCGCAGCCCAATGCGCGCAGCTCCGCGATCAGCGCCTCGTGACGGGGCCGGTCGAGCACGCAGACCATGATCTCGGACGGGTCCACGCCCTTGGCGCGCGCCACCGCGCGGATGTTGTCGCTCGGGGTCGAGGCGAGATCGATGACGCCGGCCGGATAGCCGGGGCCGACCGCGAGCTTGTCCATGTAGACGTCAGGGGCGTTCAAGAGCCCGCCTTCCTCGGCGATGGCCAGCACCGCCAGCGCGTTCTGGGCGCCGTGGGCGGTCAGCGTCGTCCCTTCGAGGGGATCGAGCGCGATGTCGATCTTCGGCCCGGTGCCCTGGGCCGACCCGACCCGCTCGCCGATATAAAGCATCGGCGCCTCGTCGCGCTCGCCCTCCCCGATGACCACCGTGCCGTCGAACTCCAGCGTGTTGAGCGCCGCCCGCATCGCCTCGACCGCCGCCGCGTCCGCCGCCTTCTCGTCGCCGCGCCCGACCAGCCTCGACGCCGCCACCGCCGCGGCCTCGGTCACCCGCACCATTTCCAGGACCAGCACGCGATCGAGTACGTGGCTTGCGCTCACCATGATATGTGTCATCCTCAATTGGTTGTGCGCGGGCGGCGATAGGGGAGAGAGGTGGGGAAGTCGAGATTGGCGCCCGCCCTCCTTCCGCTGGCTTTGACGGCCGCGCCGGTCGAGGCACAGGCGCCCATCCAGCTCAGCGCGGAGGAGGCCGCGCGGGTCGACGGCGCGATGCGCGCGAAGCCGGACCCGCTCGCCTGCAGCGCCCGGCCCGGCGAGATCGTGGTGTGCGCCCACCGCTTCGGCGGCGGCGGCCAGCGGATGGAGTTCGAGCGCGAGCCGGGCGAGATCGTCCGCCACGTCAACGAGCCCGGCACCGGCACGGCGGCCCTTGCGGCAGACCGTTGCACGCGCCTCTGCAATGTCGGCGTCACGGTCGACCTGATCGCGGCTGCCAGGGCTGCGCCCAAGATCGTAAGGCACATCCTCGGCAGGGACTGACCCTGCTCTTCAGAGGCGGACCAGCATCTTGCCCATGTTGCCGCCGCGGAACAGGTCGAGGAAGGCTTCCGGCGCCGCCTCGATGCCGTCGCGCACCGTCTCGCGGCTCTTCACCTGCCCCGAGGCGATCCAGCCGCCCATGTCGCGGTAGAAGTCGCCCATCTCGCCGAGATAATCGGTGTAGATGAAGCCCTTCAGCATGATCCGAGCGGCGATCACCCGCATGATGTAGCGGAAGGCGTGGCCGGAGCCCGTGTTGTAGGATTCGATCATGCCGCAGATCGCGAAGCGGGCATTGTTGCGCGCGGCGGCGAAGGCCGCGTCGAGATGCTCGCCGCCGACATTGTCGAAATAGACGTCAATTCCCTCCGGCGCAGCCTGCGTCAGCCCCTGGACGATCGGCGCCGCCTTGTAGTCGACCGCCGCGTCGGCGCCGAGCGCCTTCACCCACGCAACCTTCTCCGCCCCGCCCGCCGAGCCGATCGCCGTCATGCCCTTGGCCTTGGCGATCTGCACAACGGCGGACCCGACCGCTCCCGCGGCGGCGGAGACGAAGACGATGTCCCCGGCCTTCGCTTCCGCGACCCGGAGGAGACCGAAATAGGCGGTGGCGCCGGTGAGGCCGAGATTGCCGAGCCATTCCTGGTCCGGGACGGCAAGCGGCGGCACCTTGTTGAACTTCTCGGCCGGCGCCACCGCCTCCTCGCGCCAGCCCATCATGTGGAAGACGGTCTCGCCCTCACGGAAATGGGGCGAGCGGCTCTCGACCACCTTGCCGACCGCGCCGCCTTCCATCGGCGCGCCGACCTGGAAGGGGGGCACGTAGGACTTCACGTCGTTCATCCGCCCCCGCATGTACGGGTCGACCGACAGCCAGGAATTGCGCACCCTGACCTCGCCCTCCGCGAGCGGCCGGTCCTCGAGCGGCTTCATCTCGAAATTGTCCATGGTCGGCAGGCCCTGCGGCCGCGACTTCAGGTGCCAGGCGCGGTTGGTCATGACGTCCTCCCCTGCCCCGGCGCGTCGCTGGGGCCGAAGCCGACCCCATCGCCGCGCCAAGGCGGAATGTCAAAGAGCGTTGCCGCATGAAAAGGGGACAGTCGGATAGACTGTCCCCTGCTAGGTCTTGAGGGGGACAGTCTATCTGACTGTCCCCGCTCGCCGACTCGCTCAGCGGCTGCCGTCTTCGGTCCGGCCGCCGCCTTCCTCGTAGGTGCCCGAGAAGCTGCGGTTGAGGTTGCGGGGGCCCTCGTCGCCGGACGCGCCGGCGCGGCCGGCCTCATCGCCGAACAGCGCCTGGCTGCGCTCCTCGCTGCGCCACGCCGAGCGCGCCTCGTCGGCGCTGCGGTTGAGCGTCACCTTGTCCTCGACGGTCTCCACCCAAGCGCAGGGCACCGAATGGTGGATGCCGCCGGCGGACGGATCGGAGCGGGTGAGGATGATGCGATCGCCCCGCACCTTGTCCACCGTTCCGACATGGCTGCCGTCGGAGCCGACCACCTCCATATGCTCGCGCACCTTGTTCAGCGCCTGGCGCTGCCCCTGGCGCTTCGATCGCCACGCGCCGAACTCGCTTTCGAACTTCGACTGATGCTCGCGGCGATAATCCTCATAGTCGCGGTCGAGATCCTCGATCTGGCGCTGCCGCCACTCGGAATAATGCGGATCGTGAAGGCCGCCATGATCGCGCTCGCCCGGCCCGCCCGCGTGGCGCGAAGGGCCGCCCGAGCCGCCGTAGCGCTCGCCGCGCTCGCCGCCGCGCGAGTCGGTGAACCAGCCTTCCCGCTCGCCACGCGCGTAGTGGCGGTCGCCGCCGCCACGATGGCCTTCCTCGCCGCCGCCGTACCAGCCGCGCTCGCCGGGCCGTTCGCGGTTCCAGCTCTCGCCGCGCTGATTGCCCCAGCCGCCGCCGAAGCTGCCGGGACCGCCGCCGTCGCGGCCGTAATCGTTGTCGCGCCGGCCGGTCATCCTCTGCTCCTGCTCCCAGCGGCGCTGGTCCATCTCGCGCCGGCGCTGGGCATCGTCGTCGCCGAACCAGGAGCGTACCTCGTCTCCCGCGCGATCGAAGAAGCCGCGATCGTCGTCATCGCCACGGTAACCGCCGCCATGACCCCCATGGCCGCCATAGGCGCCGCGGCCGTGCTCACCGCCGCGCTCCCGGTACCGCTCGCGGCGCTGCCATCGATCGCCACCGCCGTTGCGGTCGTCGCCCGGATAACCCATTTTCGTCTCCTCTGATGCCAGCCCGCGGCTACAGGCGCGGCCCATCCGCGCGTCGCGGGCAGAGGGCAAACGGGAGCCGCAACGCCTCCGTTCCGGCGCGGAAGCCGGGGCGTTCGGCGCATCCGCCGAAACGAACCGGCGGCTGGCGGAGCGGCGAAAATGCCGCATTGCGAAAGGCGGCCGGGGCGGCTATCTGGGCGCCTTCTCGGGCCGCCGCCCTTCCCATGGGGCGGCCATCTCAGGGCGCGGGGCTGTAGCTCAGATGGGAGAGCGCTGCAATCGCACTGCAGAGGTCAGGGGTTCGATTCCCCTCAGCTCCACCAGCCTTCTTCACGACATCTTCGGCGCCGATGCCGTGCGACCTTGGCACGCGTCGACGACATGGTTCGCTGCGGCTCTCGATTGTCCCCTCGATGCCGGAGTCTGTGGCTGAACCGCCGCGGACGGTTTCGCGGACGGCGGCGACTTGTGCTCGGCGCGACGCGCGGGCCCACTAATCCATTAGAAACTCCACCACAATGGTTCGATAATTGCGCAATGTGGTCATAAAATTCATTTGACTCTTCTTTCCACCAAGGGTTTATCTTGTTGAAGTCGAACTAGAGCCGGTCGGCTTTTTTACCTGTAGCGTCGCCATATCAGCTGATCTTCCGCCGCAGACCCAACAGTCTGGGACGGTGGCCTGCTGTGCTTCTCAAAGGACAAGGGCTTAGTGGCTGACGCGCTGTCTTTGCACGAGCTGATTTCTGCGTTGACCGGCGCCGTGACAGAGGCACAGGACGCAATACAAAAGCATCAGCTGGACTTCATCGGGAAGTACTTCGACGCTGACGGAAAGCCGCTTTCCTATGCGCTGCAACTGCCCAATCCTTCCGTCGCCCCGGGAGCGGAGACTTACCATAAGGTGGTCGTCCCGCTCCTGTCGGTGGTCGAACCATCGCTTCTGTCGATAAGCGAGTTCACCGCTACTTTCCGGGTGGAACTTGGAAGTATCGCCGCCTCGGCGTCCGCCTCGGAGCCCGTGCTGCAGCGCGATGCCGGCGCCATCGCAGCGCAGCGTCACGGCGCTCCGATCGACATCCCCCGTCCACCGACCGGGAATCAGTCCGGGGGGCCGCCCGCGGCGGCGCCTCCCGCCGGGCAGGATCGGTCTGCGGCCGGGGCCATGGCCGCTTCGACCGCAAACCTGGCGTCTCCCCCAGATCCGCCGTTTCGCATGGCGGTCGGACTGGCTTCGGGAGCGAAGTCGCAAGGGCCGCTCGCCAAGCTGTCGGTCAAGGTGACGAGCAATCCCGTCAGCGAGGGCATGAGCCGGCTGATGAACGCGTTGAACAAGAGCATCTAGCAAGGGAGAAATTCGATGCCGATCAACATGGGCGACCAGTTCAAAGGCCTTCCGATGGGGGATCTGATCGGCGGCCCGCTCATGGCAGCGTGCGATGCCCAGGTGCGGCTCGCCAACGCCACCGCTGCCTTCATCCAGCAGATCGGCTTCCGGCCGAAGACTTCGACGGCAGTGGATCCGTCGAACCCGGACGCCGTCGTGCCGTTCAATCCGGGCGACATGGAAGTGCGGACGGTGCAATTCAAGTTCACTCGTCCCGCCGCGAACCAGACCGTAGATGGCAAGCCCTCCCCGACGATCCTGACCGAAGACGTCTCTCTGGAGGTGCCGCTGCTGGCGATCGTGAAGATCCCGTCGCTCGCCATCAGCACGGTGGACATCACCTTCGACATGGAGGTGAAGAACAGCGAGCGCACCTCCGAGATCGACGAGTCGAAGGGGAGCTTCTCCGCGGATGCCAGCGTCGGCTGGGGCCCGTTCAGCCTGAGGGTCCACGTCGAAGGATCGGTTTCGACCCACAAGGAAAACACCCGTCAGACCGATCAATCGGCGAAATACCACGTCGAGGTCCGTGCGGAAGACAAGGGAATGCCCGAAGGTCTGGCCCGCGTCTTGGATCTCATGAACACCGCGATCGCGCCCAAGACGATCGGCCCGAGCGAACCGGCGAAGCCTGCCGACCCGTTGCAGGCGCCCGCGCTCAACACCCGTCAGGATGAGCGCGGCACATTCGTCACCGACAATGATGGGCTCGATCACGAGCCGGGTGCCGAAGCTGCGGCGACGTTCGCTCCCGGCACCTACCGCATCGAGCCCGTACCCGCCTGACGAGGAAGGACCGACCGAGAATGTTCGATCTTACCGACGTCGCGTTCGTGAAACGGGTCACGGTGGGTAGCCGTGACCCGGAGAGCCTGCGCAGTGAAGATGAAATCAACGCAGCGGCGGACCTCCTCAATCGCTGCCTCACCGACGTGCCACGCGGGAAGATCCTCGGAATGGAGAAGTCGTTCACTCTGCTGAACATCGGCGAGCATCAGGTGGTGCTCCAATGGATCACCTACCATGTCGGCTTTGCGCGGAGGCCGGCATGGATCGATGGCTGAGACGACGCACGGCCCGCCGTGCCGGCGCAATCGGCATGAGCCATCTGGTTGCGGCCCTGCAACGGGCCGCCGACGAAGCGGAGGCCACTGACGGCATGCCAAGGGCACCGGTTCCATTGCCCCGGAACCTGGCGCGCGCGTTCGCCGCTGCCGGGATTCCGCCCGACGAACCCGCGCGCTCATGTCCACGCGTCGACGCGATCGAGCTCAGGTTCGCCGCGGCGGTCCCGCCGGACGCGGCGGCCGCGTGGGCAGACGGCCGAGAGTTGATCCTGAGAGTCCCCTCGCCGCCCACCGCTTTCGACCGACTGGCCGCGCGGGTCCGCAGGTGGATCGTACCGGCTGCGCGCGTGCCTTACGTCAAACTCGTCAGCATCCGGGTCTCGAGCGGGGAACGCGCTCGCGTTCGCTTTTCCGATCATCCTAACCGCCAGGAAGGACATCCATCATGACCAGCGCCTCGAAATCTGCGGCCGCCCATGACGATTGGGGATGCACGCTGAAGGAGCTGCCCAGGGACCGGCATGTCGAAGCGGCCGCTCATGCCATCGCCCGCAATCCGGCCAACGCCCCGGACAGCAATATCGTCGGCGCCATGTCGCGTGCCGGTCGCCCCATATCCGTGTCGATCGCGATCTTGACGTCGAAATATTGGGGATCCGGCGGCGTCAGCCTTTCCGTCGGTTTCCTCGACAACCCTCCGCGCGATCTACGAGCCAAGATCCTTGAGCATATGAACGCGTGGGGAACGACCGCGAATGTGAAGTTCCGCGAAGAGTCCGCCGCGATGACCGACACCGCCGACGTTCGGATCGCGCGGGCGATGGACGGTCACTGGTCGTATCTCGGCACCGACATCAAGCTGATCGACCACGGTCAGCCGACCATGAACCTCCAAGCCTTCACCATGAAGACGCCGGACAGCGAATTCTACCGCGTGGTGCGGCACGAGACGGGGCACACGCTCGGCTGCCCGCACGAGCACCTGCGCGCCGGGCTGGTCGCCCTGATCGACGAGGCGAAGGCGATCGAGTATTTCGGGCGCACGCAGGGCTGGTCCCCCGACGAGGTGCGGCGGCAGGTCCTCACTCCGATCGATCCGATGCTGCTCAAGGGTACGCGCGAAGACCAGCAATCGATCATGTGCTACCAGATTCCCGGCTCGATCACGAAGACCGGGAAGCCGATCGCGGGCGGACTCGATATCGACAAGATCGACTACGACTTTCTCGGGCTGATGTACCCGAAGCCGGCGGCGCACCCGCCCGCGCCGGACACGCACGCGGCCGCCGGCGCGGCCGCGACGGACCCACCGCCACCCCACGCAGCGGCCCTGCTCGAGCTGATCCGCGGCGATGTTCATATCCTCGTCAACCAGCCGCTGCAGGCGGAGACCTTGCGGGAGCTCGTCCAGGCCCTCGCCTGAGCACTCCGTCTCCGCGACGATCTTGGCCGACGGGCAACCGCGGCCGCCCCGCACGCCAGAAAGCCGAAGGTAAGCGCTATGTCGTCCGCCGCGCCAAAGCCCCACAGCATCAAGCTATTCTACATGAATCAGGGGGGCGCGGGCGGGGATTCCGGTGCCGTCCGATATAGCGATTACGAAATACTCTGCATCGCCGAATCCGCTGAACCAAAGCACCAGTTCAAGGTGGTGTGGGGCAGCAAAGACAGCCTTCCGCTCATGTCTGTTCAGGTCCATGAAGACGCCGGGCGGCTCGTGATCGGCCTCAAGGATACGGACCTGACCGCCAAAACTGTCAGGCCGATCGTTACCTTTACCGTTAAGGATCAGGTATTTCGTGTCGTATTCGTGCATCTCAAGTCCGGTAATGAAACGCAGGCGAACGCGGCGCTCGAAGCCAGCGTAGCGAATCTGAAGACGCTGCTGATCGACGAGAACGCGCCCGTCCTCTGGATCGGCGACTTCAATCGCGCCGCGAGCCTTGCAGCCTTCGCCAAGGGAACGGAGTCGATCGTGAACGGCGGTGGCCAGTCGCATTGGAATCTGGACCGCGTGTACACGACCGGAACTTGGCCGAAGGGAGTGAAGGTAAGTGCGAAGCAGGTTTCGACGTCGGGCGACAATGCTCACGCGGGGTATGCAATCACGGTTGACAGTAGCAACCGCGCATGATCAGCGGCGGCGATTTGCCGAAGACATCGCGCCTCTTGCGCGCGGAGCGGTGGTGTCCGCATACGTGCGGTGTCGTTCGGATTTGCTCAGGAGACACAGCCACGAGACCTTGAGCTCGACGGTTTGTCCTGTTTGCCACTTTCACCAATTTGACAAACGATAGTGGCTTTCTCCTTGCGTTTCGTTTCGTCGCCGACGACACTGTCTGCAAGGCTTACTTCCGAATCACCGATCGGGGCTCGAGATGCATGTCTTCTTGGCCAATCCCAGGGGTTTCTGCGCCGGTGTCGATCGCGCCGTAGACGTCGTCCATGAGCTTCTGACACTTGTCGGTCCGCCCATTTACGTCCGGCATGCGATCGTCCACAATCATGTTGTCGTCGCGGAGCTCGAAGCGCGCGGCGCCGTCTTCGTCGAGGACATCGAGGAAATTCCGGCAGGCGCGATCGCCGTGATGAGCGCCCACGGCGTGCCGCGCGCGGTGATCGAGGCCGCCCGCGCCCGGGGCCTGCGCGTCGTCGATGCGACCTGCCCGCTCGTCTCGAAGGTGCAGCTGGAGGTGCTGCGGCAGACCGCCAAGGACAGGACCGTCGTCATCATCGGACACCGGGGGCATGTCGAGATCGAGGGCCTGATCGGCCACCGCCACCCCGAGCGCGGCGGCGTCGTCGTGGTCGAGACCAAGGAGGAAGCGGAGACGGTGACCGTGCCCCGGCCGGACGCGGTAGCCTACGTCACCCAGACCACCCTCGCGGTCGACGCGACCCGCGAGATCGTGGCGGTGCTCCGCCGGCGCTTTCCGGCACTGGCGGCGCCGCACGGCAGCACGATCTGCTACGCCACCCAGAACCGCCAGCAGGCGGTGGTCCAGCTCGCCCGGCGCTGCGATCCGATCGTCGTCATCGGCGCCCCGCACAGCTCCAACTCCCGCCGCCTTGCCGAGGTCGCCGAGGAGAGCGGCGCGCGCGCCATCCCGATCGAGCGCGCCGCCGAGCTCAGCCCGGCGCAGTTCGCCGGCTGCCGCCGGGTCGGCGTCACCGCGAGCGCCTCGGCCCCCGAGGCGCTGGTCGCGGAAGTCGTCGCCTGGCTGGCCGAGCACCTTCCCCCGGTCTCGGTCTACGAGATCGGCGAGCCGGAGGCGGTCCACTTCCGCCCCCCGGCGACCCTGCGCGCATTTCAACGGAGGTAGATTGGCATGACCGACACGCACAGCGCCGAAGCGACGTCCCAGCCGCACCAGCCCGCCGGCCTCGCCACCGCGATCGGCACGGCGCGCACGATCGCCGGCGGCATACGCGAGGCCGCGACGACGATCGGCCGCCTCACCGACCGGGAGCTCGCCATGCTCGTCGGCGCGGCGGAGCGGGTCCGCGACATGATCCCCGCGGAGCGGCTCGCCGCCGCGCGCAGCAACGAGACGGTCGAGAACCTGCGGCACAGCACCCATCGCGGCGTCGACATCGCCTTCGACGCGCTCGCCATTGCGGTCTGGGTCGCCGGCGAGTGGCTCGACCGCAAGCCGGGCTGGCCTTCGCCTCGCTACGAGACGAAGCCGCCCATCGCTCAGCCCGCCGCGGGCTCCGCCGCGCCGGCCGTCGCAACCACCTGAAACGGGAGCTCGTGCAGCGCGGTATCGTCCGCGTCGAGCGCGAACAGGGCCGTCCAGCCCCCTGCCGCGATGTCCGCATCGAGCGTCAGGGTGACGACCAGCTTCTCGAAATCCCGCGGCGCAACGGTGAGCGTCTCGGGTGCGAAGCCGAGCGCGAAGGCCGGCGCCGCCGGCGCGCCTTCGAACCGGGCGCCGGCGAGTCGCGGCGCGAGCCCCTCCATCGGCGTTGCCCCCGGATTGTCGATCGACAGCGGGATCCGCGCCGTCCCGCCGGGGGCGAGGCGAAGGCCGCGAGGGGGCGCGGCCTCCTCGGCGCGCTCCGGCATCGGCGGCACGCCGCCCCGCGCCGGCGCCGGCGCGCCGGCCGAGGCCGCGGCCCGCCCGCTGGTGACGGCAAGGGCGATGGCGCTGCCGACCGCGGCGCTGCCGTGGCGCACCAGCCGCGCCAGCGCCGCCTCCCCCGCCGGTCCCTCGATCGCTTTCCCCGCCAGCGCCTGTGCGGTCGCCTGCGCCGCATCGGCGGCGAGGCCGAGCGCCCAGCTTCCCGCGCGCACGATCGCCGCCGCGGCGGGCGACGGCTGCGTCCCACTCACGGATGAATCGGACGGCTCGGCGGCGGACACGGCCTCTCCTCGTCCTCGGGGCAGGGCTGCGGCGTCGCGACGGTGGCGCCGGTGAGGCGGATGCCGAGCAGCTCGCGCCCTCCCGCCTCCAGCGTCAGGCTGTAGTCGGAGCCGATATGCCAGCTGTTGCAGAAGCGCACCTGCAGCGGCGTGCGCATCTGCAGGGCATGGTGGATCGGATGGGCGAGCCCGGTCTCGATCCGATGGCTCTGCTGGTGCCCGTCCGGGAAGCGGTGCTGGAGCACCATCGGGGCCTCGGGATCGCCCCTCAGGCGGACGTCGCCGACCAGCTTGCACGAGCAATCGTCGTCCCACAAATGCATGTGGACGATCGGTTTGTCGGTGCGGTGGTTGACGTCGCCGGCGAAGCGGTGCCGCAGCGGCGCGTGCTCCTCGCTGCCGACGACGGCGAACGGCTCGTCCTCGGCCTGGGTGACGATTAGCTTGCGGGTTTCCTCGGCCATCGCGTCTGCTCCTCAGCGTATCCGGTAGACGTTGAGATCGAACTGCTTGCTGCAATGCCAGGCGTCGATCACGATCCGCACCTCATGGTCGCCGTCGAGGCAGGCATGGGCATAGCGCACGTTGCCGCCCGCGTCGCCACGATAGGGGCACAGCTCGCGCCCATCGACGAAAATCGTGAACTCTCCGCTCAGCGCGAGCTCGAACCGGTAGACCCCGTGGTTGAAGCAGCCGATGCCGATCCACTCCGCACGGTAGGGAAGATCGAGTTCGCGCAGCGAGCGCGGTCGCAGGTCGCTGGTCGGCAGCCCCTCGATGCACTCCTCGGTGCGAGGGCCGAAATCGAGCGCGCGCCGGTCCACCTGGATCCAGACCGGACGCGAGGCCGAGCAGAGCGGCGCCAGCAGCTCGACTCC